>ENA-OPSQ01001660-OPSQ01001660.1-human-gut-metagenome-genome-assembly--contig:-NODE-1660-length-14354-cov-3.350864_pt1 | contig 14354 bp, 8 predicted proteins | sample MGYA00241456_ERZ501904 | MGnify/ENA primary metagenome ERZ501904 (study PRJEB25962, sample SAMEA2042452) | human gut metagenome | biome: human gut; feature: human-associated habitat; material: faeces...
GCCTTCTCCCCCTACTCATCGGATACGGATTTCCCGAATGGACAGCAGGAAATCCGGGGTTACAAAAACTATTGTCAGGTTGCATGTTCCCTTTGGGACTTATCTTGGTCGTTTTAGCCGGGGCAGAACTTTTCACCGGTAATAATGCCGTGCTGATTCCCGGATTTATGAAGAAGAAATACGGAATCATGCCCATATTGAAAAACTGGACGATCGTCTATATAGGCAATTTTATAGGAGCGATTTTCTTTGTTTATATAATGGTATGGTGTACGGGCATCGTTGATGCCGATCCGTGGAAAAACGCCATTGTCCAAATCGCACAAGCCAAAGTAAACATGTCTGGGTGGGTCGTCTTCCTCAAAGGAATCGGAGCGAATTGGTTAGTGTGCCTCGCTGTCTGGCTTGGATTCAGCGCACACTCCACCGCTGGAAAAATGATGGGTCTCTGGTTTCCGGTCATGTGTTTTGTCGCCATAGGTTACGAACACAGCATAGCTAATATGTTCTTTATCCCGTTAGGCATGCTGCAAGGAGCTGTGATAAGTTGGTGTGATTTCATCTTGGCAAATCTCATTCCTGCCACATTCGGCAACATCGTAGGCGGAGCCCTGTTTGTCGGCTGTATTTACAGTTATCTGTACACCAAGCGATAAATTCATTCGACTATCTACCGTACAGACTGTCACCGAGGAAAACCTCACCACCGATATTGCAAACATCTTGAACGAAAGGCTATAATATACCTACCCTATCAACAAAAATGCTCTAAAATTCTCATTCAAAAGAAGGCAATCCTTTCAATTTTATTTGTCCTACATTCCGATATAAGGAGCAAATAATTCTTCTATTGGCTTATTCCTCTGTATAAAGTTTCGATATATTTCATTTCGAAAGTATCCGAAAGGTATATCTATATCCACAAACAAGACACAAACACCTAATTGTCAATTTATTAAAATATATCCATCCGAAATATGTGCTATAAAACATACAAAAATAAAAAATCAAATATGCCCGTTTAAAATAATTTTATAACAAATTCATTAACAAATAATTGATATTATGAAACAAAAATTATCTTGCTTGACATTATCGATAGCCTTATTGGCATCGAGTAATTGGTGTAATGCCGCAAACCGATATGTATCGGCAGGTAGTGATGGTGACGGGTTATCTTGGGCTACCGCAAAAGGTTCCATCAAATCGGCCGTAGAAAGCTGCCACACAGGAGATACGGTATTTGTGTCTTCGGGACTCTACAATGAATATGTATCTATTGTAGACGGAGTAAATATTTTAGGCGGATATAATGCAGATACAGGTGCACGAGACATCGAAACATTCGAAACCATACTCGACGGAACAGGTTTGGGAAAATACTTAATCGTCAAATACGATTCCCCGTGCGAAAATCCGACCCTCATAGAAGGACTTACACTTCAAAATGCCGAACATAGCAGCGATGGAGGAGCAGCTTATATCCGGGCGAATATTACTCTTTCGAAATGCCGTATCAAAAACTGTAAAGGACAAAACGGAGGAGGAGTTTTCAATGATGGAGGAGTTATAAAAGATTGTATTATAGAGCTATGCTCCTCCACCAGTTCCGGTGGTGCGATACGTAACTCCGGTGGTATTGTCGAAAACTGTATCATGCGAGGCAATCAAGGCAAATATGGAACCATACGCAACGAGAACGGCGGTATCGTCAGAAACTGTATTATCCATAACAATTCGGCAACAGTAAGCGGTTGGCCCAATAGTGGTGGTATTTATAATCCTTCCGGCATTGTGGCAAACTGTATAATAGCTTGTAATTATGGCTCCCAATATGCAGCGATCCACAGCGAAGGAAAGACAATCAATACGATTTGTTGGAACAATCAAGCAGAAGAAGGATTCGGCGATCCTATCGCTTTTATTGAAGGAAACGGTTCGAGCCACAACGCGGCGGTCAGTGGATTTGCCGATGCCAAAGATGCTTTAACTCTAAGTTCCATAAATACAGATGCGACCGGACCCAACTTCAAATCCCCTACTCTATTTATAGGTATTCCCAACTCTGCCGCCGATATAGAAGCCATGCGTGCAGCAGACTGGACATTCTCAAATAACTCCCCGTGTATCGACAAAGGGTTTGCCGATAACGATGCTCCTACCTACGACATAAAAGGAACCGTTCGTCCCAAAGGAGCCGGATATGATTTGGGAGCCTATGAATATGACCCAGATGCAAAAGATGTAGCCGTACAATCTGTTTCTCTGACACTTAAATCACTATCTATTGAAGAAGAGCAACAACAGTGGTTATCTGCTATCGTACTACCGTCCGATGCCTCTAATAAAAAAGTCTCTTGGAATTCTTTAAACAATTCGATAGCTGTCGTCGAGGGTGGATTAGTTACAGGAAAAGGTATAGGCGAAACAAAAATTATCGTTACGACCATAGACGGTAACTTTAAAGATACTTGCCACGTAACAGTCACCGAAAAACCCGTTATCATTATACACCCCGATGTATTAGAAGCCGATAAACTGTCACAAGATGACTATACGATTCCCTCTTTCATAAAAATGCTTATGGCCAAAGAGGCCGCAAGAGGCGACAGCTCTCAAATCAACCTTCTCGCCTTGAAAGAAACGATTCAAGCACTCGTACCCAAAGGTATGCCCTATTGCGTAGTTACGAATATCAACGGAGACCCGTCCACTCGAATGGCTTTCACTTGGTTTACAAACAGTGGTATTTCTTCCGGGAAAGTACAAATTGTAGCCAAAAGCAATGCTGTCGAATCGGATTTTACGAATGCCACAGAAATAGAAGCGGCTCATCAAGCTGCAAACAATCTAAATTATGCGGTAAGTACCAGTGGCATATTAAAAGCAGCCGCACTACCCGCTAACACAAAATTCAATTACACAAGCCATAAAGCCATCGCTACCGGACTTACCCCGAATACAACCTATTCCTATCGTGTGGGATATGATGGGAATTGGAGCGATATTAAATCCTTCATTACGGCTAATACGAACAAGGAAGAATTTAAATTCTTATATATGACAGACTCCCATATTATGGACAATGAGTATGTAGAAAATGCACGATGGTCTGCAATCACGGCAGCCAAACAAGCTCCCGATGCAAAATTCTTGTTGTTCACAGGTGATTTTGTAGAAACAGGAACAGAACAAAACTCCGAATGGGAATGGGAACAATGGTTCGAAGTAAGCATGAAACCTCTTTTATCCCGAATGGCCTTAGCTCCGACCGATGGAAACCACGATGACACTCCTAATTTGAATTATACATATCATTTCAATACCGACAAGGCTTTCAACGAAACAGCGACAGTCAAACCTCAATTCGACGGAATTACCTACTCATTCGTTTATGGCGATGCTTTATTTATGGTATATAGCCATCAAGATTTTTGGCGGGGAAGTTACAGTTATGCGAATGGGACCAGTACATATCTGAGCAACGACGTAGCCAATTGGTTTAGAGACCAAGTAGAAAAATATCCCGATACCAAATGGAGAATTGCTGCCGTACATAAAAACTTATTTACCGGTAGCGGACATCAGACCGATGAAGACGGGGCTTTGTTCAGAGCCACCCTACTGCCTGTATTTCAAGAATTGAACATAGATTTTGTCATACAAGGGCATGACCACATTTATGAAGTAATGGGTCCCATAAACAATACGACGAAAACGATCGTTCCGGGAAGCGTGACAAATGTAGAACTAGTTTCTCCCGACAGCAATAAAAACCCCAAAGGACAACAAGGCGGGACATTCAATGTAAAGGACGGGACTCTTTACTTTGTAAACGGAACCTGTGGACGAAAACGTTACTATCCTTATACACAAGACGAAATGGAAGCAGGATTTGACAAACATAAAGTCGAAGGTTATTGGGATTTATTCACAGGGAAATATGGACAACCCGGAGCACCTGCATTTAGTGAAATAAGCGTAAGCAGTTCTGAAATAGAAGTCAAAACATACACATCGGATGCAAATGCCCAAGCGACTCTATTCGATACTTTCAAAATCGTGAAAAACGGAAATACAGGAATCGAAGAAAACAAACAATCGGCAAAGTTGTATCCTACCTATGCAAAAGATAAAATTAATACTACCGAGAGCGATATAATTCGAGTAAACGCCATAGACCTTACCGGGAAAATATACCCCCTGCCTTTTGACAATCAGCATATAGATGTCTCAAATCTGACCGACGGTATATATGTAGTACAGATATTCACAAACGAAAAAACGAGAAGCGAACGGATTGTAAAAACATCTAGATAAAAACAGAAGGAGGAGGCTCGACGAGCCTCCTCCTTCTGTCAGAATATAATCATGCATTATTTCCTTGTCATCTCTGCAATTACAGCCATTACTCCGGCAGCTGTCTCTTCGGCCAATTCGGGAGTACGGGCTTCGGAATACACTCGAATGATAGGCTCCGTATTGGACTTACGCAAATGCACCCAACGATCGGGAAAATCGATCTTTACTCCATCGATATCCGTAATATCGTATTGAGCATACTTTTCCTTAACAGCAACCAACAAGGCATCGACATCGATATCGGGAGTAAGTTGTATTTTCTGTTTGGCTATACTGTAAGCCGGATATGAGGCTTTCAACTGGCTGACAGTCTTTTTCTCTTTCGCCAAATGCGACAAGAATAAAGCGATACCCACCAAAGCGTCACGACCGTAATGGCTGGCCGGATAAATCACACCGCCATTGCCCTCGCCGCCTATAACCGCTCCGGTCTGTTTCATCAAAGTCACTACATTGACCTCTCCCACGGCCGAGGCGTTATATTGTTGTCCATACAGACGTGTGACATCGCGCAACGCTCTCGAAGAACTTAGGTTCGAAACCGTATTTCCGGGAGTATGTTTCAACACATAATCCGCCACAGCGACTAAGGTATATTCTTCGACAAACATTTCGCCATTCTCGCATACGATTGCCAAACGGTCTACATCGGGATCCACAACGAATCCGACGTCGGCTTTTCCTTCCTTCATTACACCGGCTATTTGAGTTAAATTTTCCGGAAGAGGTTCGGGGTTATGAGGGAATTTTCCGTCAGGCGTACAGTTCAGTTCTATAACGTCTTTTACTCCCAAAGCCTTTAACAATTCAGGGATAACAATACCGCCTACCGAATTTACACAATCTATGGCTACTTTGAATCCGGCCGAGCGAATCGCATCGACATCGACCAAATCCAATGCCAAAACACTCTCGATATGTTTTTGCGTATATGTGTTGTTTTCATACAAACGCCCCAAATGATCGACGTCTGCAAAATCGAATGCCTCGGCAGCAGCTATATTTAATACTTCTTGTCCCTCGGCGGCATTAAGAAATTCACCTTTCTCATTCAGCAATTTCAAAGCATTCCATTGTTTGGGATTGTGACTTGCTGTCAATATAATTCCACCGCAAGCCTTCTCCATAGTCACGGCAATCTCGGTGGTCGGAGTCGTAGCCAATCCGATGTTCACGACATCGAATCCCATTCCCATAAGAGTCCCGATAACCGTATGTTTCACCATCTCGCCAGAGATGCGGGCATCACGTCCGACAACAATTTTGTTTGTTTTTACCGGTGTGTTTTTACGAATAAAGGTAGCATACGCTGCCGTAAACTTAACGATATCCAAAGGATTCAGCCCATCTCCGGCTTTTCCTCCGATTGTACCGCGAATTCCTGAAATAGATTTAATGAGAGACATTTTGTTTTATTTTGATTTGTTATAGCTAATAGTATACAGATACGGTATAACCGTAGAAGTTTCAGCCGTAAATCCCAACTTTGCACGAATCAACAAATTGACTTTACATTCATTGCCGAGAAAATACATCGGGTATTGAATACCCGTCCCATATTGAGTTGTCGAAGACAATGTCGTTTCACCGAAACGAATCGTTATGTAATCGGCCGGATTCGTATTACCCACCGGATCGGGATTCTCACCATTCATCAATGCTTTCAAATCGACCCTAAGAAAACGAATGTTTACATCATTCCCTTTCTCAAAACGATCGTCTTGTATCCCGGCATCAAGAACCTGCATATATACATTGCCGTCATCGTCCAAACGATAATAGGGTACTGCCAACGTATCGTTGTTACCGACATCTTGCAAAGTAACAAATACCGAATCTGCCGGAATGCTGTTAATTACTATTTTATCGGCCAAAAAGGCTTTTACCGCCTTATCTTCTTCTTTCAACAAATCGGCATAGGATTTTCCATTATCGCAAGACGATAATACCATCATAACCGTAAAAAAAACAAATAAAATTCGTGCTATCTTTACCATATTTATCAAATACTTCTTAGTCTTTATCCTTCACCATATATTTATCATACAAAGGTAATATACTCCTTAACAGAGCCTGAGCCTCTTCCATCGTACCATGAAATTCTCCACCGGCGGCATTTAAATGCCCTCCGCCGTTGAAATGCTCCGCAGCAACTTTATTAACCGGGAAAAATCCTTTGGAACGCATAGAGACTTTTATATACTCCTTATCCTCTCTGAAAAAAGTAGAAAACCTTATTCCTTCAATACCCAAAGGTACGTTTACCAGCCCCTCGCTGTCACCCTTGTGATAATCATATCGCTTCAATTCTTCTCGGGTAAGCGATATCATAGCCGCCTTATATTCCGGGAAAACTTCCATTTTCTCACTGACGGCATATCCGTTCAATTTTATCTTATCTACCGAATTGGTATTATATACCAAAGCATAAATTTTATCTTTATTGATACCTAATTTTACCAACTCTGCTATGATGTAATACATTTCGGGAATATTGGAGTTATAGGTAAAATTCCCCGTATCGGTCATCATTCCCGTGTAGATGGCTTCTGCGGAATACAACCCCATGCGATCGAACATACCCATGCGACAAATCAACCTGAAAATCAATTCGCTGGTTGATGCAACCTCCGGGTGAGAGATGGTAACATCGCAAAAATCCTCCGGATTCAAATGATGGTCGATAAGGACTTTCTTCGCTTCGGATAAAGACACAGACTTTTGCAACCGGTCGATACGGCTGATAGCATTAAAATCCAAACAGAATATAAGCTCAGCCTCCGACATCAATTTTTCGGCAAACTCGGGATAACGAGTATAGACTACGATTTCTTTCGTCCCTTTTAAAAACAGAAGATTCCGAGGGAGTAAATCCGGGACGACCACATTTACTTCTTACCCTAACCCATCGAGAAAATGATACAACCCCAACGAAGCCCCGATAGCATCTCCATCAGGAGATACATGACATGTAATCACAATCTTTTCCTTTTTCTCCAAGAGCTTACGAACCTGCTGTATTTTTTCTTCTGCAATTATCTTATTGATCATTTGTCTTTATTGTCTGATTTTTACTTAACGATGAAAAGACTATACTTACATTCATGGCAAAGGTAAAAATTATTATCCACATAGCGAACACTATTTTTGTTCATCTACATATTTTATCTATTATTTCCCAAATCATATCGCCGAATCGGTTTTCGATTTGACTAATATGCACTATCTTTGCAAAAATGCGAAAATAGGCGACACTCGGCATAACCAAATAAATTTGTTTCTGCCCTCGTTTGCACTATCTTTGCCACACAAAATTGGGTAATATGAAAAAGTTTTTAGGTTTATTGATCGTCGGCATGCTTTTTTGCATGAGTAGTTATTCTCAAATTATAGAGCCTGTCAAATGGAAAGTTTCCATGCAAGGAGAAAGTAATGAGAAGGAGATTATTTTTCATGCATATATAGAAGATGGTTGGCATTTATATGCTACCGATATTCCCTCCGGAGGGCCTATTCCTACTTCGTTCTCTTTCGACGAGATATCCAATGTGTCGTTAAAGGGAGATGTAACCCCGTCCAAACGACCTCATGAGGAATATAGCGCTTTATTCGATATGAAATTGGGGTGGTATAATTCTACAATAGATTTCAAACAAACTATATTTATAGAAAATCCTGATAGTTTTAAAATTACCGGATACATAACTTACCAAGCGTGTAACGATGTAACTTGTTTGCCTCCAACCAAACATGAATTTTCCTTTGGAGAAAGCAAAACTCCAACGACAACCGCCCCGGTTATGACTCCTGTAAATCTTAATACAAACTCATCTTCCAATTTAACCAGTCAAAAAGGCTGGCAGCCAGTAGTTGAAGAACTTCGAGCAATGAGTACCGAAAAATTATTGCAAGAAAGTTCTCTTTGGTTTATTTTCATATCGGGATTTATCGGAGGATTGTTAGCATTACTAACACCTTGTGTTTGGCCCATGATTCCCCTAACAGTGAGCTTTTTCCTGAAAAAACAACAAAGCCGGCACAAGGCGATCGGCGAAGCCATCTTATACGGTTTGTCCATCATCATTATCTATGTAGGACTGGGTTTACTGATTACCCTACTATTCGGAGCCAGTGCCCTTAACGATTTAGCGACAAACGCTTTGTTCAACATACTGTTTTTCACACTGTTGGTTCTTTTCGCAGTCTCCTTCTTCGGGGCTTTCGATATAACCCTACCTGCATCATGGAGTAATAAACTCGATAGGAAGGCCGACACCGCAACCGGTATCATCGCTATCTTTTTCATGGCGTTTACATTGGTTTTGGTTTCTTTCTCTTGTACCGGACCCATAATCGGCACTCTATTAGTAGAAGCCGCTTCTTGGGGCGGGACACTCGCACCTGCTGTCGGAATGGGAGGTTTCGCCATCGCCTTAGCCATACCGTTCGCATTATTCGCCATGTTCCCGTCTTTAATGAAACAATTGCCTAAATCGGGAGGCTGGTTAAACACCGTCAAAGTCATATTAGGCTTTTTGGAATTGGCTTTATCACTTAAATTCCTATCGGTAGCCGATCTCGCCTATGGGTGGCACATACTCGACCGGGAAACATTTTTGGTGCTTTGGATCGTTATCTTCGCATTGCTGGGATTTTATCTGCTCGGTAAGCTCAACTTTTCGCACGATTCCCCGATTAAACACGTCTCCGTTCCCCGTTTATTCCTCGCCATCATTTCGCTATCTTTTTCATTATATATGATTCCCGGATTGTGGGGAGCTCCGTTAAAAGCGATCAGTGCATTTACGCCCCCCTTATATACCCAAGATTTCAACTTATATAATAAAGAAGTTCACGCAGCCTTCAACGACTATAACGAGGGTTTGGCGTACGCCCGACAAGAAAAGAAGCCCATACTCATCGACTTTTCGGGGTATGGTTGTGTCAACTGCCGTAAAATGGAGGCTTCCGTGTGGACCGACCCGATTGTAAAACAGATTCTTGAAAACAAATACGTACTTATTACCTTAATGGTCGATGACAAAGAAAAATTAAAGAAGCCCATTACGGTAACCGAAAATGGGAAATCGGTAAAACTAACGACCGTCGGTGAAAAATGGAGTTTCTTACAAAGACATAAATTCGGAGCCAATGCTCAACCATACTATGTTATTATCAATAGCGACGGAGAGCCATTAGCCGCCCCATACGGATACAATGAAAGCGTACCTAAATTTATCGATTTCTTACAAAAAGGACTAAAAGCATTTAATAAATAAACACATGTCACACACGAGAGAAGAAAAAATAGAGGCATTCGGCCGGTTTATCGATATCCTCGATATTCTACGCGAAAAGTGTCCGTGGGATCATAAGCAAACGAATGAAAGTTTACGTCCCAACACGATAGAAGAGACCTACGAACTCTGTGATGCTCTTATCAGAAAGGACAACGAAGCCACTAAAAAAGAGTTGGGAGATGTATTGTTACATATCGCTTTCTATGCTAAAATAGGAGAAGAAAACGGTTCTTTCGATATTGCCGATGTTTGCAATGCTCTTTGTGAAAAACTAATCTATCGCCACCCTCATGTATTCGGTACAACCCATGTCGATGGATCGAACGAGGTTGAGCAAAATTGGGAGGAACTCAAACTGAAAGAAAAAGGCGGTAATAAAACCGTACTCGAAGGCGTGCCATCGGCCTTACCGGCTCTAATAAAGGCTTATCGAATACAAGATAAAGCACGCAATGTAGGCTTCGACTGGGAAGAAAAAAGCCAAGTCTGGGACAAAGTTTTTGAAGAGTTCGGCGAACTGAAAAATGAAATAGAAAACATGAACCCGGATAATATGGAAAATGAATTCGGAGATCTATTTTTCAGTCTCATCAATGCGGCAAGACTTTATGACATCAACCCGGAAAATGCATTGGAACATACGAACCAAAAGTTTATACGACGGTTTAACTACCTCGAACAGGAAACATTACAAAAAGGTAAAAATCTAAAAGATATGTCTCTCGCCGAAATGGATGCCATTTGGGACGAGGCCAAACAAAAAGGACTGTAATCAAATTGAACTTACTACGGCTCTCATTTGTTCATTCGCTATAACACATATAACGAATCACTAATGAGAGCTTTTTTATCACTCTTCCTACCTCTGCTCATATCTTCGCTTCATGCAGAAAAAATAATAACCAACCCGAACTGGGTCGCTCGAAATACGCCGGTTGTAACAGTCGACAGTATTCTATTACGAGACACCGTAAGCCGAATGTACATCACGCTGAAACAACTCCCGCACACGTCTTTAACCATACACGACGATTGGGTCGTCCAAGACAGTATAAAACGGTTTTCCGGGAAAGTACGGGATATAGACGGTGTCGATTTCAACCGAATTTTCCAATTCGATAGCGACAGTACGATCCATATAGAAATGGATTTCCCTGCGCTCCCTCCGTCCTTAACGGAGGTCGATATCATCGGAAATCAAAAATCCAACGAAATCAGAATTATAGGTTTATCTCTAACCGAAAAAAGGAACAAGACTTCCATATATCCACAACCCAATCCAATATACAGATCTGCTACACCAGCAATAACATTCGACACAGACACAGCTATACTACAAGGTAAATTCGTCGGATATCACAAACGGTTGAATTTACCCGACGGGAAAATCATACAGGACGATCTGTTCTCCGGGAAACAGACCGAAATAAACATTCCTATCGCACCAGACGGTTCGTTCTCCGCAAAAATCCCTACACGCTATCCAATCCAACAAAAACTAATTTTTGGGGATCGATATATCCCTTTTTATATCGAACCAACAGATACACTTTACATAGAAACGTACTTGGACGAATTATTCGCCCCCTATCGATATTCAGGAGAAATAGAACAAAACTGCGTTCACTCGACATACCGAGGTAAGAATGCCCGAATCAATTACGAATTAAGGGAAATACGATTAAAAAACATTTCGGAAACGGAAGATTGGATAAAAAGCCTAAACACCCTTTCAAAACAAAAATATTATACTTCGGAAGAAAATAAATTTAAAGCAAAACTTGAATATATAAACTCGAAATATAATCAAGGAGAAATATCTGATACATCTTATCATTTATCAATTCTAAATAATTACTATAATTTTATTTATCATATATTTGTATATATGAATATTATAGACGAAAATATTATAAACGAATATAGTATTAAAAATATAGATTATATATCATTCGCAGATATTTTTGCCATGAATGACCCTTTATCTACGACTTCGGAATATTACCTGCCTTTTTTAATGTTATTGGAAAGTTGGAGAGCCATGACGACACCTCCTAATTGGGAATATTCAGACTTTATAAAAGCTCTCGAAAAGCGAAATATGGACTTATCAAATACCGAAAAAGAGACTCTGAAATTTGTATTCGGAGAGATCCAAACGCCACCCGATAATGTAGAAAGAACCATAGAGTCGTTCAACAAAAAATCCGAAAAAGAACAAATTTCCATGAGAGAAGAGAAACTCCGAGCACTCAGAAAACAAACATACGAAACCTATTTCGGACCATCTACCGATTTCACTTGCCAGCTTATTAATACCCGCTCGATCATCAGGCTTATACACTCCCTTGACAGGAAACTGACTGAAACTGAAATAAAAGAATTTACCGCCCCGATTACCGACCGCAGACTTCTAAAAGTTATCGACCAGACAAATTTTTCTTACAAGCCCCAATCTCTACAAGGCCATTGACCGGATATTACGAAGAATGAAAATAAAAATGTAACTTTGCACTCGGAAATGAGTAACAGTAAGACACGACCGGAAAAACGGATTTTGTCGTTCCTTGTTTCTTCGTTTAAACTACAAAACAATATAATGAAAGTCTGTATAGCCGAAAAACCCAGTGTAGCCAAAGAAATAGCCGATATAGTAGGTGCAAAGAACCGACATGACGGATATTACGAAGGGAACGGCTATCAGGTGACTTGGACTTTCGGCCATCTCTGCACATTAAAAGAGCCTCATGAATATACCGACTCGTGGAAACAATGGACATTGAGATCCCTGCCCATGATACCCACCCGATTCGGGATTAAATTAATCTCCGACCGGGGTATAGAAAAACAATTCGGTATCATAGAATCGCTCATGTCCAACGCCGAAGCCGTCATAAACTGTGGTGATGCCGGTCAAGAAGGGGAACTCATTCAACGATGGGTTATGCAAAAAGCAGCTTGTAAATGCCCGGTCTACCGCCTTTGGATATCGTCCTTGACAGAAGAAGCCATACGAGAGGGATTTCAAAATCTCAAACCTCAAACAGAATTCGACTCTCTTTATTTTGCCGGACTTTCACGGGCTATCGGCGATTGGTTGTTAGGAATGAACGCTACCCGGCTTTACACGTTGAAATATGGACAGAACCGTCAAGTCCTTTCCATCGGGAGGGTACAGACTCCCACTTTGGCATTAATCGTAAACCGTCAACTCGAAATCGAACATTTTGTTCCTCAACCTTATTGGGAATTGAAAACCTTATATCGGGAAACGACATTCGCCGTCACCAAAGGGAAATTTCAAACCGAAGCAGAGGGAAAAGAATTTCTACAAAAAATAGAGGGATTCCCCTTCACGGTTACCGATATAACGACCAAACAAGGAAAAGAAGCGCCACCGAGATTATTCGACTTAACTAGCCTTCAAGTCGAGTGTAATAAAAAATTCTCTTTCTCGGCAGAAAGCACCTTGAAAATCATTCAGTCGCTTTACGAAAAAAAAGTAACCACCTACCCTCGTGTCGACACTACATTTCTAAGCGACGACATATATCCGAAGGTTCCGGGCATAATGTCGGCATTAACAGCTTACACAACATTAACAGCCCTTTTTTCGACCGGGAAGATCCCCAAGAGCAAAAAGGTATTCGACAACTCCAAAGTGACCGATCACCATGCTATCATTCCCACGAACGTAAAGGCAACCAACCTCACGGGCGAAGAGCAAAAAGTGTACGACTTAGTGGCCCGAAGATTTATTGCGGCATTCTATCCCGATTGTATCGTTTCCAATACGGTCGTACTGGGCGAGGTAAATCAAATCGAATTTAAAGCCACGGGGAAACAAATCTTATCTCCGGGGTGGAGAACCGTATTCGGGAAAGAAGAAAATAACGAAGAGTCGGAAAGCACCTTGCCTGCTTTCACCAAAGGTGAAACCGGCCCGCACACACCTTCTTTGGCAGAAAAATGGACCCAGCCCCCCAAACCGTATACCGAAGCCACATTATTGCGGGCTATGGAGACGGCTGGAAAATCGGTAGAGGACGAAGAACTGAGAGATGCCTTGAAAGAAAACGGTATCGGACGTCCTTCCACGAGAGCCGCCATTATTGAAACGCTGTTCAAACGCCACTATATCCGTAAAGAAAGGAAGAATCTGGTTGCCACTCAAACAGGAGTGGAGCTAATCGGGACTATTCGCAACGAGTTGCTAAAATCGGCCGAATTGACCGGTATTTGGGAAAACAAATTGCGTAAAATAGAACGCAACGAATATCGTGCCGCCGATTTTCTGGAAGAACTGAAAAAAATGGTGGGCGAAATCGTTTTGTACGTACTAAGCGACAATTCCGGCAAAATCACAGCGGCTCCACCCCCGGAGGAACCGAAGAAAAAATCGACGACATCGGCCAAACCCGGGAAGAAAAAAACAACCAATAAAACATCTACGGAGAAGAAACCAAAAGAACAACTTTTATCATGTCCCGTATGCCACACCGGCCATATCATACAGGGAAAGACGGCATACGGATGCAGCCGATGGAAAGAAGGATGCGGTTTCAGGTTGCCATTCGACGAAGCCGGGAACCCTCTCGATGAAGAAACGCTGCAAAAACGTATTCAAGACTATAACCCGAATACTCATTTGAATCATGAATAAAGAAGAATGGTTTCCTCTGATAGACGAAC
>ENA-OPSQ01001663-OPSQ01001663.1-human-gut-metagenome-genome-assembly--contig:-NODE-1663-length-14335-cov-3.500490_pt1 | contig 14335 bp, 11 predicted proteins | sample MGYA00241456_ERZ501904 | MGnify/ENA primary metagenome ERZ501904 (study PRJEB25962, sample SAMEA2042452) | human gut metagenome | biome: human gut; feature: human-associated habitat; material: faeces...
GGCCGGCTGCCGGTTCACGTCCGCATGATACTGGACGAGTTTGCGAACATCGGCCAGATACCCAACTTTGACAAACTGATCGCCACCATCCGAAGCCGTGAAATCTCGGCTTCTATTATTTTGCAAAGCCAGTCGCAGTTAAAGGCCATCTACAAGGACGCTGCGGAAATCATTTCCGACAACTGCGACTGTACGCTTTTCCTTAGTGGGCGGGGCAAGAACGCCAAGGAAATCTCTGACGTGCTGGGAAAAGAAACCATCGACAGCTACAACCAGAGCGAAAACCGGGGCGCACAGACCTCTCACGGATTGAATTATCAGAAGTTAGGAAAGGAATTGATGTCACAAGACGAAATCGCCACGATGGACGGAGGCAAGTGTATTTTGCAGGTGCGCGGTGTAAGGCCGTTTTTCAGTGAGAAATACGACATTACCCGTCACCCCCGCTATAAATACCTTTCCGACGCCGACAAGAAGAACTATTTTGACGTGGACAGGTACTTGACCGCCCTGCGCCGGAAAAGGCGGCGCGTGATAACGGAGGACGAACCCTTTGACCTCTACGACATTGAGCTGTCGGAGGAAGATTTTTCCACAGAATAAAGCGGCCATAGAGAAAGGAGCGTGACCGATGGGACACTCGGACGAATGGACATTTGCGGATTATTTCAAGTATGAGAAAGAAATCTACCGGGCAATCATTTCCGCTGCGGTGCTGTGCCAGTGGATCGCAGAACATGATACCCCGCCCACGGACGGGGAAGCCGAAGAACTTGCAAGGGAAATAGACCGCAGACTGTGTGAAGCATGGGGCGAAATTTTTTCGCTGGCTGTGCTGGAATGGCGGGACGGCCAGTAACTCCGGGCCGTCTGCGGATTGTGAGGCTGCCGCTGTGAACGGCGGCTTTTTTTGCACCCAAACACCATCACAATCTGAATTTATGGAGGTATATTTATGGAATTTTTCAATAGTGCAGTTGATACTTTGCAGACCATCGTTGTGGGCCTCGGCGGCGCGCTTTGCGTATGGGGCGGCGTCAATCTTTTGGAGGGATACGGGGCGGACAACCCTGCAAGCAAGTCACAGGGAATCAAGCAGCTTGTCGCCGGAGGTGGCGTTGCCCTCATTGGCATGACCCTTGTTCCGCTGCTGTCCGGGCTGCTGGGATAACCCCATGTGTGTTAGAAAACCCTCCGCGTCCTCTCTGATCTGGGAGGGCGCGGGAAAGGAGGTGTCCCCACATGATCGGTGATTTAATCGGGGAATGGATCAAAGGAATCCTGATCGACGGTATCATGGGCAACCTGTCCGGCCTGTTTAACACGGTCAATACCAAAGTCGGGGAAATCGCGTCGGATGTGGGCAGTACCCCGCAGGACTGGAACGGCGGCATTTTCTCCATGCTGCAAAACCTGTCCGAAACGGTGATCGTCCCCATTGCGGCGGCCATTCTCGCCCTTGTGATGTGCTATGAGCTGATCGACATGATTGTGGAAAAGAACAATATGCACGACTTCGACAGCTCCATGTTCTTCCGCTGGATTTTCAAAAGCGCCTTTGCCATCCTCATTGTGACGAACACATGGAATATCGTCATGGGCGTGTTTGACGCCACCCAGCAGGTCGTCAACCAGAGCGCCGGGGTGATTATCGGAGATACCAGCATTGATTTTGACACGCTGCTCCCTGATCTGGAAAGCCGCCTTGAAGCAATGGACATCGGGCCGCTTCTGGGCCTGTGGTTCCAGACCCTTGTTGTGGGGCTGACGATGAACATTCTTTCCATCTGCATTTTCCTTGTGACCTATGGAAGAATGATTGAAATTTACGCCGTGACCGCATTGGGGCCGATCCCCCTTGCCACGCTGGGCAATGCAGAGTGGCGCGGCATGGGCCAGAACTACTTGAAATCCTTGCTTGCGCTGGGCTTCCAAGCCTTTTTAATCATGGTGGTTGTCGGGATTTATGCGGTGCTGATCCAGCAGATTGGAACCGCCGACGACATATCCGGTGCGATCTGGGGCTGTATGGGCTATACCGTTTTGCTTTGCTTCTGTCTGTTCAAGACGGGAAGTATCAGCAAGGCCGTATTTACCGCCCACTAAAGAAACGAGGTGACTTTTTATGGCTTATGTAACTGTCCCCAAGGATTTAACCAAGGTCAAATCCAAGGTAGTATTCGGGCTGACGAAACGCCAGCTCATTTGTTTTGGCGGTGCGCTGCTTGTTGGCGTCCCGCTTTTCTTTTTGATCCGGGGCCGCGTCCCGACCAGCGCGGCGGCGCTCATTATGGTGTTTGCCATGCTGCCGGGCTTTCTGCTGGCGCTTTACGAAAAACACGGCCAGCCCCTTGAAGTGGTGGTGCGCCAGATCGTAGAGTGCTGCTTCATCCAGCCCAAGGAACGGCCCTACCAGACCAACAACGCTTATACCGCCCTTGTGCGGCAATCCCAAATGGAAAAGGAGGTCAACGCCATTGTCCAAAAAGCAAAAGAACGAAACGAGCGCAAAAGCGCCGGTCAAGCTCACCCGCGCCGAAAAGAAAGAGATTCAGGCCGTCATCCGAAAGTATAAGGGCGACGGCAAGCCCCATTCGGCGCAGGTCAGTATTCCCTATGAGGCCATGTATCAGGACGGCGTGTGCCGGGTGACGCCCCGCACCTTTTCCAAGTGCATTGAGTTTACGGACATCAGCTACCAACTGGCGCAGGCGGACACCAAGACCGCCATCTTTGAAAACCTGTGCGACCTCTACAACTATCTGGACGCCTCCATTCATGTGCAGTTTTCCTTTATCAACCGCAAGATCGACCCCAAGCAGTACGCCAAGAGCTTTGAAATCCGGGCGCAGGGGGACGACTTCGACGACATCCGCAGCGAGTATTCCGACATTTTGCAAGACCAGCTTGTGAACGGGAACAACGGACTGATGAAGCGGAAATTTATGACCTATACCATCGAGGCGGACAGCCTGAAAATGGCCCGCGCCAGACTGCGCCGGATCGAAACCGACCTTTTGGGCTATTTCAAGAGCATGGGGGCCTCCGCGTGGGGACTGGACGCCAAGGAACGGCTGGAAGTCATGCACAGCATTTTCCACCCGGACGGGGAACCGTTCTCCTTTGACTGGAAGTGGCTTGCCCCGTCGGGGCTTTCTACCAAGGACTTTATCGCCCCGTCCTCGTTCCGCTTCGGCAATGCCCGGATGTTCGGGCTGGGCGGCAAATACGGGGCGGTGAGCTTTCTGCAAATCCTCTCCCCGGAACTGTCGGATGAAATGCTGGCCGACTTTCTCAACACGGAAAACGGCATTGTGGTGAACCTCCATGTGCAGGCCATCGACCAGAGCGACGCCATTAAGACGGTCAAGCGCAAGATCACCGACCTTGACGCCATGAAGATTCAGGAACAGAAACGGGCTGTCCGCAGCGGCTACGACATGGATATACTTCCCAGCGACCTTGCCACCTACGGGCAGGACGCCAAGGAGTTGCTAAAGACCTTGCAGAGCCGGAATGAACGGATGTTCCAGCTTACCTTTTTGGTGCTGAACACCGCAGACACCCGGCAAAAGCTGGAAAACGATGTGTTCTGGGCTGCCGGTATTGCACAGAAATACAACTGTTCCCTTGTGCGGCTGGACTACCAACAGGAACAGGGGCTTATGAGCAGCCTGCCGCTGGGGGCCAGCCACATCCAGATTGAACGCTCCCTGACGACTTCCAGCGTGGCCGTGTTCGTCCCTTTTGTAACGCAGGAGCTTTTTCAGGGCGGCGACGCCATGTATTACGGGATCAACGCCAAGACCGGCAACATGATTATGCTCGACCGCAAACGAGCGAGGTGTCCCAACGGGCTAAAGCTGGGGACACCGGGAAGCGGCAAAAGTATGAGCTGTAAATCAGAAATTTTGAGCGTGTTCCTCTGCACCCCGGACGATGTGTATATCTGTGATCCAGAGGCCGAGTATTACCCCCTTGTGAAGCGGCTGCATGGGCAGGTGGTGAAGCTGTCGCCTACCAGCAAAAACTATGTGAACCCGCTGGACATCAACCTGAACTACTCCGAGGATGAAAACCCGCTGGCCTTAAAATCCGACTTTGTACTGTCGTTCTGTGAGCTTGTCATGGGTGGCAAGAACGGGCTGGAAGCCATTGAAAAGACGGTGATCGACCGGGCGGTACAGGTGATCTACCGGCCTTATCTGGCAGACCCCAAGCCGGAAAATATGCCCATCCTTGCAGACCTGCACAAAGCCCTGTTAGACCAGCATATCCCGGAGGCCGACCGGGTGGCGCAGGCCCTTGACCTGTATGTGTCCGGCAGCTTAAATGTGTTCAACCACAGAACCAACATCGACATTCAAAACCGCATTGTGGCCTTTGACATCAAGGAGCTGGGCAAGCAGCTAAAGAAAATCGGTATGCTCATTGTCCAAGACCAGATTTGGGGGCGCGTCACCCAAAACCGCAGCAAGGGCAAGGCGACATGGTATTTCTGTGATGAGTTCCACCTGCTTTTGCGTGAGGAACAGACGGCGGCCTTTTCCTGTGAGATTTGGAAGCGTTTTCGTAAGTGGGGCGGGATTCCCACAGGTGCGACACAGAATGTGAAAGACCTGCTTTCCTCCCCGGAAATTGAGAACATTTTGGAAAACAGCGACTTCATCTGCCTGCTCAATCAAGCCAGCGGCGACCGCAAAATCCTTGCGGAACGGCTGAACATTTCGCCCCAGCAATTACGGTATGTGGACAATTCCGAACCCGGCGAGGGGCTTCTCATTTACGAAAATGTGATCCTGCCCTTTAAGAACCCCATCCCGAAAAACACCCAGCTCTACCAGATCATGACGACCCGGTTAGGCGAGGGGGCGACGGTATGAGCGCCTTAACACATTTCAGCCTGTTTTCCGGGATCGGCGGGATCGACCTTGCGGCGGAAGCCGCAGGGTTTACCACCGTATGCCAGTGCGAATGGGCGGATTTCCCGATGGAAGTTTTGAAAAAGCACTGGCCGCAGGTACCAAAATTCCGGGACATTACCACAGTGACAAAGGAGGCATTTTTTGAAAAAACAGGACGAGAAACCACCACACTTATTTCCGGGGGATTCCCCTGCCAGCCCTTTTCCAGCGCCGGGAAACAACGGGGATTTGAGGACGAACGGTATTTATGGCCCGAAATGCTCCGCGTTATCCGGGAACTGCACCCCTCTTGGGTGCTTGGAGAAAATGTTGCTGGCTTCATCCATCTGGGGCTCGACAAGACGGTTTTTGACTTGGAGCAGGCAGGCTACGCCGTTAGGGTTTTCGTACTTCCTACTGTCGCCGTCGGCGCATGGCATGAGCGCAAAAGAACTTTCATCATCGGCCATACTGCTTCCCACGCCCCTTGCCAGCGACACGGGGGATGTGGGGAAGACTGTCGATGTGCGGATGACCCCGACCGGGAGCTTCCGAAAATACAACCCCAGCGGAACCGTATGGACGGCGCGGCTGTCATGGGCGGTTTACAAACTGCTGGGCAGCCCGCCGGGGGATGTGAAACTGAATCCCGACTGGGTGGAATGGCTGATGGGATTCCCCCGGAGATGGACGGACATTCCATGTGGGCCAAAGAACCGGCGCAAATCCCGTACTTAATCAGCGACCCGCCGGCGAATGTGGCAAAACGGTTAAAGACTTTGGGAAACGCAGTTGTTCCCCCGCAGGTGTACCCCATCCTGCGCTATATTGCAGAGATCGAAACCGGGCGCTGCCGGAACAGACAGCAAGGAGGTGATCGGATATGGAACCCTTAAAACCCCGCGACAAGGTAACGCAGCACATGACCCGCGACGGCCTGACGCTGGATAACCAGACCACCGGCGAGAGCATCAACATTTCCAGCCGGGAGGCCGAACAAGACTATTCCGCAGCCGAGCCGGGCGGCACCGCTGAAAAGGTGCTGGAACGTGCCGGGGACATCCGGGAGCGCAGCAAGGCGAAGCGGGCCGCCAAGGATGGCGCGAATATGGCGGCGCAGGCCACCGGCCCGGCGTCCCGCCTGCAATTCACCGCCGAGGAACGGGCCGATCCCGCACTTTCCAAGTACGTCCACAAGGCGGAAAAGCGGGCGGATAAGCTGGACGCAGCCAAAGAAGCTCTGCCGAAAAAGCGCGTCGTCACCACGGAAACCGTCTATGACGAGGCCAAGGGCAAGGCCAAAACCAAGCTGCACTTTGACAAGGTGGAGAAACCGGCCCCCAAGCTCAAACCCAACCCGGCCAGCCGTCCGATGGAGGAAGCGGGCCTGTATCTGCATGGGAAAATCCATGAGGTTGAGCATGAGAATGTGGGCGTCGAGGGCGGCCATAAGGGAGAAGAACTTGCCGAGCGCCAAGCGGGAAAAGCCATCCGCAGCGGCATCCGGCGTCATAAACTCAAACCCTACCGGGCCGCAGCCAAGGCCGAGAAAAAGGCTATTGCCGCCAATGCGGAGTACATCTACCAGAAATCCTTGCGGGATAACCCGGAAATGGCGCAGGCGGTGAAAAACCCGGTGGCCCGGTTCTGGCAGAAACAGAAAATCAAACGGGACTATGCCAAGGCAGCGCGGGCGGCGGGCCAGACGGCACAGGGCGCAGCCAGCGCCACCAAAACCACCGCCGCAGCCGCCAAGAAAGCCGCCGAGAAAAGCAAACAGGCCGCGTCCTTTGTGGCCCGGCACTGGAAAGGTGTGCTGCTGATCGGCGGTGTGGGCCTCATGCTCATGCTGATTATGGGCGGCCTGCAATCCTGTACGGCCATGTTCGGCAGCGCCGGAACCGGCGTGGCGGCCACGTCCTATCTGTCCGAGGACAGCGATATGCTGGGGGCCGAAGCCGCCTATGCGGACATGGAGGCCGATTTGCAGTATGAGCTTGACAACTACGAAAGCCTGCACCCCGGCTATGATGAATACCGTTTCGATCTGGACGAGATCGGCCACGACCCCTATGTGCTGACTTCCATCCTGTCGGCGCTGCATGATGGCGTCTATACGCTGGGCGACGTGCAAGGCGACCTTGCCATGCTCTTTGAGAAGCAATACACCCTGACACAAACCATTGAAACCGAAACCCGATACCGCACCGAAACCCGGACGGACAGCGAGGGCAACACCTACACCGTGCAAGTTCCCTACACCTATTACATCTGCAACGTGAAGCTGGAAAACTTCGATATGTCCCATCTGCCTGTTTACATCATGGGCGAGGATCAAATGAGCCTGTATGCGGTGTATATGCACACGCTGGGCAACCGGCCTGACCTGTTCCCAAACGGCACCTATCCCAACGCTTCCACCGTCAAGGAGCCGACCTACTACGAGATACCCCCGGAGGCTTTGGAGGACGCCACCTTTGCCGCAATGATGGCCGAGGCGGAAAAGTATGTGGGCTATCCGTATGTGTGGGGCGGCAGCTCTCCCAGCACCAGCTTTGATTGCAGCGGCTTTGTGAGCTGGGTAATCAATCACAGCGGATGGGACGTGGGACGGCTGGGCGCACAGGGTCTTAGCAATATCTGTACCCCTGTTTCCCCGGAGCAGGCCAAGCCCGGCGACCTTGTATTTTTTGTCGGCACCTACGACACCCCCGGCGTTTCCCATGTCGGCATTTATGTGGGCAATTCCGTGATGTTGCACTGTGGCGACCCTATTTCTTACACCAACCTCAATTCGAGTTATTGGCAGCAGCATTTCTATTGTTACGGGCGTCTGCCTTGACGCCAGAAAGGAGTTTTGACGATGGCAAACAAACTTGACCGTATCGAAAAGGACATTGAGAAAACCAAGGCCAAGATCGCGGAGCTGCAAAAGCAGCTTCGGGAGCTGGAAGCGGCAAAGACCGAGCAGGAGAATTTGCAGATCATCCAGCTTGTGCGCGGCCTGAACATGAAGCCGGAGGAATTTGCGGCGTTCCTGCGGGGCGGCGCTTTGCAGAGCGCCCCGGCCCCGCAGCCGGATTTTGAGCAGGAGGACAATGCCGATGAAGAATAAGATCATTCGCACGTTTACCGTGACACTGGCCGCTGTGCTTTGCCTGACGGCCTTTTCCACCACCGCTTTTGCCGGTGGCACTGACCCCAACCCGGAGCCTTTGCCGGAAACCACCGAGGCACCGCAGGAGGAAGAACCCACCACCGGCGGCATGGAGCCGGAGAGCGTACCTGTTACCCCGGAGGGCAACGCAACACTGGTGGATGATTTTTATGGGGATAAGCAGCTTATCACCGTTACCACCAAGGCGGGCAACTACTTTTATATCTTGATCGACCGCGCCAATGAGGACAAGGAAACCGCCGTTCACTTCCTCAACCAAGTGGACGACGCCGACCTGCAAGCACTGTTGGAGGACGGCAAAGCCGCCCCGGAAACCTGTACCTGTACGACCAAGTGCGCGGCGGGAGCCGTCAACACGAATTGCCCGGTATGTAAAACCAATATGACCGAGTGTACCGGCCCGGAGCCGGAGCCGCAGGAGCCGGAGGAAACCGAGCAGCCGCAGGAAGATGAAGCGAAAGGCAGCGGCATGGGCGGCCTTGTCGTGTTCCTTGTGGTGGCCCTGATTGGCGGCGGCGCGGCTCTTTACTTCTTCCAGTTTAAGAAGCCCAAGGCCGACACCAAGGGCGGCGACGAGCTGGACGAATACGATTTTGGCGAGGACGAGGACGACGAGGACGAACCGACCCCGGAGGACGAGGAACCCGCGCAGGATAAGGAGGAATAAGGAATGAGTATTCAGTTGGTAATTGCAGAGAAACCGAGCGTCGCCCGCAGCATTGCGGGCGTGATCGGTGCGGATCAGAAACGGGACGGCTACATGGAGGGAAACGGCTATCTGGTGAGCTGGTGTATCGGCCACCTTGTTTCCCTTGCCGACGCCGGAGCCTATGACGAGCGTTTCAAGAAGTGGCGCTATGACGACCTGCCGATTTTGCCGCAGGAATGGCAGTACATCATCCCCGCCGAGAAAAAAGGACAGTTTGCCGTGCTGCGTTCCCTGATGGAGCGCCCCGACGTGACGGGCCTTGTGTGCGCCACCGACGCCGGGCGTGAGGGCGAATTGATTTTCCGTTTCGTCTACCAGATGGCGGGCTGCAAAAAGCCGTTCAAGCGCCTTTGGATTTCCAGCATGGAGGACGCCGCGATCCGCGAGGGCTTTGCCCACCTGAAACCGGGGGCCGACTACGACGACCTGTATCAATCGGCCCTGTGCCGGGCGCAGGCCGATTGGCTGGTGGGGATCAACGCCACCCGGCTTTTCTCCATCCTCTATCACAAGACCCTGACCGTGGGCCGTGTCCAGACGCCTACCCTCAATATGCTGGTTGACCGGGAGGCCAAGATCAGCAATTTCAAGAAAGAGAAATACCACGTTGTCCATATCGCGGCGGGCGGCATGGAGGCGGCCAGCGACCGCTTTATGAACCCCGACGACGCCGACGCCACCAAGACGGCCTGTGCAGGAGCGCAGGCCGTTTGTGTATCGGGAAAGCGTGAAAAAAAGACGGAGCAGCCGCCCCGTCTGTATGACCTCACTTCCTTGCAGCGGGAGACCAACCGCCTGTTTGGATTTACCGCCAAGCAGACCCTTGACTATGCCCAACAGCTCTATGAAAAGAAGCTGCTGACTTATCCCCGCACCGACAGCCAGTATCTTACCGACGATATGCAGCCTACGGCGGAAAGCATCGTGTCCGGCCTGTGGCCGCTGCTTTCCTTTGCGGCGGGGCTGGACATTGCCCCGCAGTTTGGCCGGGTGCTGAACAGCAAAAAGGTATCCGACCACCACGCCATTATCCCCACGATGGAGTTTGTGCAGAAAGGCTTTGACGGGCTGACCGAGGGCGAAAAGAAACTGCTGTCCCTTGTGTGCTGCAAGCTGCTGTGTGCCGTGGCTGCGCCCCATGTGTATGAGGCTGTCACCGCCACATTCACCTGCGCCGGGAACGAGTTCACCGCCAAGGGAAAAACCATTCTCACCCCCGGTTGGAAAGAGATTGAGCGCCGCTTCAAGGCGTCGTTCAAGACCGACGCCGACGAGGACGCGCCGGAGCTGGCACGGGAGCTGCCGGAGATCACCGAGGGCCAGACCTTTGACCCGGTGGAGGCCAGTATCACCGAGCATTTCACCACGCCGCCCAAGCCCTACACCGAAGATACGCTGCTATCCGCTATGGAACGGGCCGGGGCCGAGGATATGCCGGAGGACGCCGAGCGCCAAGGTTTGGGAACCCCGGCAACCCGCGCTTCCATTCTGGAAAAGCTGGTGCAGATGGGCTTTGTGGAACGCAAAGGCAAGCAGCTACTTCCCACCAAGGACGGCCACAACCTTGTGTGTGTCCTACCGGAAGTGCTGACTTCTCCCCAGCTCACGGCGGAATGGGAAACCAAGATGACGGCCATTGCCAAGGGCGAGGCCGCCCCGGAGGGCTTCATGGTAGGCATTGAGGAAATGACCCGAAGCCTGATTTCCCGATATTCGCAGATCAGCGAGGACGCGCAGAAGTTGTTTCAGACCGAGCGTGTGGTTATCGGCAAGTGTCCCCGCTGCGGCGAAGCCGTCTACGAGGGCAAGAAAAACTATTACTGCGGAAACCGGGCCTGCCAGTTTGTCATGTGGAAGAATGACCGATTTTTTGAGGAACGGGGCAAGACGTTCACCCCGAAGATCGCCGCCGCGCTGCTCAAAGACGGAAAGGCAAAGGTAAAGGGCCTGCGCTCCATGAAAACCGGCAAAACCTATGACGGAACGGTGCTTTTGGCCGATACCGGCGGGAAATACGTCAATTACCGCGTGGAGAAAAAGAGCTGACGGAGTAACGTAGCAAGCATAGGAAGTGTAGCCACACTTCCGACAAATCCCTGACCCGGCCACCCTGCCGGGCCGGGGATTTTGCTTGTTGGGGAAAGCCCCAAACCCCTATGAATATGAAAGGAGTGAACCCATGAGCGAAGTGTTTTCAATCCTGCTTCATAACCGACAGCGTTATGAGCAAGGCAACGAGGGCCTTTGGTTTTCTTTGCCGACCACAACCGAAAAGCTGCAAGAAGCCCTGCGGGAAATCGGGATCAGTGCCGACAATCCGCAGGACTTTTTCTTGTACGACTACCGAAGCCCGCAGGAGCGTCCCATTAAGCTGCCCCGCGATCTGGTGTTGTCCGCTGATGTGGACGAGCTGAACTTCCTTGCCGCGAGGCTGGAAAAACTGGACGCCGCCGAGCTTGCGGAGCTGAACGCCGCCCTGACAAGCCCGCAGCGCGACTTCCACAGCATCGGCCAGATCATCGACTACCCCGACAACGTGGACTACTATGTGCATCTGCCGGATGTCACCGGCACGGGCCAGTTGGGTGACTACTACCTGAACCGTTCCGGCATGGTGGATATGCCGGAGGAATGGAAAGCGGGAATTTTCCTGCCCCGTTTCGGCCTGCATATTGCCAATACGGAGCATGGTGTTTTCACCGACTACGGCTATCTGGTGAAAAGCGGCGACGAGTGGCAGCGTGTCCATGAGGGCCAGCCGGTGCCGGAACAATACCGGGTGATGGCCTATCCTGCGCCGGAAATTCTGCGGGAGGAAAGCAAGGTACAGCCGGAGGCGGCAGCGCCTACAAAGGCCCCGCAGCCTGTCACCCCCATTCTCTTAAACGGCCAGAACAGCGCCGAGCGCATGAAAGAGATCACCGACCGGCTGGAAACCGGCATACAGGAGCTTTTCGAGAGTGAACGCTACAAAGCCTATCTCACCTCTATGGCAAAGTTCCACAGTTACAGCTTCAACAATACGCTGCTGATCGCCATGCAGGGCGGCCAGCTTGTGGCGGGCTACAACAAGTGGCGGGACGATTTTCACCGCAATGTGAAACGGGGCGAGAAAGGCATCAAGATTCTGGCCCCCGCCCCCTACAAGGTGAAAAAGGAAGTGCCGAAGCTGGACGAACAGGGCAAGCCGGTCATGGACAAAGACGGCAAGCCTCTGACCGAAGTACAGGAAACACAAGTTCCGGCGTTCAAGATCGTGTCTGTCTTTGACGTGAGCCAGACCGAGGGCGAACCCTTGCCCTCTATTGGTGTGGACGAGCTGGCCGGGAATGTGGAGCAATACGAGGACTTCGTCAAGGCGCTGGAACAGACTTCCCCCGTGCCGATGGCCTTTGAGGACATCCCCGGTGGTTCTCACGGCTACTACCACCTGACGGAAAAGCGGATCGCCATACAGGAGAACATGAGTGAGCTGCAAACTTTGAAAACAGCCATCCATGAGATTGCCCATGCCAAGCTCCACGCCATCGACCCGAACGACCCGGAACAAACCAACCGCCCGGACAGCCGCACCCGCGAAGTGCAGGCCGAAAGTGTGGCCTATGCAGTCTGCCAGCACTACGGGCTGGACACGTCCGAATATTCCTTTGGCTATGTGGCCGGGTGGAGTTCTGGCCGGGAGTTGGCTGAATTGAAAGCCTCTCTGGAAATTATCCGCAGCGCGGCCCATGAGTTGATCTCTGCGCTGGACGAACATCTGGCAGAACTGCGCCAGCAGCGGGAAACAGAACTTTCCACTGCACAGGAGGCCGCATTTGCACTGGATAATGGTAATACGCTGTTCATCCAGACCTGCGATTCTGGCTATGACTACACTCTGTATGGCCCGGACCACACGGCTCTGGACGGTGGGCAGCTGGACGCGCCCGGTCTGACCCTGCCGGATGCCGGGCAGGAAGCACTTAATCTGCTGGGGCAGACAGCCGCGGTGGCGGAAGTTCTGTTGGGCGATAAGCTGGCGGCATTCCAAGAGGCGGCGGAAAAGGCCAACGAAATTCCCGCACCCGTTAAAATTCCAGACCCCGCCGCAGAACCTACGGTCACAATTCTTTGGAGCGAAAGTGACAAGCTGCAGGACGGCGAAATCATGCCGCTGTCTGTGGCAAATCGTGTTTTTGAAGAACTGGACACCGCCCAGCACACGGAACGGGAAAAGGACGGCTACACGGGCGGCTGGTACGACAAAACCGCGTTCCGCATTGATTTCACTCTGAACGGCCAGCCGGACAACTACGAGGGGCGGCAGGATTTTGGTGACGGAGAGGGTTCTTTGGTTCAACACATCCAGAACTACCACGAATACTACGCCAAAGATGAAAACTGGAAGAATTTTGTTCTGCACAACAAAGGCCCGGAAGCGTGGGAGCAGGACAAGGCAGAGCGGGAAATGGTGCTGACCGAGTTTATTCCGTATCTCAAACAGCACTGCAATCTTTCGGTTATGGAGCAGACGGCCACCACCGCTTTGCGGGAAGGACAGAATATTTTGCCGGAACAGACTTCCTATTACACTGCGGTTGTGGCCTATGTGCAGGACTGCCGCCCGCTGCTTAACCAAGGCCAGTATAACTTGCCGGAACCGCCCAAGCTGGCCGACTTTGACCAGACCTTGCAGGACTATAAGGCACAGGTACAGGCCGAGATTGCGCAGGAAGCGGCGACTGCTGGAATGACCTTAGAGGAATACGCAGCGGCAGGCTTTGAAGCACCGCAGCAGGGCAGCTTTTCCATCTACCAGCTGCGCAATGAAGATTCCACCCGCGATTACCGTTTTGAGCCCTACGACCGCCTGCAGGCTGCCGGTTTGACCGTGGACAAGGCCAACTATACGGAAGTATACGCCGCGCCGCTGGCTGCTGGCACCACGTTGGAGGACATCTACCGCACATTCAATGTGGACCATCCGGCAGACTTCAAGGGACACTCGCTGTCTGTTTCGGATGTGGTGGTGCTGCACCAGAATGGGCAGGACACCGCCCACTACTGCGACAGTGTGGGCTTCCAGCAGGTGCCGGAGTTCTTGCGGGAAAATCCGCTGCGCACCGCAGAACTTTCCACCGAACAAAACGAAAATATGATTGACGGTGTGCTGAACAATGCGCCCTCTTTAGGTGAGTTGGAAGCCAAAGCAAAGGCCGGAGAACAAATTTCTCTGACGGACCTTGCCGCCGCAGTCAAGGCCGAGGAAAAGGCACCGAAAGCCAAGAAGTCCCGCGCCGCAAAACCGAAAAAGCCGTCCATCCGGGCACAGCTGGATGCCGCAAAAAAGGAGCAGAGCAAACAAACGCAGCCACGGGAAAAGACAAAAGAATTGGAGGTGTAAGCCGTGCAAAAGTTTGAAAATATGGATGTGATCGCTGCACTGGAAGCCATTATGCACCAGAACACTGCGTACTATCAGAGCGATTTTGCGTATGACATCAAGATGCTGCGGGAAGCAGCCCGCAGCGACCAGCCGGAAGATAAGCTGCTGTTGTGGCTGGG
>ENA-OPSQ01001665-OPSQ01001665.1-human-gut-metagenome-genome-assembly--contig:-NODE-1665-length-14320-cov-2.062531_pt1 | contig 14320 bp, 8 predicted proteins | sample MGYA00241456_ERZ501904 | MGnify/ENA primary metagenome ERZ501904 (study PRJEB25962, sample SAMEA2042452) | human gut metagenome | biome: human gut; feature: human-associated habitat; material: faeces...
CCGATTACCGCTACATCATACATTTTTTACACCTCCAAATTTTATATGTTGTTCCTCGCCCCTTGCAGCACAAGTATCAATCTCCATACATACATACGGTACAAGTTGTATTATATTAATTCGTTCGCTCTTACTTATTATTTCTTGTGCACTGTAGTCAAGCTCTATATAAATTTTATCTTGTTTCTGTGTAATATCAGATATAGAAAGTTCAAGCGTTCCACAAGTCTGCGTGGTCATCACAATACAACGCCTATCACAACTTATCCCCCCTGCACTGTGCGTCTTATCTTTCAAAAACACCACTCCGGTTGTTCCATTCTTTTTTACACACTGTATTGAATCAGAATTCTCAATTATCCTTATTCCACTTTTTCTGTAATAATCATTTATTTCTTCTTCATGGCATTTTGGAATAACTATATATTCGTAAGAAACGTCTTTTACCTTTCTTCCGTGTTTAATCCACATTGTAAGATACCTTCCCTTGTAACTCTTACCATCTGATTTTATGCTCATATTATTCCAATCTCCGCTTCGTATCTCTCGAAAAATATTTACCTCCTGTTCCTCCGGGAAACAGTAGCCCACATCATGACTACCATCAAGATAAGCTCCTTTTATAATATAACCTTCACTTTCTTCATTACCATGTACTGTAAATCTCGAATTATCTGTTACAAGTCGATTTTCAATTATCGTTTCTACTTCACTTTCTTCTTCACTGTTTATACAACTTCCAAGACAAACCACTTCTTTATCGAAGAAAAACCACGATTTATTCGCTTTCAGACTATTTTCATTTGAAATCAACTTCATTGTGCATACACCGTTTTCCCCTATGCCGCATCCTCCTGTAAAATCACCTGCGGCATTAATATTAGGTTTTACTGTCGAGCCTCGTAAAACAGTTGTCCCTGGTAGGCGTTGTAAATCTATTGTTGGCCAAAAAAAGTCCGACTTTGGCTCATTTTTTTTATAAATGTACATCATACCGTCCGAGGTATGATGAGCATTTTGATTTTCATCGTTAATTGATTCATATGCTGCAGTCCGTTCTGAATGCATGGCAAGACCTATCGTATAACCATTTCCGTGTTTAACAACTCTATCCATACTGTTAAATGCCATAAAATATGGCTTGATTTCTTTCGGTTTAATATTATTATCTTCTTGTAAATGTTCCGCAAGTTCTGCCGTAAATACTGAAGCATATTCAAAAAAATTATCTGTAATCTGTGTCTTGATCGTACCCTTCAATTCATTAAACTCAGGCATTTCACTTAATATAAGCATTGCCGAAAGTATGTGCGTACAAGCAAGGTCACTCTGCTCATAATAACGTGAAATTTCTCTGCCACGTACCATATCCATAGTTCTGCCATTATATATGAAAGGAAGATAGGATTTTTCAATCCATGTATTAATTATATCTGTATTTTTATTTTCAAATTCTGTATCTTTAAAAATATATAACATCGGTGCAAGTTCTTGTATAAGCGAGCGTCCGTAACCACAATTATATGGTATATTATCATGTTGAATAAATGAACCATCCTTATAAAAACCGTCACCGCTGTCTGTTATAACCATTACATCCTGTATACCGGATATAGCATTCTTTATACTATCGTTGTCTGAAAGTAATATTCCACGAACAGCAAAAATAACTGACTCCCAAAGTCTGTTAGCACCGGTAAGCTTTATCCTATCATTAAAATGTTTTTCCGCCGCCATATATCGTTTGAGTTGTGATTTGTCAGTATAATCATACATCAAGGTAAAAATACTGTTGATACTAAGAGGGATACCTATTTCCCAGTACCACCAGTTACCTTTAGGCACAGTAGTGTCATTATATACTTTTTCTAAAGTATTTAGTGCATTAAATATTTCATTTTTTATATTTTTATTATGATAGAATTGTGAGTTATTTTGAGAAAACGATATAGAAATGTCCAGTATTCCTTTCAGTGTTGCATTTATAACTCCCGGCTCATTTGATGTAATTGCCTTTTCTATACGCCCACCAAGCTGTACAAGCCTTTGTTCTGTGCGTTCATCTGATTGTAGTATGCAATCAGCCGTTTTTTTGCCGTTGTATCCTCTACCGCATAAAACATCAGAATATCGCTTTCTTAGTATGTTAAAATCCGTCATAATCATTCCTCCCATTTTTATATGTATCAATAATATCATATATGTCTATGCATATTAAATGGGAGAATCTTTAATTAATGCGTTAAATTTTTTATATTTCAATTTAAAAGGACGCTTTAAAATAGAGCGTCCCTTTAAATTTTATAACAGTTCCCATTCTTTTATTCATTCTCTTTTTATAGGCTCATCTCTTGCCTAATCAATATACACGTTTTAAAACAACTGATTTAGCCAATCAACTGACAGACTCAACCACGGATACTCTCTTTCAAACTTTCGTTTGGACCATATTAACTCATCACTCACCCTTGACAAACCATGCTCGCCTTTCTCAAATATATGTAATTCAAACGGTACTCCAACCCTCCTCAAGCCAGCTGCATACATCAGTGTATTTTCAACAGGAACACATATATCCTCATATGTATGCCATAAAAACGTTGGTGGAATTATATCCGTAATACGCCTCTCAAGCGACAGACTGCTCCATAGATGATTTGACTCGTCATCTGTACCTGTAAGATTTTTAAATGAATCTTTATGAGCAAATTCACCCGATGTTATTACCGGATAACTTAAAATTTGAGCATTTGGCTTATGCATTGCTAACTCAATCTCGCGCTCGCTGAATATTTCAGAATCATTCCACAAGGCACTTAGTGATGCTGCAAGATGTCCACCGGCAGAAAATCCGCATACAATTACCTTATCCGTATCTATATTCCATTTTTCTGCATTTTCTCTAAGCATGGCAACTGCATTAGCTGCATTTTGTATAGGAAGCGGATGTGTGTGCGGTTCAACACAATAATACACTACTGCCGCATGGAATCCTGCTGCGTTATATGCCATAGCAATACGCTCTGCCTCACGCTCAGATACCATTCCATATCCACCTCCGGGAAATATCACAACTATTGGACGTTTCTTACCGTCCAGAATATACGTTTCCATATACGGCATAAATCCATATTCTGTCGCTTCTTTCAACAAGTTAAATTTCTTATTAAACATAACATTCACTCCGTCTTAATTTTTGTCAGTTAAACGGGCATATCCTATCACAGAATATGCCCGATATGCTCATCTTAATTCAATGTAAATACTTTATTAAATAATGGTTTCATATCATTTTTCCATATAAAGACCTTCACCTTACTCTTATTTACGCAAGTAAATGGAATAATTACACTGTCTGAAATTTCATCTGATTTTATCGAAAGCAATGTACCATTCTCATTATATTCTGCAACATAAACCATGCCTTCTTCTGTTATATTGGTAAATATAGCATTAACATTTCCATTTTTATCATCATACGTTATATTCACTGTCGGTTCTGTAGGCTCATCCTTTGCTGCCGCATTAATTGTCACACTCATAACTTCACTGGCAAAGGATTCATCTGCAACTGCCGCCACACGAACAATGTAAGACCCCGGTGCAAGATTTGTGATTTCCGTGCCTGCACACTGCGTCCATGTGAATGTAGGTTCTGACAATGATTTATATTCCATTGTAGTGTCAACACCTGTGATTTTGCCGTCATTGCCTTGATAAGTCTGTTCTTCAACCGCTGCTACATTTGGTGCGGATGAACGTTTAGGAATAGAAAGTTCAAACGCTTCACTGTTGCTTGTTTTTATGCCATCACCTTTTTTTACGATTTTTAGGGTATGACCGAAATATGTGTTGTCAATGTCGATATCCTCTGTTACATTATCTTTATCCGTCGCTACGCCATCATCTATTTTTATTATATAGTCACAGCCTTCCGTAAAGCCTGTTAGCTTTTCGTTTACATAGTTAATCGAGATTGTAGGCTGCGTTTCCGGCATTGCATCATACGCAATAATTGTAACCGAATATTCTGCACTCTTAAACTGCCTTTCGGCTTCCTCGTCTGCACTTACAGCTTTATAACGGATTTTATATGTGGTTCCAGGCTCAATATCACCTATATCATCTCCATCGCCCGTAGTCCAATTAATACCATTATTCGTACTATATTCCATAGTGTCTGCGATACCTGCAATAGTACCTTTGCCGCCAATCACACTCGGTTGTGTTACTATGATTTCCGATTTTGTCGGTGCTGCAGGACGTGCCTTAACTATTAGAGTCTGTGCTTCACTCGCAACCGTTGTCACATTATTACCCTTCTTTACTATCGAAAGCGTTATCTGTTCATTTGTTATATAATTAGCTAATGATAACTTGTTATCTGTTAATGTAACATCTAAACCATTAATTGTATATGTTCCATCCTCAACAAAGTTTATAAGTTCCTCTGTTGTATAATCAATTGCAATTTCAGGCGTCATTTCCTTTTCAGCTATAAACGTTTCAACTGTAATTGTTGTCTTCTCACTTGCAAAGTCTGTATCTGTTGCAGCTTTGCGGACATTGTATTCGCCTGCATCAACCTCAACTGTATCAACCAACTGCGTACTACTCCATTCATCTGTTCTCTTGAGTTTGTACTGCATGCCATTCATACCTGTGAGTTTACCTTTGCCGCCTATTTCCGTAGCATTTACACCTTGAACGGTTGTAGGTGCCTTAGGACGTGCTTTAACTGTCAACTGTTGCACGTCACTGTCGGTATATGTTTCGGTATTGCGTGCTTTTTTTACAATTTCAATAGACAATAATTTGCCGGCATAACCAATTTTTTCATCATCAAGCGATATTGTCGTCACGCCCTCGCCAAGCGTTATATCTTTAGCATTACCTTCACCCACCTTTATCGTATACGGTTCCTGTGACTCAAAGCCGGTAAGTGTTTCATTTATATAATCAATGCTTATCTGTGGAGTTGCTTCCTGTATTTTTGCCGGTGGTATAATTTCCTCCTCCGAATATGATACTTCTGTTACTTTAACGTTATCTATATACGTCGCATTTTCAATATTATTTGAAGCTGTATGATAGAATCGCAAGTCTGTTATTCCTTCCTTTAAAGTGTCAAAGGCTCCTTTACATGTATCAAATGAACTTCCTTCTTTTACAAAACTCACATTATCTTGAAGCATTGTTCCATCTAGCCATATTGAAAATATTCCTGTGTTTGGATGAAGTTCAAGTTTTATATGGTGCCATTGGTTATTCTTTATAGACATTGCTTGTTCATAGCACCAGTTTCCTCCCGTATTAGTAATAGCTGTTCTGAGTGACGATGCGGTGAAATATGTAAGCCATAGTTCATTTCCTTCCTTTGTTTTAGCATACATACCTCTTGATGCACCAATCGCATCATCAGCACTTTCAAACATCGTGTCGTATTCTATTGTTAATGTTTTCTGCGGATTATCTGCCTTACTTATAGGAATAGTTGCATTAGCCGTTGCCTTATTGCCGGTGGCAGACAACTTCAACGACTTTGTTGTTTCTCCTGTAGGTATTGCCGACGTTACCGTCGTTGTTGTCCCATTAACGTCATTCGTTGCCTTTGCCAGCATATCATCGCCGTTGTTATACTCAACAGATGATGGACTTTCTGTATATCCCTTCACATAATCATATCTTGTAGGTCTTATAATATTATAAGTTGTATAGTCAACACAGGTAAGACTGTTAATGTTATCATTGTCTGTTGCAATTGCATAAACACTGTGCACACCCGATGTAACATCAGGTGTAAATACCCATTTACCGTCGTCACGTTGTTTAGCATCACCCGCCTTGATTTCTCCCTCGTCAATATATACCTCAACTTTACTGACAACACCATCTGTGTCATAAGCACTTATTACAATGTCGTCGCCTGACTGCTCTACTTTTGATATATACGGTGCATAATTATAGAACTCTGTCGTTGACAACTCTTTATTTACAGCTTTAGAAGCATATTTCTCTGTCAAATCAGTCATAAACGGTGCTATAGGTCTGCCTGCAGCATTAAATGTATTAATCACGGCTGGGGTGTCAGTTTGTGCTTCAACTAAATCCTTTGCAATACCCGGAGTATCTGACCATGCATACTTAACCTGTGGATTTGTTATATCTGTTACATCTATTTCTATAGTATCGCCGTTAATTGTCGGTGTAATATCTTTGTATATTCCGTCATCATCTTTAAGTTCAAAGCCCAACGGCACACCTCCATCATCGGTTGAAAGAGAGCCGTATGTATTCTTGAAATGAAGAATAAGTTTATCGCCACTGCGTTCCATATAATCAAAAGATGGGCTTTCAACATTTGATTGTGTATTGTTAATAAAATCTTCTATATAAGCAACTGCTCTGTCAGCAATAGGTCCTTTATCATTTGGGTGAACATTATTTGTAGTTCCTGTATCATTGCTCACAACTGTTTTTACGTTATCCATTCTTTGTGATACATTCCATTGTCCCGCTCTTACTCCGGTGCCAATGCGTATTGTCGAATAAATTTTTGCAAAATTCGCAGTAGGAAGTTGAATGACTACAAATGGTAAGTCCTCATCATTAAATGTTTTTCTCCAGTTGTTAATAAGCGAAGTCAATGCTTGCTCATACACTGTGCCGCTTTCAAAGGTAGTATTTGCCTCTCCTTGATACCATACAACAGCAGATGCTTTCAAATTCTTTAGCGGCAGAAGTCTTTGTGTATATAGTCCGCCTTTTGAGCTTGCTCCCGCCATCATTCTCTTTGCTTGTGAATCCCAATTTACTGAATATGTCGGAATCCACTGCATTATTGACGACCCACCCAAACTTGAACTTATAAGACCTATAGGAACATCAGAATCTTTTTTTATCATCCTCTTACCTATCAAGAATCCAAGTGCAGAAAATTGCTTTGAATTTTCCATAGTAGCAACCTTCCACTCTGAAATCTCGTCAAATGAATTCATATATCTCACGTCTTCGTAAGCTTCACTTAATTCTTCGTTCATCAACGTTGGAAAAGTCTCAAGGCGATTAAACATATTTGATTGTCCCGTACAGAATATAACATCACCGACAGCCACATTATCGAGAGTAATCATGTTATCACCGCTTGATACTGTCATAGTTGCTGATTTTACAGCTTCCATAGCAGGAAGGGTTATCTCCCATAAACCATGTTCTATTGTTGTTTGCTCATCAGCCCCATTAAAATTTACTGAAACCGTATTCCCCGATTTTCCTGTACCTGTAATAGTAATAGGTTCTTTTCTCTGGAGTACCATGTTTGAGGAGTACACCGCATCCAAAGTTAACTCCGGTTCAAGAGTAGGCGTTGGGGTTGGACTTGCCGTTGGGGTTGGCGTTGGTGTCACATCCGGATTGATTGTTGTGGTTGGCGTTGGTGTTGTATCCGGCTCTGTTTCGCCACCTCCATCACTGTCTATATTCACATCAAATGAGTCAATAGACCACTGTATTTTCTTAGTGACTTGAGTTTTATCCTCACTTAAATCTCCACAGCCTATATATAAATATACGAATCCATCCTTTGATGCCGTAATTCCGTTAGGCAGGGAATACTTCATATTTGATTTGTTTGTTGACCAGTTTTTTATATTACTTTCATCTGTATGCTTTTCAAGTTCCTCTTTTACCAAATCCTGTGTTATTTCGCTATCAGAAACAAAAAGACAATATTCCAATTCCATTGTTGCAGTATCAAGATATGTAAAATTAATATCGACATTAATCTTGTCGCCGGTATTTACTTGTGCCAACTTAAACATTGTCGCTCTTGGTGTATTGTTTGCTTGTATATAATAAGTGACACTTTCTTTACTGCTTACAGTATTTTTTAATATTTTACTATTACTTTTGTCTGAACTTGGCAGTGTATACGCTGATACTCCGTCCGCTTCCGCTTCTACTGTAGTTGTAGTAGCCGCAAATGCCGTCAAACCGATAGATGCACATATCATCGTCACAGCTAACATCAATGAAATAATTTTTTTCATTTTTTTCCCCTCTTTCCGTTTTTATATACTTTTACTCATAATAACTATATCTTGTTATTAATCTTACCACGGGAATTTTTTTATTAAAATGCGGTAAACTTTAAGCTGTGCGGTTAAATTTATTAAAACCAACCATGTTTTTCGGTACAAAAGTCATATAAATCGTAAAATATGCTGTTAAAAGCTTGACTTGCCATAACATTATCCATAACCCTATTGACGCAAAAAAACAGTGCCATTAGAGTTGATTTTCAAACCAACCTAACGACACTGTTTTATTATAAAGTATAAATAATTTCTTCTAAAATTTAATCGCTATATCATTCCAAAATGTTTGAGTGCGTATTCTATGCCATTATCGAGCAAATCTTTTGTCACAAAAGATGCCGACTTTTTAAGTTCTTCACTGCCATTACCCATAACGATACTGTTAGGCACTGCCGTAAGCATAGGCAAATCATTCATACTGTCGCCTATTGCATACGCATTATCAATCGGAATATTATGATATTCAAGAACTTTTTCAATTCCCGTACCCTTTGAAAATCCTTTTACGGTCATTTCGCAAAAGCCGTCACCACGCACAATAAAATCGAAATCTTTTTCGATTTCTCTTTTAAATTGTTCTATATCGTTTTTTTCATCATACCAAGCCAAGAATTTATCAAAAGCAAAATCATCGTCACTGACATCAGGTGACAAATCCTTACCTTGCATTTCAAAACGTCTTTTCAGCTTTACAAAGCCGTCTAAATTTCTGCTGCGTTTATCACAATAAAACGACTTAGAATGTTCATACATCGGCGTCATATTACATTCATACACAAGATCAGCGACATTCCTGCAAAGCTCTGTCGGCAATGTATGCTGATATATCACTTTACCGCCACATTCTATATACATTCCGCAACCGCAGACATATCCGTCAAAGCCTATATCTCTTATTCTTTGCTCAACATTCATAACGGTTCTGCCTGTATCAACGTACATCAAATGTCCGTTTTCCTGTGCCTTATGTATTGCATTCACCGCACTGTCCGGTATTATATATGCCTCGTCATCGGATATAAGTGTGCCGTCCAAATCAAAAAATACTATCATAAAAATCACTCCAATTAAGTATATTATATATGCTATAAAAAGATTTTTCAAGTCGGACATATTTAATTTATATCGCAAGCATTGCCGCACCTATAATTCCCGCATCATTGAAAAGCTGAGCCGCAACAATCTTTGTTTTTGTCATATGCTTATTAAAGCCCGTATTATACACATATTCACGAATCGGCTCAATAAGATAATCGCCCTCTTTGCTTATTCCTCCGCCGATTGCGATAATTTCGGGTTGAAAAATATTTTCTATACTGACAATTCCGTCTGCCAAATATCTCTCATAATTGCTTACAACTTTTTTTGCGACCTCGTCACCTTGCTTAGCCGCCTCGAATGCCGTTCTGCCCGAAATTTTGCCCTCTTTTTTCACTATACCATGCATAATAGTATCTTTATGAGTTTCAAGTGCATCTTTAGTCTGCGATATAAGAGCAGTCGCAGACGCATATGATTCCAAGCACCCCTCTTTACCGCAGGTACACATTTTACCTCCGCTGACAATAGTCATATGACCGAGTTCACCGGCAGCACCGTTAAAACCTCTGAAAACTTTACCGTTGATTATTACACCGCCCCCCACTCCGGTACCTAAAGTAACCAAAGCAAACACACTTGCACAGTGTCTGTTTATCTTATATTCACCCAATGCCGCACAATTTGCGTCATTATCCACTTTAACAGGCAAAGGTATATGTTCTTTGAACTTATCGGCAAGAGGATAATGATTTATTTTTATATTATTTGAATACACTATCTCTCCTGTTTCAAAATCAATTGTACCGGGACAGCCTATGCCAATACCCTTAATCTCGTTCATTTCAATACCAATACTTTGGACAAGTTTTTTTGACAAATTCGCCATATCGGTAACTATTTCATCTGTCGGACGTTCTGACAAAGTAGGTACAGAATCTTTTACAACAATCTTTCCCTCCTCTGTCACAATACCTGCCGCAATATTTGTTCCGCCAAGGTCTATTCCTATATAATACATTTTTCCACATAGCCTTTCTGCCCACCAAAGCAATGAATATGTATATACAAATCTTATCGTGGGCAGATAAGGTTATAATACATTATTTTGCAATTCCTACGGTCATTATCTCATACGGTTTTACCTCAATATTGAAATAATTGTTATTACTGTCAATTTCCTTAATCTTCTTTTCTATGATATTACTGATGTAAAGATTATCGATAACATCACTCTTTTGAATTGTCAACGTTGTAGTTTTATCGCTTACATTTACCCAACGAATAATTATATCTTCGCCGTTGCCTTTTTGCTTGATACCCGTAAGAGTCAAGCCGTTGCCTTGCCAATTAATCATAGAATAATCAAGCGGCATAACTCCGTCATGACAATCTGTATCGGCTGTTATAATATCTGTTCTGAACTGATAGCACTCCTCATAAGCTCCACTTGAAATCAAATCACCCTTAAACGGTACAATTTCAATTTCCGTTTCGCTTATACCCAAGCATTGAGCCTTAGGAGTCGGGAACACGCCCCAATCGCCCATTTCACCGACTGCACGAAGAATTGTAACTGCGATTGTATTATCTAAATCCGGTAACATTTCATATTCGTACAAGCCTATATTTGCGACCGCTATACCCTTTTCACCGTCATCAATACTCACAAATCCCTGCTCGTGTTCACACGCACTCGGATTATTCCAACCTGCATTATGACGATTATTTCTTGTAACAACCTCAAACACGGAATCAGCCTTATGTACATCGGAATTTATACCTGTCGGCACCATAATTCTAACTCTATGGTCTTTTACTTCATTATCAAATCTCGTTTTGATTTTTACACCCTTACCGTTTTTGTCAAGTGAAACAAATGTTTCTATTTTCATTTCAACGGTATCGTTACTTCTTCCGCCGACTCTTTCTTTAAAGAATACCATATGACTCTTTTCGTCCTCGAAATTATCATCGTCCGACTTCGGAACTGTAATTGTGTTTGTGATTTTATACATTGCTCTGTACGGCTCATCTTCCGCAAGTTCAATCTTCGCAACTGTATCTTGCGTTGTTATCGCCTTACTTCCCTCAGGCATTTTATACATATATTCATTGCCCAAGTCACCTGTTTCTTCGTAATAAGCGACGCCTTTATATGTTCTGCCGCTTGCTTTGTCTGTTACATTAAGCGAGCCGTTCTTGTTTATTTCTACACGAATTGCATCGTTTTCCATACAATTCTCACTGCTGACAAGTGTATCTGTTACTTTTTCCGTGTCACCCTCAACAAGGGCATATGTTTTATATCCGACAGCGGATATATTTTCAGCCTCAAATGTTACACGAACACGTCTTGCCATGTACGGTTGTCTGAACTTATCCTTAGGCAAATCGTAGCCGAATTTAACTCCCAAATCTTCGATTTTAAACGGTATTGAATTTCCGTCTGAATCTATAAGCTTATAGTTCGGCACATTTATTTCGTCTAAATCATATGCACATTTTTTAAGCCAGCCCGATTTACGAGTTACGTCAATTTCCACCGATACGACCGATGTGCGCTCTCTGCCTGTCGTGTTAAACACAACAAACGGAAGTGCATTTTTGTACTTTTCGTATTCCTTTGTATTAATCTTATCCGCAATATATCTTTTTCCCTCTGATACAAGATAGTCGGCAACTTGCTTACTCTTATTAAAACGTGTTGCCATTTCGTCTTGTACCTCATCAACACTGCAACAGCAGATACTGTCGTGAGGGTGATTTTGCATAAGTTTCTTCCATGAATATTCAAGTTCGTCCGACGGATAATTTTGTCCCAAAACAGATGATAAAACTCTGACAGGCTCTGCACCGTTTTCAAGTGCCGATTCACATTTTCTGTTCATCTGCTTTAAGTAAATATGCGATGACGCACAATTCATAAGCGTTGACCAACCGTCTGTATCCTGGCTTGTAAGTTCGCCTTTTACAACTGCCAAATCATTTGGTACTTTCTCTTTAATTGCCTTAATATATTCCGGGAAATTTGAATGTTTAAAATTAATGTCGGGATAAAGTTCCGACGCAACTTCTATTGCCTTGCCTAAATCAGCCTGTACAGGCTGATGGTCACAACCGTTCATCAACAAATATTCATCAGTTGACGCAAAAGTCGCAACTTTTTTCAATCTGTCGTCCCAATATTCTTTTGCAATTTTCTTGTCTGTCGGAACTTCGTTGCCGTTATTATACCAATTCGCAAACAGAATACCGAAAATCTTCGTACCGTCCGGAGATTCCCACATCATTTCTGAATACGGAGATTCATAGTTTCCATTTTCTTGAACTTCGTTATCAAACCCGACAGGACGTACACCTCGTCCGAAAGTCACTGTATCCATTCCCGCTTGTTTTAAAAGTTGGGGCATTTGCCCCGCATTACCGAATGCGTCCGGGAAATATCCCATTTTACACATAGCTCCGTACTTTTCAGCCTCTTTCATACCGACAAGCAAATTTCTGATATTTGCCTCACCGCTCGTATAAAATTCGTCTTGCAAGATATACCAAGGACCGATTATAAATTTACCCTCCTTGATATACTTAATAAGTTTTTCTTTATTTTCCGGTCTTATTTCAAGATAATCGTCAAGCACAATAGTCTGACCGTCAAGGAAAAAGCTTTTGAATCGTCCTTTTCAAAAACCTCCATACATTTATCTATCAATTCAACAAGTCGCATTCTGTGTTGTTCAAACGGAAGATACCACTCTCTGTCCCAATGAGAGTGTGATATTATATGTACATTTTTGCTCATTTGAAATTCCTTCTTATACCATATAATAAATTTGGGTTTGATATATTTGTTATATATTATATCGCTATTATATATCAAAATCAATACTCAAGTAAAATTTCGTTGCACCTGTTGCACTATTATTACCGTCATAAAGTTCAACCTTTGATGTTGCAATAGATTGATTATCACGAATAAGTTTTATTTGAATACCGTTAGTGCTTCCCTCCAATATAAACACCATTGCGTTTTACAATGATTTGTACCACGAGTATAGAACTACTCTGCACTGTCTCATTTGTATACGAATAGACTTCTTCATGATATATTTTAACTTCAAATTATCTCCGTCCATTCCAATTATATATCAATTTTTTATTTGTTATGTATAATTATATTACACAATATATCAAAGTTCAGTATTTTTCTGTTTTTACATAATCTAAAATTTAATTTTAACAAAAAAATAAACCGTTAGATTGTTTCAAACGGTCTATTTTTAAAATTCAATTGCGAACAGCAATTTTAACAGGCACAATGTATTTAATTCCGGGCATTTCGCCGTTTATTTCTCTAAGAACGGTTTCACCTGCTTTCACACCCAGTTCAAAGAAGTTTTGCTCCACGGTTATTATCTTGTTTCCGCCATCCATTTCGTCAAGCTCGCTTATATTATCAAAACCCATTATGCACATTTCATTTGGAACCGATATATCAAGTGCCTTACAACAATTATATACTTGAATTGCCACCCAATCGTTTTGGCACAAAACACAAGAAATTCCTTGTTCATGCATACGATTTACAATCGTTTTCAAATAATTTTCAACGTTGCCGTATTGTTGTCTTTCTTCTTCAGTCAGCATTTCGTACTTGTCGTCAATGTTCGCATATACATAATCAAGATTAACTCCTAAACCTTTTTCTTCAAGTGCCGCCGCATATCCCATATATCTATCCCTTATTGATATAGTTTCATTCACACGACCTCTGCAAAAAAATCCAATCTTTTTATGTCCATGCTCTAATGCATATTCGCAAAGTGCTTTTCCGCCGCCGCTGTTATCCGACACAATATAACTCATAGGCATATTTTCTATATAATTATCAATAAGCACAAGAGGAATTTTTTTAACTAAAAACTGATTATACACTTCAAAATTTCTGCCACCACGTACAGGATAACATATAACGCCGTCTATCCCCTGTTCCAAAAGTGAACGAAGTATTTTCTCCTCGTTTTCCACACTTCTGTTTGCATTATATATACTGACAAAGCAATTTTCCTTATTGAGCACACTATTAATTCCGTCAAAGCATTTGAACATATTACCAAGCTTTATATCAAACGGCATAACCAATGCCACAAGAGATATATCTCTGTTTTTTTTGTGTATCGTAACTG
>ENA-OPSQ01001683-OPSQ01001683.1-human-gut-metagenome-genome-assembly--contig:-NODE-1683-length-14194-cov-4.016055_pt1 | contig 14194 bp, 9 predicted proteins | sample MGYA00241456_ERZ501904 | MGnify/ENA primary metagenome ERZ501904 (study PRJEB25962, sample SAMEA2042452) | human gut metagenome | biome: human gut; feature: human-associated habitat; material: faeces...
AGCATTTTGGCAACGCAGATGCCGTGCCGCAGCCGCCGGAGCGGTGCTTAAGCCGCAAGGCGGGAATTGTGCGGTGTTGCCTATAACTTCTACAGCCACTTTATCCTGCACTGCGTCCGGTATCATCACATGGTATCGGCATGATAATATCGATCTGAAACAGCTTATCCTGCGTGGAGATGGAAAAACTGCCGTTATATTTTTCTACAATGTGGCGGACGCTCATTATGCCATAGCCATGGGAATCTTTGTCCGCTTTTGTGGTTACGGGCAGGCCGTCCTTGAATTGAAGAGAATCCTCAAAGTGGTTCTCGGCATGGATGGTCAACATGCGGTTGACTGTCCGCACGGAAAGGTGAATGAACCGCATTTCGGGTGGCTGCAGGGATTCGCATTCAATGGCGTTGTCCAGAATATTTCCGAACATCGAGAAAATGTCCATCGTTTCCATAAAGGCCACGCCGCTGCCATCGGCAATGCAGGTGAACTGTATATTGTGGGATGCGCAGTGCAGACGCTTATCGGTCAGAACAATGTCCAGCGTTTCGTTGCCTGTGCGCACGGCGCTGTTGTAGATGGACACCGAGCGTTCCAGATCGTCCAAGTATGCCGGATCGACCTGGCCCGTTGTGCGCAGGTTGCGGATCTGGTGCTTTAAGTCATGGCATTTGATGTTGATGGCGTCAATATTTTCTTTCACCAGCTGGTATTGCTTCTGCTCTTCGACCCAAAGCTTTTTCATCGTGCTGATCTCTACGCGGTCCTTGGCGGCGGCCAGCATCTGAACCTGCAAAAGCAGCATAAATATGTAAAAAATAATCTCGCCAATGTTCAAAAGATTATAAAAGAAGATGTTGTACTGGGAGATTGCACCGCTCTCAAAATAAAAAATCGGCGTCAGCATACAGTCCAGCAGCAAGAACAGCAGCGCGTTCTGCATGGGGATCTCGCTGTCCCCCAGAGCGTGCATCTTTTTGCCCACGGTGAAATAGATAAACAGATATACCGCCAAAAAGCAGGTGATATATAAAAGGATATGGGAGGGCGTGCGCTCAGTAAAATAAGGAACAAGGCTGCTGTTCAACCGGCAAATGGAGGCAATAACGAGGAACAGCCGGTCGGAAATGTACCATGTTGCAAACCCGGAGCTGAAATAAAACAGCACGTTGGACAGCTTCTCCTTAAAACAGCACAACAGCCCGCCGATCATTAAAAGGAGAAGAATGGCCGAATAGAACGCTTCCACTGCAATATTGCCGCCATAGGTGTGGGCAAAGAAAAGGCAGAGTAGCCGGATCGGCACAAGCCAGGCAATGGCCCAGCGCACAAAATGCGGGCGGCGGCTGCAGCGAAAGATAAACGGAAGGGTCGCCAGCAAAAACGCCACGAAAATATCCCAAAACTTTACATTAAAAAGGAACCTGCGGATAAAGGCAAGAGATACCACAAAAACTCACCCCGGCTTTCAAGAGGTCTTGTTCAGGTAGGCAATCACACGGTCACAGAACGCCTTGCGTTTACGCTGGCTGATGGGCAGCTTGGTGCTGCCAACGATGACTTCTGTTTTGGATACCGATGTGATATGCTGCATGTTGACGAGATGTGCGCTGCTGCACCGCGCAAAATTATAAGTGTCCAGTTCAGCCTCCACATCCGAAAGTTTGCCCCAGGCTTCAATGCGGCCCATGTCCGTGTGGTACAGGAGCAGGTGGTCCTGTATCTCTACATAATATATTTGGGAAATGCGCATCCGGCGTATGGTGCCCGCCGCCTGTAAGATGACCTCTTTTTCATCCCGCACAGGCAGGTTGCGCAGCGCGCGGAGCATCATGGAAGAAAAGCGGTAGTAATTGATGGGCTTGATGACAAAATCCAGCGCGTCAACTTCGTACCCATTGATGGCATACTGCTCCATGTTCGTGATGAACACCAGCGCTACCACGGGGTCCGCAGCGCGCAGCTGGTGGGAGGTCTCAATGCCGTTGATGCCCGGCAGCTCAATATCCATAAAGATAAGGTCGGCATCCATATGATAATTGTCCATAAAATCGGATGGATTGTCATAGGCCGTGATGGAAAAGCTCTGCCCCTGTTCCCGCTCATATTTCCGCAGGCACTCAATGAGCGTATCGCGGTCTGCGGGATCGTCTTCCAGTATTTTGATTCGTACCATACGGAGCCCTCCTGATCCATTATTACTGCCAGTATAGCACAGCTTTTGCCGGAATTTCAATCGGCTGTTTCCCGCGTTCGGTTGCTGCAGAACGATACATTGGCGTGCATTGCGCATTTTGTACAAATCGAATCCAACGTGATTGTACACATTAACATGTTATCTCCCGAGCCGTTGCAATTCTTTTGTCACTTTTGCATCACTTACGAAATAAAACCATGCACATGGGGAAAAAATGTGCCCGCGGATAGAAAGGATGGTATAGTAAGTACAACGAACCTGGACAAACGATGTGCAGGAATCAAAGATAAGGAGAAAAACAGATGAAAAGATCCAAACTCTGGTCAGGTCTTACCTCTACGTCTGCAGCTTTGCTTGTGGTCGGCCTGATTGGTCAGAACCTTGCCGCGGCCAATGCAAGCTACATCAACACCGCGCTGGGCACCACGACCACCAAGGTCGTCCAGACGGGCGAAGTTGGCGACACGACCTACTTCAAGAGCCAGTTTGGCGATTTTGACGACCCCGATGCACAGGCAGCCGCCATTGCCGCTGCGCTGGAACAGAACGTCAACGAGATGCGCGAGGGTGCGGCCCTGCTGCGCAACGAGAACAACACCCTGCCGTTGACGAACGCCACCCGCATTTCTGTGTTCGGCCACGCCGCCGTTGACCCCGCTTACCAGGCAAACTCCGCCGGCAACAAGGTTACGAACGGCGCGCTGACCTCAAGACCGCGCTGGAAGCCCAGGGCTTTGAGGTCAACCCCCAGCTGTGGGATGGCATTGCCGCAGGTACCGCCACCCGCGCACAAGGCGAGGCCCCGCAGTTCGGCGGCGGCTACTCCGTTACCGGCACGGCAACGAACACAGAGGAAAATAAGGCGTTCTATCAGGGCCTAGCCAACACCTGGGCCAATGATTACAAAGATGCCGCCATCGTTGTGTTTGCCCGTGAGGGCGGCGAAGGTCATGACCTGCTGATGGACGATGTGGACACCGATGGTTCCACCATCAGCAGCCTGGCCCTGCACAAGGACGAGCGCGACCTGCTGGAAATGGTCCGCAAAGACTTTGACAAGGTCATCGTCCTGCTGAACAGCCCCTACCAGATGGAAGTGCAGGATATTATCCCCTATGCGGATTCCATCCTGTTCATCGGTTACCCGGGCCATCAGGGCTTCACGGGTGTGGCCGAGATCCTGAAAGGTACGGTCAATCCCTCCGGCCATCTGACTGATACTTACGCGACCGATTCCCTCTCCTCACCTGCCGCTGTAAACTCCGGCACCCGTACCCCGCAGTTTGCCAACGTGGCCGAGATCAACGCCACGATCGGTGAGGATGAGAACGCTGAGTACATGTCCTTCCAGGCCGAAGGCATCTACATTGGCTACCGTTACTATGAGACCCGTTACGCCGATGCCGTTATGGGTCAGGGCAACGCCACCGCTCCTGTTGGCGCACTGGAAGGCGCTTCTTCCTGGAATTACGCCGATGAAGTGCAGTACCCGTTCGGTTATGGCCTGTCCTACACCACGTTTGACCAGAAGCTGGACAGCGTGGATGTGGGCGAGGACGAGATCACCGCGAAAGTTACCGTGACGAACACCGGCGATATGGCCGGTAAGTCCGTTGTGCAGCTGTACGCACAGACCCCTTACGGCAATTACGAGCGCCAGCACGGCGTTGAGAAATCCGCCATCCAGCTGGCAGGCTTCGGCAAAACGCAGGAACTGGCCCCCGGTGCTTCCGAAACAGTCACCATCACGGTGGACAAGTACCTGCTGGCCAGCTATGATACCACCGCCCATGACGGCGCAGGCGGCTACATCCTGTCCGATGGCGATTACTACCTGGCCATTGGCGAAGATTCCCATGATGCACTGAACAATGTTCTGGCCGCCGAAGGTTACACCGCAGCCAACGGCATGACTGCCGAGGGCACTGCCGCCAAGACCTACAGCTTCAAGCAGAGCTTTGACGATGACAAGTACCGCACCGGCGAGAACGGCGCTATCGTTTCCAACCAGTTTGCGGATGCCGACCTGAACTACTGGGTCGATGGTGCAGGCACCTACCTGTCCCGCAGCGACTGGGAGGCTACCTACCCGGTCGAGCAGACCACCGTGGAAGCCACGCCGGAAATGATGAATATACTGGCTGGCGAATGGTACGAGAAACCCGAAGGAGCACCGAGCTATTCGGAAGTTGCTGCCAACTTCGGCGTTGATTCCGGCCTGAACCTTGCCATGATGAAGGATGTTCCCCTGTCTGACCACGAAACCTGGCTGAAATTCATCTATCAGCTCCAGCCCGAAGATCTGCCCAATGCCACCGCTGAGAGCTTCCAGTCCCCCGCTGTTGGCGACCTGAGCCCGGCCTTTGCCGTTGGCGATGGCTGCGACAGTGTTGGCGGTACCTATCCCCTGACCGTTGAGTTCAACGGCGAGCAGGTCAACCCCGTTACCACCCGCTACTGCTCCAACGTTATCCTGGCCGGTACCTTCAACGCCGACCTGTACGCTGGCCGCGGCACCATGATGGGCGAGGATGGCATGTGGTCCGGCTACATGATCAACTACAACCTCGGCAACGACCTGCACCGCACCCCGTTCGGCGGCCGTAACTTTGAGTATATGTCCGAATGCCCCATCCTGAACTACTTGGCAGGCGCTGTGGAAGTGGAAGCCATGGAGAAAACCGGCTCCCACGCTGGCCCCAAGCACTTTGTCGGCAACGACCAGGAATTCTACCGCGAAGGTCTTGTCTGCTTCTTCAATGAACAGGCGTTCCGCGAGGGCAGCCTGAAAGCCTTTGAGGGCAGCATCCGCGTGGCCAATGCAGGCGGCCTGATGCAGTCCTTCGAGCGTCTGGGCCTGAAGTGGTACTCCGCCAGCTATGCCCTGAACACCACGATCCTGCGCAACGAGTGGGGCTGGAACGGTGCCATTGATACCGACGCTGCCCCCTGCTTTGACGAGTATGTGGACGGCGGCTACAAGAACCATGCAGCCGAAGTTCTGGATGCAGGCACGCAGGAATGGTGCCTGGACGGTGTCGGCGGCCACGGCCAGTGGATCCTGCAGAAAGCAAAGGATACCGATGACGGCCACCTGCTGGAGCTGCTGACCGAAGCCGCTATCAGTTGGGAGTACGCCATCAGCCGCTCGGTCGTTACCAACGGCACGGCATCCAACTCCGTCATTGAACATGTTACACCGTATTGGCAGACCGCCATCACCGCCGAAATCGCCGTTACCGGCATCCTGACCGCCGTATTCTTTGTCCTGCTGGTTCTGAGCAAGACCAAGAAAAAGGCCAAGAAACAGTAAGAAAGGAGCGAGCATTGTGAAAAACAAAGCGTTTGGCTTTTATACCGCCGCACTGACCCTGATTTTGACCGTTGCAACGTTGGTTGCTGTGCTGATTTACGGCTCCAAGGGCGGCGTGGTCAACAGCCTGGTCCCCATTGCCCTGGGCGCAGCCGCCGTTTGCGAGGTCTCTCTCCTCTTCGGTGAGAAAGTCTGGACCGATTTTACCGGCATCATTGCCGCCACCCTGCTGGCTTACGCCATGATGACAGTTCTTTCCGATGGTATCTGGAACATTGCCGAAGCGTTCAACGGCATCAAGATGGTTGGCATGCCGGAACTGTCCGGTATGAACATCACGATGGCTGTGCTGAACCTGGTCGCCATCGTTACCGCCATCATCACCAACTTTGCGCAGAAAAGTAAGTAAGCCGCAATAGGCTCCGTACTTACAAACCGTCCGGGGCATGCGTCCCGGACGGTTTTTCTTTGGTAATACCTGCAACATTCCGAAAGGCAGCACAACATGAAAGCAACAAGGTTTAACACCGGCTGGACCTGCCGCCATTTGGGCAGCTCCGCCCCCGGCACGCCCGTTACCCTCCCCCACGATGCCATGCTGGCCGAGGAGCGCAGCCAGACCTCGGCAGGCGGCACCAATACAGGCTGGTTTGCGGGGTACGATTATCTGTATGAAAAGCACTTCACCCCCGATGCCGCGCAGGCGGCACAGTGCGCAGTGCTGGAATTTGAGGGCGTTTACCATAACGCCGAAGTACACCTGAACGGTGAGAAAATCGCATCCTGCCCCTATGGCTACAGTGATTTTTACGCGGACCTTACGGGCAAACTGCTGCCCGGCCGGGACAATGTGCTAGAAGTTATTGCCCACAATGCGGATCAGCCTAACTCCCGCTGGTATTCCGGCGCGGGAATCTACCGCCCCGTCACCCTGTGGACTGCCCCCGCACGGCACATCCTGCCCGATGGTGTGCAGGTCCGCACGCTGAGCATTGACTCCGCGGAGGTGGAAGTGACCGTGCAGACAACAGCCAGCGGCGCGGTGGCGGTTGCCATCCTGGATGGTGAGCAGACCGTGGCCACGGCGCAGGCAGAATCCAACGGCAAAGCTGTTCTGCGGGTGCAAATCCCCAATGCCAAACTTTGGAGCCCCGATTCCCCTGCACTCTACCGCTGCCGAGCCATGTTTTGCGATGACTGTGCCGAGACGACATTCGGTGTGCGGACCCTTTCCTGGGGCGATGACGGATTTTTGCTCAACGGCAAGCGGGTCATCCTGCTCGGTGCCTGTGTCCACCACGACCACGGCGTTCTGGGTGCCTGTTGTTACCCCGAAGCGGAGGAACGCAAAGTCCGGCTGCTGCAAAAGGTGGGCTACAACGCTGTGCGCTGTGCCCATAACCCCTGTTCCAAGGCATTTTTGGATGCCTGCGACCGGTTTGGTATCCTGGTCATGGATGAATACGCCGATATGTGGTACATCCACAAGACCCAATATGACTATGCGGGCTACCTGCCCGACCGCTGGCGGCAGGATCTGGAATCCCTTGTCCGCAAGGACTACAGCCATCCGTCAGTGATCATGTACTCCATCGGCAACGAGGTGGCCGAGACGGCCCAGACCCGCGGCATTGCGCTGACAAAGCAGATGACCGAGCACATGCACAGTTTGGACAGCACCCGTCCCGTGACCTGCGGGGTGAACATCTTCTTCAACTTCCTGTCCTCAATGGGCTTTGGTGTTTACAGCGATGACAAGGCGAAGAAAGAGGCCGAAGCTGCCGCCAAGCGCGCAGCGGCCGGCAAAGCGGCCCCCAGGAAAAAGGCCGTCGGCAGCGAGTTCTTCAACAACCTGGCGGGTTTCATGGGCGCGGACTTTATGAAATGGGGGGCATCCCTGCCGCCCTGCGATTGGAAAACGAAAGATGCCTTTGCAAATATGGACGCCGCGGGGTACAATTATGGCATACGCCGATATAAGCATGACCTGAAAAAATACCCGCACCGCTTGATTGTCGGAAGCGAGACGTTCTGCAGCGATGCCTACCGTTTTTATGAGCTGGCCAAGCACGAACCGCGCCTGCTGGGCGATTTCGTCTGGGCGGGTATGGATTACCTGGGTGAGGTCGGCATCGGCGCGTGGGAATACCCGGACTATGTACCGGATTTTTCCCACGGGCCGGGCTGGATCGCAGCCGGGGCAGGCCGCATTGACCTGATTGGCCGCACGCAGGGCGAAGCCCTGTACACCCGTGTGGCACTGGAGCGGGAAAAAGGCCCGCTGCTGGCCGTCTGGCCTGTCAACCACACCAAAGAAAAGCACTCCCCTTCCGCGTGGCGCATGTCCCACGCCATCCCCAGCTGGAGCTGGCACGGTTGTGAAGGAAAACCTGCCATGGTGGAAGTCTATGCCCGCGCCGCCAAAGTGGCGCTGAAAATCAACGGCAAAACCGTGGGCGAAGCTGCGCCAAAAAACGACTGCGTTGTGCGCTTTTCCTGCACTTATGAAGATGGCACCGTTGAGGCAGTCAGCTATGATGCAGCCGGGAATGAGATTGGCCGCACGGCCCTGCATACCGCCAACACCGAGACCCGGCTTTGCCTTGTGCCGGAAGAAGAAACCGTCCGCCCTGGCGGGTTGGCGTTTGTCCAGCTGCGATACACCGATGAAAACGGCACGGTGAAGTCGCTGGAACGCGGCACTGTTACCGTTAAAGTCCGCGGCGGAACCCTGCTGGGGCTGGGCAGCGCCTGTGCCTACAGCGAACGCGGCTATCTGTCCGATACCACCGATACCTATTTCGGCGAAGCGCTGGCCGTGGTCCGTGCGGATGCTGATGCAGATACCGTGGAACTGACCGCCGCGGACGGCACCCACAATGCTGCCTGCTGCATCCCCTGCAAGGAGTGAACATATGTCTCTGTACGGCTTGGGCCTGCGGGCCAGCTTCAAAATCAGCGATACAATACGGGACCGCGGTTTGCAGGCGCCAAAAGACATTGTCCGTTTTGATAATCTGCCCTATGGCACGGACCCGCGCTGGCAGACATTGGACGTTTACCGCCCCAAAAACGCCGGAGGCACCGCACTTCCCGTGATTGTCAGCGTTCACGGCGGCGGCTGGGTCTATGGCGATAAAAACCTTTATCAACATTACTGTATGAGCCTGGCCCAGCATGGCTTTGCCGTTGTGAATTTTTCCTATCGGCTGGCCCCGCGGCACAAGTTCCCCGCCGCCTTGCAGGATACCGATGCGGTGTTTCACTGGGTAATGGCCCACGCGGTGGATTATCATTTTGATACTCGCCATGTTTTCGCCGTGGGCGATTCGGCCGGGGCTAACATTCTGGGGCTGTACGCAGCGCGGTGCGCTGACCCGGCAGCTGCAAATATTCCGGTTACCCCGCCGCCCGGCTTTGTGCCGACGGCCCTTGCGCTGAACTGCGGGCAATACTGCATTTCCCGCGGGCAAAAAGGGCTGATCGCCCACCTGCTGCCGGACATCCTGCCAGACGGCGGTACCGATGCCGAACTGCATGCCATGGATGTGACAGCCCATGTAACGGGCCGCTACCCGCCCTGCTTTGTCATGACCGCCAACAACGACTTTTTGAAGGAGCAGGCCCCGCTGATGACCGCAGCGCTGGAACGCTGCGGTGTGCCATGTGTGTACCGCTGTTACGGTGACGAAACACAAAAGCTGGGGCATGTTTTCCACTGCAATATCCGCGCAGAGGCGGCACAAAACTGCAACACGGAAGAATGCGGTTTTTTCAAGCGTTTTATGGAATGAAAGGAACTTCCTTATGAATCAAACGAAAAACGGGCTATGGAACAGCCCGCTCCTGCGGTCGCAGGTCACATCGGAGGATGTCCGCCCGCCGGAGATGCTGTTCGGTTACCTGATCGGTCCCTTTGGGGCATTGCTGGCTTCGGGGATTTTTACCAGCCAGCTGCAAAACTACCTGACCAACGTGCTGAAGCTGGACCTCGGTTTTTTGACGACCCTGCAGCTGCTTTCCACAATTTTGATCGTTGCGGCCAACCTGGTGGTGGGCCAGCTGATTGAGCGTACCCGCACCCTTGCGGGCAAGGCACGGCCCTGGATCCTGCTCTCTGCGCTGACGCTTTCGGTTGCAAGCGTATTGATGTTCATTGTTCCGTTTGCGAACCGCACCGCCCGGATGGTCTGGATCGCCATTGCCTACAATGCGTATTACGCCGTGGGGTTCCCCATCTACAACACAGCCAATTCCACGCTGGTGCCGGTTTCTACCCGCAACAGCAAACACCGCTCCACGCTGGCCTCGCTGACGAACATTGCCAGCCTGGGCGTGATGGGCGTTGGCTCCATGATTTTCCCCACGCTCGTTTCGATGGCGCTGAAAGAGGACCAGCACCTCTGGTTCGTTGCCATGCTGGGTGTGGCGATCTTTACGGCGCTGACGATCCTTCTGCAGTTCCGGTTTACGCGGGAGCGCGTGACCGAGGAATCAGCAGGCGCGGAAAAGGCCGAAAAAAGCAGCGCTTCCCTCGGCGAGCAGGTCAAGGCTGTCACCAGTGAAAAGAGCTGGTGGCTGGCGATGCTGTTCTATGTGGCGTTCCAGTGGGGCGGCGCTATGAAAAACGGCTCCATGACCTTTTTCTGCCAGTGGGTGCTGGATAACAGTTTTTTCAATACCGCCAGCCTGGGCGATGCCTGGGGCATGTCACAGTCTTTGCTGGCCGTGCTGGGTGCCATCCCGATGGCCGTTGCCGCGGTCTTTGTGGTGCCACTGGCCAATAAGTTTGGCAAGCGCCTGACCTGCCTGGTGGGCATGGCCATCGGCGTGGCAGGCGGCGTGATCGCGGGCCTTGGCGGCAGCAATATCATTCCTGTCGCCGTCGGCATTGCGCTCAAATGCCTTGGCTCCTCCCCTGCCTGTTACCTGATCCTTGCCATGCTGGCCGATGTCATCGACCACATTGAATACACCCGCGGCATCCGCACCGATGGCCTGACCATGTCGGTCTACAGTGCGCTGATGGTGGCTGCCACCCCCGTGTGCAACGCAATTTTCAGCGGTATCCTGAACGCGAGCGGCTATGACCAGAGCGCAGATGTGGCGCTGAACACGCTGGGCCAGTCCGCAGCTGTCAACACGGCCATTTCCGTCAGCTATATCTGGGTGGAAACGGCTGCCTATGCGCTGTGCGCCGTGCTGGTGTTCCTGTGGACCGTTGAGAAGAACCTTCCCGCTGAGCAGGCCGCCATCGTCGAACGAAAAAAAGGAGCCACGCAATGAAGTACCGGCTGAACACCACCAACTACCACGATTTCGCCACCTTCGCGGTCAACAAGTTGCCCGCACGCAGCTACTTTATCCCCTACCCCGGCCGCGCCGCTGCGGACGCCGTGGCACCGAAACAGAAGCGCTATGCATCGCCGAAAGTCCAATGCCTGAACGGGGAATGGGATTTTAAATTCTACCCCCGCCCCGCCGAACTACCGGTTGAACTTGACACCGATGCAGTGCATTTTGATAAGCTCGATGTTCCGTCCTGCTGGCAGTTCCGCGGGTACGATAAGCCGTTTTATGTCAACATCCGCTACCAGTTTCCCTACAAGCCGCCGGTGATCCCCACGACCGGCAAGGTTAGCCGTACCTTTTCCTGGCTGGGCTGCGATACCGGCATCCGCCTGCAGTGGAAAGTCCCCGGCGAGGAGTACAATTTTGTCGGCGTCTACCGCCGCTTTATTGAAATCGATGATGCTGACAAGCGCCGTATCGTCTCGTTTTTAGGCGTTGCCAGCTGCATGGATCTGTATGTAAACGGGTTCTTTATCGGCTATTCCGAGGGTGCGCACAACACGGCGGAGTTTGATTTGACCGGAAAGCTGAAATCCGGGCATAACGAATTGGTGGTTGTGGTACACCGCTGGTGCAATGGGACCTATCTGGAAGACCAGGATATGTTCCGCAATAATGGCATCTTCCGCGATGTGCTGCTGCGCACCGAGGAGCCAACGGACCTGTGGGACATTGATGCCAAAACCGAGAAAAAGCCCGATGGCTACACGCTGACCCTTTCCGCGCAGACGCTCTCTGATATTGACGTGGCGTTTACCGTCAAAGGCCACGGCCTGGAGCAGACAGCAACCGTTACGGCCAGGAATGGCACGGCGCAGGCTGTGTTTGCGGGGCTTGATGTGACCGAGTGGAATGCCGAAGTCCCGACACTGTACAATATTTACTATGAAACCGCCACCAGCTGCGTAAAAGAGAAAATCGGCTTCCGCACGGTTGAAATCAAGCAAGATGTGTTCCTGCTCAATGGCCGCAAAATCAAACTTAAGGGCGTGAACCACCACGATACCGATGCGGCCAACGGCTACACCATGTCCCCCGATGATATCGAGCGTGATATGCTGGTCTGTAAGCGGTTCAACATCGACACCGTGCGCACATCGCACTATCCCCCGGACCCATTGCTGCTGGAACTGGCGGACGAGCTTGGCATTTATATTGTAGACGAAAATGACCTAGAGACGCACGGTACGTTCGCCATGCAGCTCCCGCCGACCTACAACTCCATCAGCAACGACCCCAAGTGGGAAAGCCACTATATGGACCGCATCATGCGGCTGTATCAGCGGGACAAAATCCGCGGGAACACATCGGTTATTATGTGGAGCCTTGGCAACGAGGCGGGCGGCTATCACAACACCGATGCCATGTACGATTACCTCAAGCAGCACTCTCCCCTGCCGGTGCACTATGAGAGCGCCATCCACTGCAAGCGCCAGGCTTACGATGTGGGCAGCGAGATGTACCCCAGCGTCAAAATGGTGCACAATGTCGGCGAAAAGCGCCGCAAACAGGCCCGGCTCAATGACCGCCCATATTTCATGTGCGAGTACGCCCACGCCATGGGCGTTGGCCCCGGCAACACCGAAGCCTACTGGCAGGAAATTTACAATTACGATAACCTCATGGGCGGCTGCGTGTGGGAGATGGTGGACCATGCCGTTCTGCACACAGACGGCAGCTACACCTATGGCGGCGACCATGGTGAGTGGGAGCATGACCGCAACTTCTGCGTGGACGGTCTGTTCTACCCCGATCGCAGCCCTTCCACAGGCGCAAAGCTCATGCGCTTTATCTATCGCCCAATCCGTGTGGCGCATGTCAGCGGCGGGCAGTTTGAGGTGTTCAACACAACGGCATTTTCGACCGGGCGTTACCGCCTGGCGTTCCGCTGGAATGACGGCAGCAAAACAATATTGACCCCGCAGACCGCACCTCTTACGAAAGAAACGGTGACTGTGCCGCTTGGCAGGGCTGTGGACGGTCTGCTGGCGGTCATAGTCGAAACGACTGATACGGTGACCGGACAGATTGTGTCCGAGGAACAGCTTGTGCTGGCGCAGGAAGTAGCCGCCGCGCCCGCTGTGAAGCCGCTGCCGGGGGATGTTGCAGTCGAAAAAGGGCGGCTTGTCTGCCGCAAAAGCGGCGTGGTCGTTGCAGCCGGGGCTGATGAGGGCACGCTTTTGTACCGCGCCCCCACCGATAACGATGTTGACGCCATGTTCCATAACCTGATGGTGCGCTATACCCGCCAGACCGAGGAGACCGTTTCAACACAGCAGACCGCCGATGGTTGGCAGGTCGTGACCAAAATCACCAACAAACGCGGCCGTTATATGGTTACCGATACCTACAAGGGAACGGACAGCGGCGTGCTGGTCACCAGCGTGCTGCATCGCGTTTCCGGCAGTCAGGAAATTCCACGTTTTGGCAAGACGTTCCGCCTGGACGAGGTTTTTGATGCAGTGCATTATATTGGCCGCAGCGGAGAAAGCTATTGCGACATGAAGGATCAGTTCCCCATCCGTGCGGTGGATTGTACCGTGGCCGATATGACCGAGCCGAATCTGCGCCCGCAGGAGAGCGGCAACCGCATGGACTGTACCGTGGCTTCTGTCTCCGATGGAAAGACCTGCATGGTCTTTGAGGCTGTTGGCCGCCCGTTTGAACTGGGCATCAAGCCATACACCGACCGCGCACTGCTCTCCATGAAGCACCGCAGGGACGAGGTCCGTACGGGGACCTATGTAACAATCCAGGCCTTCCAGCAAGGCATTGGCACCGGCGCCTGCGGCCCCGGGGTGATGCCGGAGTTTAAGTATCATTTGAAAGAAGATTGCACATTGCAATTTTTGATCCGAATTGAAGAGGCTTAACGAAATATCAGTAAAATTGCTGCTGCTCTGTCGGCGGCAAACAATACGGGTCTGAAAAATTATGATTCAGAGTCAGATAATATTCCGGACCCGTAAGGAAATAAAAAGAAAAGAAGCAGGAACCGTTCGTGGTTCCTGCTTCTTTGGTATATGTGGCAAAAGCAATCGGCATTGCCAATACAATGCCGGATCAGCCGATGACATGATTTAAAATCAGCATAAAGAGAACGCTCAGACTGTCCTTGTGACCCTTATTGCTGAGAGCCTGAAAGTCTATGATGACCGTAAATTTGGCGGCTGCAGGAAGTTAAGCGATGATTCGCATTTTACCTATTGTGAAACAGATTTCCCGGTGATGCTATTTCTTGCGGTGGCGAATGGAAATGTGGTGCGTGCTGTTTTTTGTTTTAGGGCAACACCGCACAATTCCCGCCTAGCGGCTTAAGCACCGCTTCGGCGGCT
>ENA-OPSQ01001707-OPSQ01001707.1-human-gut-metagenome-genome-assembly--contig:-NODE-1707-length-14073-cov-3.006492_pt1 | contig 14073 bp, 30 predicted proteins | sample MGYA00241456_ERZ501904 | MGnify/ENA primary metagenome ERZ501904 (study PRJEB25962, sample SAMEA2042452) | human gut metagenome | biome: human gut; feature: human-associated habitat; material: faeces...
GGTGAAAAGACGTACGCTGCCGTAACTGGCTCAAAGGGGTACCGCTGGCTGGAAAGCGAGACGGTATATGAACTCAAGATGGAAGACGACATAGACCGCTCTTACTTTGACAAGATGGTAGACGATGCTGTTGATACCATTGCAAAATACGGCGATCTGGAGTGGTTTGTGGCAGATGATGCTGGAGAACCGCCCTGGCAGAAGCCCGATTTGCCGTGGGGCGATATTCAGGATGAGGCTGCAAGAAATTATGAGGTGAGATAAATGAAAAAAGTATGCCCGGATCTGACCGGAGTGATGATTGTGAACGATCAAGTGATAGGAAAGGCTATTCATGCCGCGATGGCAATTGACTACTCCCGCCAGTCCATGGAGCAGGCCAAGAAGAATGATATTGTGAAGTTCGGCATGTGCAGTGTCAGCATCCGCAAAGTCATCTTCAATGATCCGGCAACGGTCGTCCTGTGGTCTGACGGGACCAAAACCGTGGTAAAGTGTGGCCCGGAAGATACGTTCGACATGGAAAAGGGGCTTGCTATGGCCATTGTCAAGAAGATGGCAGGCAATGATAACCGGTTCCATAAGGTTTTCAAGCAGTACACTAAGAAGAAAAAGAAGGAACCTGGCTCTATTGGTTCGATCTCGGACATGATGGCCGGTCTGAATCAGGCTACGGCCATTACAACCAAGACCGTGCACGAACTCGCCCACATGGCTGCCGCAAAGGCTGAACGAGGCGAGTGAAGATGAAATGTCCGTTTCAGAAGTACGAGAGCGAGTATTCGGCACATGAAAAAGGTCAGTTTATGGACTGCTATGAACAAGGCTGCATGGCATATCGGGCTGAAGCAAAAGATTCCGACGGAGGAGTCCGAGTCAAGGCTGGCTGCCGGTTGATTGACGAATACGTTAAGCACTCTACGCCGTTCAATAACTACAGCGCATTATAAATAAGGTAAGGAGATTTGATATTTATGTTCCAGAAGCGTCAGAAAGTCAATATTGACGATACCCGTTTTATTTACCAGACCAATTTCTCGGGCGACCCTGCCCGTGACCGTTTCGGTTCGGACAAGCGCCGCGTCAACATCGTGATTCCTACGGTGGAGCAGGCGCAGCAGATGATGGATATGGGCATCAATGTCAAGCAGACCAAGCCCAACCCGAACTACACCTATGAGGAACCGTTCGTGCCGACCTTCTATGTTCCGGTTACGGTCAACATGGACTCCAAGTGGCCGCCGCATGTCTACTGGATTACTCTGCAGGGCAAGCGCCTGCTGTGCACGCCTGAGACCATCGGCCAGCTGGACTTTATCCGCGTTAAGAACGTCTGCTGCCAGGCAAATCTCGTGGAGAAACGCAATGCTCCTGGCGAGTTTACGCTGTATGCGGACGTGATGTACGTGGAGCAGGACGAGGACGCCGATCCGTACGCAGAGCGCTATACGCACCGCGATGCTGCACCCGACGCAGATATGGCTGAGCCCAACGATTTGCCGTACTAAGGAGGATACATGGAAAAACTGTTTATCAGCTGCCCGATGCGTGGCCGCTCGGATGCAGAAATCAAAGCAACGATGGAACAGATGCACAGAATCGCGGAAGCGGTTTTCGATACGGAGTTCGAGGTTATCCCGACTTATATCGAAGAGGATGCTCCCGAATGTGCAAGCCAGTGTCTGTGGTATCTGGGCGAGTCCATTAAGAAGATGGCCGATGCGGATGCCTTCATCGGAATCTACGATGAAAATAAGGAGTTCGATGGCTGTATCGTCGAAAACTATACGGCAAAGACCTACGGCGTTCCGCAGTATCTGGTTAACATCACCTACGTTGCGCCGGATATTGTTGAGAAGCGTCTGAATCGCTTTGTCTGATTGATTTTTCCGAGTGCCGAGGTCAATCCTCGGTTGAATGTCCAGCCAGTGAGTGCCCACGTCGCAAATGGCGTTCTCAGAGGAAACGGCTCGGTTTTATATTTTGGACGCGAAATATTCGACCTCTATTACGGAGGTGATTGATATGACGATTGTTTTAATACATGTCATGACGGTTGATAAGTACATCGGAACGGAACTATTTTCTGACATACGCGATGCGCGCAAATTCAAAGAGGAGATGCGCCATAAGTATGGTGAGAAATACAAATTCCGAGAGATGGTGAGAAACTTGAATGACAATTACGACGATCACATATTGAACTGGTATTAAGCGAGAGAGCTGTAGAGAAATCTATGGCTCTTTTATTTTGGGTCAGTAGCTTAGCTAGGTTTAAAGCCAGCAGCTCATAACTGCTTGATCGCGGGTTCAAATCCTGCCTGACCCACCATGGCGGAATGCCTATTATAAAATGAGAAATCACTTATCAACGCGAAAAATACTTGATGCTTTATGGATGGACTAAATGTCATCCAGAAAGGAAAGATGATTATGACGAAGAAAATCAAAAGGAACTAGGAGAGGGGGTACGTTGATGCCTCCGATAAGATTCGCGTGTTTATCGAATCTCGGGCAAAGGTTATGTTTGTAGAACATGACTATCGCACGAGTGAGAGTGCACGCGCTGCTTATCGGCAGGCAATCGATCGTGTCCGCTGCGGATCAATGGTTCGCGTGATTGTGTCAAAAGGCGAACTTTTCTTGATTCGGAAGGATATTTAAGACAAGAGCAAGAGCTGCAGAAAAATCTGTGGCTCTTTCTTTTTAGGAGGTACTGATATGGCAGACAAATGGCGCACTTGGAAGGTCTTTGAGCATAACGGAAAAGAGCTCTTTGCCTATACGCTATTGGGCGAAGGCGAGGATGAAGAGGAAGCCACCATTGCATTGTTGGCGTATGAGAATCACTGCAGACCGGAATCTATTCATGTGCATAAGGAAGTGAGGCGAACAAAGTGTCTGGAGTAGCACTGTATGATTACCAGCAGGATGCAGTCGACCGAATGCGAAATGGCTGCATCTTATGCGGCGGCGTTGGCAGTGGCAAAAGTCGAACCGGGCTGGCGTATTACTACATCAAAAATGGCGGTAAGGTCAACACCAAGCGATATGTCAAGATGCGTGACCCTCCGCAGGACTTATACATCATTACGACCGCTCGTAAGCGCGATACGGCTGAGTGGGAGGAAGAAATGCTGCCGTTTATGATGACTACGGATGAAAAAGCAACTATGTATCATCACAAAGTCGTGGTTGATTCGTGGAACAATGTTCATAAGTATGTTGGCGCAAAAGGGGCGTTCTTTGTGTTCGACGAGCAGCGCGTTGTTGGAAGCGGGCAGTGGGTCAAATCGTTCCTGAAAATCACGAAAGAGAACGATTGGATTTTACTGAGTGCAACACCCGGTGACTGCTGGACGGATTATATTCCAGTGTTCATTGCGAATGGGTTCTATAAAAACCGGACGCAGTTCAATAATGAGCACGTGGTGTATAGTCGGTTTTCCAAGTTTCCGAAAATCGACAGATATTTGAATACCGGCAGGCTTGTCCGGCTGCGAGACCGGATTTTGGTGGACATGGACTTTAAGCGTCCGACAATTCCGCATCACGAAACCGTGTACGTGGACTTTGACCGGCTGAAATATAAAGATATTCATAGAACTCGCTGGAATCCGTGGGAAAACAAGCCCGTTGAGAACGCCAGCGAGTTTTGCTATCTGCTGCGTAAGCTGGTAAACACTGACCCTAGTAGGCAGCAGGAAGTTCTGGATATTTGCATGACCAGACCAAGGGTTATAGTCTTCTATAACTTCGATTATGAGTTGGATATTCTCCTGCATTTGCCCTACGACAACGGTGTAGAGGTGGCTCAGTGGAATGGACACAAGCATCAGCCGATACCGGATACAGACAAATGGGTCTATCTTGTGCAGTACAACGCTGGTGCCGAGGGCTGGAACTGCATTAAGACGGACACCATTATATTTTACTCCCAGAACTACTCCTATAAGGTTATGGAGCAGGCTTCTGGGCGTATTGACCGGTTAAACACGCCGTACACAGATTTATATTTCTATCACCTGAAGAGCAGGAGTGGTATCGATTTGGCGATTGGGCGGGCCTTAAACGACAAAAAGAAGTTCAATGAACGAAAATTTTATGGAGCGTGATATTTATGAAAAACACTGAAAGAGACTTGGCGTTCTATGTCGTGGACATCTTCGAGGATATGCTGGATGAGAAGGGCATTGATATTCCTTGTGCAGACAGCAGCGAGGAAGAGGATAGGCGCAAAAACGAAAGTGCAGCAAGAATCTATGGCACTGAATACGGCGATCTAGTTGACCGTGTGGAGGCGTTGCTGAAGAATAAATAAAGTATTATTTATGGAGTGTGATATTTATGGCATATGAAGAATGCCTTGGCTACATGAAGAATGGGTGCTGCAAGGGAAATGATCGACCGTGCCGTGTTACGAAAGAGGATATTGAAAGCTGGTTCGACGAAACGTTTAAACCGATTGACTTGCTTGATGTATGCCCGCAACAGTCCGTATTTGGCAATAGCTTCTTCATAATAACGGACAAAGACATCGAGGCACTAAAAACAGGAAAGGTCTTATTTGTAAGGGAAGAGTATGGTCTTTTTCTGAAATACGAAGGAGGCCAGAAAGATGTGTAATCCGTCGAAGAAGACAATTAAGAGAATCGAGCGGATGCTGGTGAACAGGTGCAAGAAGATCAAAAAGTTTGAACAGGTTTATCAAGGTTCGACGACGGCAAATTACATGAATAAAGAGCCGACAGAACCGGGATTTCAGGGTGTGCTACAGATTCGTGGTCGAGGGCAGTTCCTCGGTGTGGAACTCACGAAAAAGCGAGAAGATGAATACACATACGGCTGGTTCTATATTCGCTCACCCGAGCAGATTTGGGGGATTTTGAAAAGGGGAGAATCAGGAGGTTCTGCTGATGGGAAATATCTCACGAAAAAGCAAGAAGAAACTTATTCAGAAGATGAAGGCGACGTATCATGAGATTCAACTTATAAAAATCATGTATACCGAAGAAGCGTTGCCTCGTTACAAAGTTCCCACAAAATTGTATTGCCGCAACGATGGACGAGACAATTACCCACATATCGCAATGTTCTTTGGAAAAAAGAACCATCCGCGAGATGTTGTTGAGGTTTACCAGCATCATGTGAATCTCATTAAGTAAGAAAGGATTGATGTTTTATGGGAGAGATTAACTATTGCGCAGATTGCAAGCGTAGTATTTACGGCGAATATAAAGACTGCGATATCAACATCGAGAACGCTGGTGAGTGTGTATTACCTGACCAAAAGTGCTACTGCAAAATTTTAGCAGATGGAACAAGAGCAGAAAAATATCCTTGGGAGGAGCAAAAATGATTAAAGACTCTGGAGACCGCACCGAATTTGAAACCGGTGCAAAGCGCGATATGCACGCAGGGAAGGGTAGAATGGACCTTCTTCCTTGGTACGGCATTATGGAGGTCAGCAAGCACTGCGAGGAAGGTGCGCTGAAATACGGCGAGCACAATGTGGACAAAGGCATCCCGCTGCATTCGCTGCTGGACAGTGCTTCTCGGCATCTGGCAAAGTACATGGTCGGTATGGATGATGAGGACCACCTGCGAGCTGCCTGCTGGAATCTGCTCTGGGCGCTGAACCAGCGGGAGACGCACCCGGAGTTGGATGATAGGTTCAATATTAAGTCCACCGTAACTAAGGGGGATCGTGATGACTGGGTGGCTTACAATGGTAAGTGCGCGCATTGCGGGAAGCACTGGGCTAGAGCTACTGGAAAACGGATGGGCGAACATGAAGTTATATTTAAATGTCCACTTTGCGGTGGCGATAATCCGTGGACTCTTCCGCCTGATCCTGAAGAAGATAACGGAATTGTCCGTGAAGCAGTCGTTCCTGTAGTTTGTAATGAATGTGGAGTTCACTTCGGAATCCCTGCTACGAAATGGCGTAATGAAAGAGCAAACTGCCTTACTATTATGGACGGATACGTTGGAATTTGTCCTCGTTGTGGGAAAACCGCAATTATTCGAGAGGTAAAATCAGATGAATGACTGGATGCGCGAAGTGGACTATGCGACCTACTGCCCGAAGTGCAAGAACTTCAAGGTACTGGAGACGGACGAGCCCTGCAACGAGTGCCTGACGGAGTGTGCGCGGGAGGGCAGCAAGAAACCTGTGAAGTTTGAGGAGAAGACGCGAAAATAACAGACTCCTTTATGGAGGTGATTGATATGAACATAAAGCTCAAATATCATGGAGCATTAGCGGAATATCATTGCTTTATTGCAAAAGCACTAGACGAATTTGCCGGAAAAGGCATTCTTGAAAAAATTCGGTTAAAGCATGTAATAAAGATGATGGATCATGATGTATGGATGATGGACTATTGGGCAAATAAGCATTGAAATCACGAACACGGAGCCGTGGAGAAATCTGCGGCTCTTTATTTTCTGAACTGTAACAAAAAGGAGCGATTCAAATGCACGAGATTCAGAAAAAAGCCACGACCCATAAGGTCTTCATGAAAATCATCCGCCCTTGGCCCGGACGAAGCGGATATTTAGAAAAGTTCTCTGATTTAACCTCGAACGGTATGGCAAGATTTCGCTTTGAGGGTGATAACTACGATACCATCGCCCATGTGAGCAATATGGAATATAAGGTATACGACTGATTTCAAATCTAATACACGAAGAAAGGAGTAACTATGCTACGAAAAATCGCTGAGTATGTCATAAAGATATTCCGCATGGAGCCGATTCCGACGACGGCCAATACCCTGCGGGAGGCTTTGCAGGCATTGGAGGTGGCTCGGAACCATTTCGAGAACTGCGACCCGGAATTTGTGGATGCGGCTATTTTCGAGCTGAACGCTGCAGAGTGCCGGGTGGATGCCGTGAGGAGGTGTGTGGGGTGAAGACGTTTTATTATCCGACTTACAAGTGCCGATTTTGCGAGAAGGAATTTAATGATGGGCATCCCTACTGTAATCCCGAAGATGCGAAGAACAATCTGGCTGGTCTGATGGCGTTCCGCCCAATTCATCATTGCGATGGTGGTCATATTGGCATCGGATATTTCACAGGTCTCGAAAGGGTTGATAAGGATGAATGATGTTTGGGATAAGATTGGCATATTCTTTGGACATGTGCTGGCTTTGACCATGGTTATCTGCGCGTGGCTGATCATTATTGTGGTTACGCTGAAGGTAATTTGGTTCACGCTATTTCGGATTTTGCTGTGAGGTGAGAAGCATTGGAGGAATACTTATATAATCAAGCACTTCAAAGCATTCGCTACGGCGGCATGAGCGCAAATGAGATGCGAGAATACATGGCCTTGATTGACAAATGCACAGAAGTGGAAACATTGTATGCAAATAATGCGCCGATAGAGTACGTCGTTAAAAGCCCGAGCGTAGATATTTGGAGGCATGAAGCGCCTGTAATAACCCCAAAACGACAGAATCTCGTGAAAGATGTTTTGTTTAAAGTCGTCGGTGCTTTGAACAGCATTATTGACTTTATCGTTATGGTATTAGAGGACTAGGAGAATTATTTATGTACTATCCAGGACTTGAATTTTACCGAGTGGAATCCGCACCAAGAAAATATTTCAGGTTCCATCTCGTGCTTGCTGTACGTGAAGAAGCCATGATTCTGAACGCAAACTGGTTCGGATTGGAGCTTCCGTTTCGCTATTATCCGTGCTGGCTGGAACGCCTGGACTGGCCGATGGGGTACGTGTATGATCCATTAAATTTTGAGAGGCAAAAAGCATGAGAAAGTATACCTTTATATTTTCCTGCACGGACAATGGCGGTGGGCATCAGACATTTGAAGTCAGGGCGACCGACAAGCAGGAGGCCATCCGTAAAGGCATGAAGATTGCGAAGAAGTTCGCTTGCGGAGATATCTGCGGCGACTGGGAGTGTAAGTTGAAGCGAGAGGATAGTTTATGAACGAAGACTTTGGAGCGATTACGATTCTTGCTCCAAAATGCCAGAAGTGTCCCAAAGTGAAATCCTGCGACCATAAACAAATGGCTCATCTCGGATACATAGTTCCACAAAGGGGCAACGGAAAGAGCCTCAGCCAGCTCGAAATAGTGGATTCACTGATGAAAAGGAGATTTAATTATGAAAATCGTTGAACCTAAGTACGAAATCCTCACTGATATTTCTGAGGGAGGCATTAAGGAGCTCCAGCAGATCGAGCGGGTGGCCCGAGTCTGCTACAAGAGCGAGGATAAGATCACGCTGGATGGGGAGTCAGCAAAGAAACTGGTGGGCTTTCTGGTGAAGCAGGGGCATGAGGCTATGCTGGAGCATTCTCAGCTGAGCGTGTTGTTCACCTGTGACCGTGGCGTGGCTAACGAGCTGGTGCGGCATCGCATTGCTTCTTTTGCGCAGGAGAGCACCCGGTACTGCAACTACTCGAAGGAGAAGTTTGGCGGGGAACTGAGCTTTATCCGGCCGTATTATATTCCTAATGGGATGGCTCAGCAATTCTATGTAGGAGGAGAGGATTACTATAAATGGGCACTGTTCCGTGATATGTGCGAGGATGTAGAAAGTGACTATATGGGCCTTATCCATCACGGTATGCGTCCCGAACAGGCTCGTTGTGTGCTGCCGCTGTGTTTGAAGACCGAGATCGTGGTGACGGCCAACTACCGTGAGTGGCGCAACATCTTCAAGCTGCGTACTCCTGTGGCGGCTCATCCTCAGATGCGGGAGCTGATGTGCCCGCTGCTGAAAGAGCTGCAGAGCAAGATCCCGGTAGTGTTCGATGATATTTACACGTACTGGCCGAAGGATGAGCAGACGAGAAAGGAAAGTGTGGAGGAGTAACTATGAAAAATCGTATTATTTGTGTTGTTGCATGTCTGATGATGCTCGTCGGCTGTGTGGTTCTGTGCAGCTGCTCCGAAGCGGATAAGGTGAATCGGAACATTTCCAAGCAGGCCAACTACTTTGAAGCTGAGCGCCGGATCACGGTCTATAACGCACGTACGGACAAGGTTATCCTTGAAATGGAAGGTGCTATGTCCATCTCGAACAATGAAAACAACGAACTTGTGTGTACGGTGAAGACAGGTCCGAACGAGTATAAGAAGAATTATATTTACCTGAACGAGTACACCATGTATGTTGTTGAGGATATCACCGGCACTCATACCGATCCTTACCACTATAAACTCTATTTCCACACGGATATTCTGCCGGACGTGGAGGTGCGGTCGTGATGAGTGTAGCAGAAATCTATGCCGGGCGCTATGTTGACGGAACGTGGTCGTATACGCAGGCGCTGCATGAGGCTAAAAAGCGTGGAGTTTCAAAAGAAGAATTTGATGCTGAGGTCTTTGCATGGCGAGTAGCTCTCGGCGAGGTTAAGAGGACTTCGGGAAAATAAGGAGGCGGATAGCGATGAAAATAGGCATCGACAGCAGCTAGGGAGTGGCTGGAAAAGGACGTTGCATGATATTCAGCGTCTTTTTCTTTTGCCCACTTTTATATTTTATGCCCACTTTTGTTTTGGGCTGTGTGGCGAAAAAGTGGCAAAATTCTATTCTAGGTTAAAAATATGGCTAATTGTTCACGAAAAATTCATAATTTTTGGCCATTTGCCCACTTTCTGCCCACTTTTAAAATCAAAAGTGGGCACGGCTTACAACTAAAATATAGCGCATTATCGTTATATTTTTGCACAAAAATGCCGTTCTGCCCACTTGCCCACTTTTTTTCTTAATTACACTATAAAAAATAAAAAATATTATAATAGATAGGCGAAAAAAGTGGGCTTTTGGGCAGAGGCCAAAATTCACGAAAAGTTCAAGGTATCGACTTGTAAGAACCCAACCCGATGATGTATATTTATTATAATCGCTGTACACACCGATTAGATGCTTATGAGGTAATAAAGATGGCTTATATGAACCGCTTTATCAACGAGGATGGCTTTGAGGAATGGACCGAAACGGATGCTGCAGGGAACGAAGTAAAATGCTATGCAAATGAGTTTGTAGAACTGCATACAAAAGTTCCTGTCTGCAAATGCTGCGGGCGAAACATGACAGAAGTAGTGCAGGGATACTGGACTTGTCGTCCTTGTGACATAACCCTAACTGACGATGAGATAAATCATCCGGTACATCCTGAAAGCTACATGAACCTTGAACTGAGCGAAGACTACGGCGAGTTCCATTACAAAGACGGCCGGATGCTGGAAGCAGGTGTTCCTGACTGGTACCTGTTCTTCTACGAGCACCGACCCGAATGATATTTTGCGAGAGAGCTACAGAGAAATCTGTGGCTCTTTCTTTTTGTCCGCGAAAAATACTGGATACTTTATGGAGCAATCCAAATACTATTTTAAAGGAGAGAACTATTATGGGCGAAGTTTGCACTATGAAGGAGCTTGAAAGGGCTCGTAAGAAAGCGCAAGTTCGGGAGTGGTTCCAGGACAAGAAAATGAAGGTCCAGACTTGGTGCTATGCACACAAAGATCAAATCATTACTTATGGTCCGATAGTCGTTGGCGGAATTGCAGCAGGTGCTAAAATGCTGTCAAAACACGCGGCTTTGGCAAAAGAGCAAGATTTGAAAGATTTGTACTGCTATGACCGCAGCCTGGGCCATTATTGGAAGTTACGTCGGGAACTGACAAATGACGAGTGGCTGGAAATCGACAAGAGAAAGAAAGAAGGCGAACGGCTGAGCGATATTCTTGACGACATGAAAGTGTTGGAATAATCCATGGTTAGAGCTACAGAGAAATCTGTGGCTCTTTCTTTTTGTCCAAAACAGACGCGAAAAAAACATCCTCTTTTATGAAGAGGAGAGAGTGCGTCCCAAACGTACCATTCCTCTTTATTTTTGGAGGAGATTTTATGCTGGAGAACCGATTTAAGACCAACCTGGTGAATGAAATCAAAGAGCGGTTTCCAGGCTGCATGGTTGTGCATCTCGATCCGAATGAGATTCAGGGCATCCCGGATCTCTTAGTTTTGTACGAGAGCACATGGGCAGCATTGGAAGGCAAGCGCTCGATGGATGCGCCGCATCGTCCGAATCAGGATTACTATGTGAACCTGATGAACAGGATGAGCTTTGCAGCGTTCATTTGCCCGGAAAACAAGGAGGAGATTCTGAATGACCTTCAACGAGCATTCGAGGTTAATAGGGCAGCACGCCTTCCTCGGCGCTAGTAAGTATCACTGGATCAACTACGATGCTGATAAACTTACTACAGCGTATACCAATTTTATGGCTGCGCAAAAGGGGACCGAACTGCACGAATTTGCAGCAAGGTGCATTGCGCTTGGCCAAAAGCTGCCGCGTTCTAAAAAGACGCTCAACAGCTATGTCAACGATGCCATTGGCTTTCGTATGACACCGGAGCAGGTGCTCTGCTATTCTGAAAATTGTTTCGGGACAGCGGATTCTATTTGCTTCCGGGATGATATTTTGCGTATCCACGACCTCAAGACCGGAATCGTACCGGCACACATGGAGCAGCTGTTCATTTACGATGCACTGTTCTGCCTTGAGTACCGAATTAAACCGAGCAGTATCCAGATTGAAAACCGCATCTACCAGTCCGATGATATTCTTTTTGCCAATCCGGCAGCAGAAGACATCGAGCCTATTATGGAGAAGATCCGCGAGTTTGATCCGATTATTGCAAAGATGAAAATGGGAGTGTGCTGATATGAATCCGATCGAGAAAGACCTGAAAAACTACTTCGGCGTTGAATATGGCGGCGAGAATGATATTTTGGAGCATTACGGCACCAAGCGCCATTCTGGCCGCTATCCGTGGGGAAGCGGCGATAGCCCGTACCAGCATTCCGGTGACTTCCTGTCCCGTGTTGAGAAGTTTAAGGCCAAGGGCATGTCCGAAGGCGAGATCCTTGATGCCATCAACGATACGCTTCCGCCCGAGTATAAGCTCGGCGCAACGGAATTTCGCGTTGCAAAGACCAAAGCAGGTCACGACCGCAAAGCTTCTCAGTGGGAAGATATTCAGAAGCTGAAGAAGGAAAATCCTGATATGGGCTGGACCGAGATCGGACAGAAGCTTGGCATGCCTGAGTCTACGGTTCGGTCTATGTACCAGAAACGGTGTTGGCACAAAGAAAGATCAGGCCGAAAAGATTGCCGAAACCTTGAAGAAGGAAGTAGACAAGAAAGGCATGATTGATATTTCCGAGGGCACCAATCTCACTCTCGGCGTGTCAGAAGGTAAGCTGGACGAGGCTGTTTATATTCTGGAAGCAGAACACGGCTATAAGCGCTATGGTGTTGGCATCAAGCAGCCCACCAATTTCCGGCAGCAGACCAACATTACAGTCTTGGCAAAACCTGAATATGACCAGCGCTATGCTTATGAGCATCAGGGTGATATTCAGTCGTTGGGGGACTATCATTCTGACGATGGCGGCAATTCGTTTCGCCAGTTGCAACCCCCTTCAAGCTTGAGTTCTGACCGTGTAGCAGTGCGCTACGGCGATCAGGGCGGCCTTGCAAAAGATGGCGTTATGGAGATTCGCCGCGGTGTTGCAGATCTGGATCTGGGCAACTCTCATTATGCACAGGTTCGTATCATGGTGGACAACAGCCACTATCTGAAGGGCATGGCCATGTATTCTGACAATATGCCGGATGGTGTTGATATTGTATTCAACACGAACAAACCTTCTGGCACACCTAAGATGAAGGTGTTCAAAGAGATCAAGAACGATCCGGGCAATCCGTTTGGTGCTGCCATTACTGCGGAAGGCCAGAGCACCTACATTGGAAAAGATGGCAAAGAGCACCTTTCTCCCATCAATAAGTTGAAGTGGGAAGGCGACTGGGACGATATGTCCAAGAGCGTTTCATCCCAGTTCCTTTCTAAGCAGCCGCTACCTTTGATCAAAAAGCAGCTGGAACTGACGAGAGCTGATTACAAAGCCGAGTACGACGAGATCATGCACTACACTAATCCGACAGTCAAGAAAAAGATGCTGTTGGACTTTGCTGAAAAGTGTGACGGAACGGCTATGACGCTTAAAGCTTCTGCGTTTCCGGGTCAGTCCACAAAGGTTATTCTTCCTTTGGATAAGATCAAGGAAACCGAAGCATATTGCCCGACGTATGAGAACGGTACGCAGCTTGCGCTGATTCGTTACCCTCATGCAGGCACGTTTGAGATTCCCATTGTCACGGTGAACAACAAGAATGCCAGCGGCAAGAGCAATCTCGGCAACGTCAAGGATGCAATCGGCATCAGCTCTAAGGTGGCTGAGCGTCTGTCTGGTGCGGACTTCGACGGCGATACTGTCATGGCAATCCCTATGTCTGATAAGGTTCGCATCAACTCTACTGATCCGCTGCCCGGCCTAAAGAACTTCGACCCGAAGACCTCTTACGCGGTTCCTGAAGGTAATCCTAACAACGTCCGACTGATGAAGAAGGATGAAAAGCAGAAAGAGATGGGCATCATCTCGAACCTGATTACTGACATGACCCTGCGTGGTGCGACGACTGAAGATCTGGAGCGTGCTGTCCGACATTCAATGGTCGTCATCGATGCAGAGAAGCATAAGCTGGACTACAAGAGGTCGGAGAAGGAGAACGGCATCCAGGAGCTGAAGCAGAAGTATCAGATCCGGGTGGACGATGACGGTAACGAGAAGTACGGTGGCGCATCCACCCTGCTCTCCCGCCGCAAACAGACCGTTCGTATTCCAGAGCGCCGTGGTAGTGTGCGCATCGATAAGGATACCGGTGAGTACATCTACAAGGAGAGTGGCCGTACCTTTACGGATAAGAAGGGCAAAAAGCGCATTGCCGAAGATGAAGTGAGCCGCATCTCTTTGGAAAAAGATGTGAGAAACCTTATGTCGTCTAAGACCGGAACGCCTCAGGAAGTGGAATATGCAAATTTCTCCAACTACCTCAAAGCGATGGCCAACCAGGCGCGCAAGGACTACGCCAACATGAAGGGCATCCAGCGTGATCCGGCTGCTGCGAAGAAGTATGCGCCGGAAGTGGAATCTCTGAAGGCTAAATACGAGGCGGTCCTCGC
>ENA-OPSQ01001756-OPSQ01001756.1-human-gut-metagenome-genome-assembly--contig:-NODE-1756-length-13766-cov-3.392094_pt1 | contig 13766 bp, 9 predicted proteins | sample MGYA00241456_ERZ501904 | MGnify/ENA primary metagenome ERZ501904 (study PRJEB25962, sample SAMEA2042452) | human gut metagenome | biome: human gut; feature: human-associated habitat; material: faeces...
TGCTGTGTTACCAGTGAGTAAGGACCTGTTGAACGTGCGTGAATCTTATCGTCAACAAGGTGGTGGAGCTTGAGGTAGTACATATAACCTACTGTTACAGGGCTGTCGAACTTCTCGCCTGTACGACCGTCTGTAAGCTGTGTCTTGCAGTCAGAACGCATAGGAATCTTAGAGAAGTCTATCCTTGCGGAATCCTTATCCTTGTAGTTTTCACGTTCAGCCTCAGCCTTTTCAAAGCAAGCTCTGATGTCGGCCTCGTGTGCGCCGTCAAATACAGGGGTCATTATCTGCCAGTCAAGTGCCTTACAAGCATAACCGAGGTGTACCTCGAGAACCTGACCGATGTTCATTCGTGAAGGAACGCCGAGGGGGTTCAGTACAATATCAAGCGGTGTACCGTCGGGAAGGAAAGGCATATCCTCCTGCTTTAAGATACGGGAAACGACACCCTTGTTACCGTGACGACCCGCCATCTTATCGCCGACAGAAATCTTACGCTTCTGTGCGATGTAGCATCTTACCACCATATTTACGCCGGGTGAAAGTTCATCACAGTTCTGTCTTGTGAACACCTTAACGTCAACGATGATACCGCTTTCGCCGTGAGGTACACGAAGTGAATTATCTCTTACTTCTCTTGCCTTATCACCGAAGATAGCACGGAGAAGTCTTTCTTCTGCGGTAAGCTCTGTTTCACCCTTAGGTGTAACCTTGCCGACCATAATATCGCCCGAGTGAACCTCGGCACCGATACGAATGATACCACGCTCGTCAAGATCCTTAAGAGCGTCCTCAGAAACGTTGGGGATCTCTCTTGTTATCTCCTCTGGTCCGAGCTTTGTATCACGGCATTCGAGCTCATATTCTTCTATATGGATTGATGTGTAGACATCATTATAAACGAGTTTTTCATTTATAAGAACGGCGTCCTCGTAGTTGTAGCCTTCCCATGTCATAAAGCCGATAAGAGCATTCTTACCGAGTGAAATCTCACCCTGGCTTGTAGCGGGACCGTCAGCAAGAACATCGCCGACCTTTATCTCCATACCCTTTGAAACAGCAGGACGCTGGTTTACGCAGGTGCCCTGGTTTGAACGCTTGAACTTTATCAGCTTGTAGCTGTGTTCAACACCGTTGTTATCGGTAACAACGATTTCATCGGCACTGCACTTTGTTACAACACCGTCTTCCTTTGCTACTACAACCGCACCCGAATCAACGGCTGCCTTGTATTCCATACCGGTACCTACAATAGGATTCTGTGTTACCATAAGCGGAACGGCCTGACGCTGCATGTTCGCACCCATAAGAGCACGGTTTGCGTCATCGTTCTCAAGGAACGGAATCATCGCAGTAGCTACAGAAACGACCATCTTAGGCGAAACGTCCATGTAGTCTACACGGTCACGGTCAACTTCAAGAATTTCTTCACGGAAACGTGCATTTACACGCTTTCTTGCGAATTTTCCCTGCTCGTCAAGAGGCTCGTTAGCCTGTGCTACAACGTAGTTATCCTCCATATCGGCAGTCATATAGGTTACTTCGTCAAGTACAACGCCTGTTTCCTTGTCAACCTTACGGTAAGGAGCTTCAATAAAGCCGTACTTGTTTATCTTTGCAAATGAAGCAAGGTAAGAGATAAGACCGATGTTAGGACCTTCGGGGGTTTCGATAGGACACATTCTTCCGTAGTGGGAATAGTGAACATCTCGAACTTCGAAGCTCGCACGGTCACGGGAAAGACCGCCGGGGCCGAGCGCTGAAAGTCTTCTCTTATGAGTAAGCTCTGCAAGAGGGTTGTTCTGATCCATGAACTGTGAAAGCGGCGAAGAACCGAAGAACTCCTTGATAGCCGCAACAACGGGACGGATGTTGATAAGAGCGTTGGGAGTTACCTTGTCGCCTTCCTGTGACTGAAGTCCCATTCTTTCACGGATAACTCTTTCCATTCTTGCAAAACCGATTCTGAACTGGTTCTGTAAAAGCTCACCTACGCTACGGATACGTCTGTTTCCGAGGTGGTCTATATCGTCAACTTCACCGACGCCTTCGCAAAGGTTGATGAAGTAGCTTACTGTTGCGAATATATCGTCAAGAGTGATGTGCTTGGGGATAAGGTCTTCTACTCTGTTTGAAAGCTCGGCTGTGAGCGCCTCAACATCATCGCCGCACTTGTCGAGTATCTCACGCAGTACACTGAAGCATACCTTCTCATTGATACCGAGTGATTCTGCATCTATAGATTCGGGAATGTAGCCTGCTATATCGACCATTCCGTTTCCGAGAACCTTTGCTATTTTTTCCTCGGAGAAGATTACGCACTCCTTAACGCCTGCCTGCTCTACAGCCTGTGCCTTTTCAGCGTTGATGAACTCGTTCTCGTCAACAAGAATCTCGCCCGTGGTAGGATCTATAATCGGCTGAGCGGCCTTATGACCGGCGATTCTCGAAGCAACTCCGAGCTTCTTGTTGTACTTGTAACGTCCGAATCTTGCAAGGTCATATCTCTTTGCGTCAAAGAACAGATTGTTGATATGAGTATTTGCGGAATCAACCGTAGGAGGCTCACCGGGTCTTAACTTTCTGTACACTTCAAGCAAAGCCTCTTCGGTGTTCTTTGTAGCGTCCTTTTCCTGAATCGTCTGAACTATTCTGGGGTCTTCACCGAACAGATCGATGAGATCGTCATCGCTGCTGATACCGAGCGCACGGATGAACGTTGTTGCCGGTATCTTTCTGTTTTTATCTATACGGACATAGAAGATGTCGTTTGAGTCCATCTCATATTCGAGCCATGCACCTCTGTTAGGGATAACAGTTGACTTGAATAACTTCTTACCCGTTTTATCGTAGTCAAAGCCGTAATAAACACCGGGAGAACGAACCAACTGAGAAACAATAACACGCTCGGCACCGTTAATCACGAATGTGCCGCTTTCGGTCATCAGCGGGAAATCGCCCATGAATATCTCATTCTCGACAACTTCTCCGGTTTCGTTGTTTCTAAGCTGTGCCTTTACACGAAGGGGTGCCGCATACGTTGTATCACGTTCTTTGCACTCCTCTATAGAATACTTGGGGTCCTCATCAAGACGATAATCAACGAAACTCAGCACCAGCTTGCCGTTAGCATCGGTAATAGAAGAAATATCCTTGAATACTTCTTTTATACCCTCGTCCAAAAACCACTTATATGAATCCTTCTGAATTTCGATGAGGTTCGGCATCTTCTGAACTTCATTGATTTTGGAAAAACTCATACGGGTATTTCTACCCAGCTTTACCTGCTTGACATTCACCATGGGCTTTACCACTCCTTAATTTATTCATGGATATTTATACGCTCGTGTTTTCCGCATAATAAAGGGAAAATCTACGCTTTTCGACACTGCGGGATTTCATCCTGAACGCATATCAATCCATTATGATACATTTTAGTATTGTACCACATATAAAGGGCAAAGTCAATAGAAAAATCGCTTAACTTTTGTCTTATTTCTCATTTTCGTATCGTTGTTTTAACCGAAAATATGTCAAAATGCTGATTTTGCCATATTAAATTTACATATGCACATTCCTGTTTTATATGACGATACCGCAAACCCGTCCTGTAAGCAAACCGGATTTGCGGTATTTAAAATAATGTTTTGAAATGCCCGATTTCAAACCAATCGAAATATATTTATGAAACGTTGATCGGTATCTCCTGATGCCTATCTTCCCTTCATTGCTCAATACAAATCGGGTAGCGTGTCCTTAGTCACGGCATATTCGCTGTTATACACCTTTTTAAGCTGTTCGAAGGTATTGAACTTTTCGCTGAGGCAGAACGGTTTTGACCAGGTCATATAGGACGACCAGCCTACTTTTTCGGATACTACCGCTTCGGGACTTGGCAATGTGCCTGTTTCACCGATTATCGTTATTTTCTTAGCACTTGTAATCTCGCACAGGTTATAGTACATTTCACTCTGCGAGGTATGCTCGTGTTCAGGCGGATACATATCCCTCGAAATTATATCCACTACATCATCGCCCGGGTAACATTCGGGAATCTGTGAATTCCACACCCATATAAGATTGTCAAGATGAAATATGTTTGTGTATCTGTCGTGCATAAGGCGGAACAACTTTTTAACGGTATCCGCTCCTTTTTTGCCCCACCAGAACCAATCGCCGTCGCCCTCGTGAAAGGGTCGCCACAGAATCGGCACTCCCTTTTCGCAGAAGGGTCGGAGTATTCCTGCCATTGTATCCATATCCGAAAGCAGAGCTTTATTTTCAGGCGTACCGTCAATCACAGCCTTACTTGCGTCAAAGTCGGTATTTTCGCTGAAAAACGATTTTGATCTTCCATAAAGCGGAGAAAACCAGTGCCAGCACATAGTGATAAGCCCCTTTTTCTCTGCCCACTCCCACGCTCTTTTAAGAGTGCCGTAATTCTCCGTGACCTCTGTCATACATTCATCGTCTATATCAAAATAGTTGATATTCGGTGAATATGAAAGCAGTTCAAAACCGAGAAGTGCAGGCTGTTTTCCTGTGACCTTTTCTATAAGATGAAGCTCTTCCTGCGCCATAGTCTGCGTATGCTGTCCCGTTATGATTTTTTCATAGGTTATATCGGACAGATATTTAAGCACATTGCGTACACCCTGCTGCGCATTCGGGTTTGAAGGGGTAAATAATTTATCGCTCATAAGCGTTCTCCTTTCAGGTAAATCTTTATATAATGATACCATAAATAAGGACGGTTGGCAATAGGAAGTTATGGTAAGAATGCAAAGGCGGCAAATAATTTCTATTAAAATAACGCAATAACCAACATCTCCTTGACCGTTTTGATATGTTAATGCAGAAAATCCGCCGTTATAAAAACAGCGGATTCTGTGCAGATGTTAACAAACTGCCTGCCTCGAGAAAGGCGAACAGGGTGCTTACCGCCTCAGGCGGTTTCTTCAGAGAAGTTACCGGTGTACAGGCTGTAATACTTGCCCTTCTTTTCTATAAGCTCGTCGTGCGTGCCACGCTCGATAATTCTGCCCTGCTCAAGCACCATAATACAATCGGAGTTGCGCACGGTTGAAAGCCTGTGAGCGATAACGAACGTTGTTCTGCCGTGCATAAGTGCGTCCATTCCCGCCTGCACGAGCTTTTCGGTACGGGTATCTATTGACGAGGTAGCCTCGTCAAGAATCAGTACAGGAGGATCTGCGACCGCCGCTCTTGCTATAGATAACAGCTGACGCTGACCCTGACTTAAATTAGCGCCGTCACCTGTAAGCATAGTCTGATAACCGTCGGGAAGTCTTCTTATAAAGCTGTCGGCATTAGCAAGCTTTGCGGCGGCTATACATTCTTCATCCGTTGCGTCCAGCTTGCCGTAGCGGATATTATCCATTACCGTACCTGTGAACAGATTGGTTTCCTGTAAAACGATGCCGAGCGACTTACGCAGTTCGGGCTTCTTTATCTTATTAATATTGATCTCGTCATATCTTATCTTACCATCCTGAATATCGTAGAAACGGTTTATAAGATTGGTTATGGTAGTTTTTCCTGCACCGGTCGAGCCTACAAAAGCAATCTTCTGACCGGGCTTTGCATAGAGCTTTATGTCGTGAAGTACCATTTTTTCGTCAGTGTAGCCAAAGTCTACACCGTCAAAGACAATACCGCCTTCCTGCCTTTTATACGACACCGTGCCGTCCGCTTTATGAGGATGCTTCCACGCCCATTTGCCTGTGCGGTGATCGACCTCCGTAATATTGCCGTTTTCGTCAATTTCCGCATTGACAAGCTCGACATAACCGTCATCGTGTTCAGGCTTCTGATCCATAAGATCGAACAGACGCATTGCACCTGCTGAAGCCATTATCACGAATGTCATCTGCTGACTTAGCTGTGAAATCGGGTTTGTAAAATTCTTGTTGAGCGTACAGAATGAAACAATAGTACCGAGAGTAAGACCGCCAAAGCCGTTTGTTGCAAGCACTGCGCCGAGCAACGCACATAAAACATAACTGATGTTGCCTATATTGGCGTTTATCGGCATCAGGATATTCGCATACTTGTTTGCCTTATATGCGCTGTTTCTGAGGTTATCGTTTATCTTTACAAAATCGTCTATTGCCTCCTGCTCGTGACAGAACACCTTTACTACCTTCTGACCGTCAAGCATTTCTTCAATAAAGCCATCGACCTCGCCCAGATCGTGCTGCTGTTTACCGAAATATTTACCTGATTTTGCGGCGATCTTCTTAGTTACAACAAGCATCACAGCCGCCATACTTACGGCAAGTATCGTCATCGGTATGCTCATAATAAGCATAGAAACAAGCGAGATTATAACTGTAGTACCGCAGTTTATCACCTGTGGTATACTCTGACAGATAAACTGTCTGAATGTATCGATATCATTTGTATAAACCGACATTATATCGCCGTGCTGGTGTGTGTCAAAATACTTTATCGGGAGCTTTTCCATATTGGTGAAAAGGTCATTACGGAAGTTTCTGAGCGTACCTTGTCCTACGTTTACCATTATCCTGTTATACGCATAAGATGCCGCAAGACCGACAACGTAAACTATCGCAAGTCTGAGCATTGCAAACGCAAGAGGTGTGAAGTCTGTGCTTTTGGCTGCAATCATAGGCTTGATATAATCGTCGATAAGCGACTGTATGAAAAGCATTCCGACAAGCGTTGCGACCGCCTGGACAAGAATACATACAACAACGCAGATACACGAGAATTTATAACGGCTGAATGTGTATTTGATAATTCTGCCGAGCAGTTTTACCTGTTCCTTCGGTGAAACATCGGGACGGGGTCCCATTTTTCTTTTATCCATTACGTTACGCTCCTTTCCTTAATTCTGGGGGCGGTCAAAGTCGCCGCCGTCCTTTGTCTGAGATTCGTATATATCTCTGTATATCTCATTATTTGCAACAAGCTCATCGTGCGTTCCGACACCGTTTATTCTGCCGTCGTCAAGAACGACTATGCGATCCGCATCCTGAACGCTTGATACACGCTGCGCAATAATTATCTTGGTTGTACCGGGTATGCACTTCTGGAATGCCGCTCTTATCTTTGCGTCTGTAGCTGTATCCACTGCGCTTGTGGAATCGTCAAGTATAAGCACGGCAGGCTTTTTGAGAAGTGCTCTTGCTATACATATACGCTGTTTCTGACCGCCGGATACGTTAGTACCGCCACGCTCGATAACAGTATTGTACTTATCGGGAAAACGCTCGATGAATTCATCAGCGCAAGCCCACTTACAAGCCTCGATGCATTCTTCCTCTGTGGCGTTTTCGTTGCCCCAGCGTAGATTATCAAGTATAGTGCCTGAGAACAGGACATTTTTCTGCAACACTACCGATACCTGATCACGCAGGAACTTCATATCGTAGTCCTTTACATCAACGCCGCCTACCTTTACACTTCCCTGCTGTACATCATAAAGACGGCTGATAAGATTTACAAGACTGGTCTTTCCGCAGCCCGTTCCGCCGATTATTCCGATGGTTTCACCTGACTTTATGTGCAGGTTTATGTCGGTGAGGACCTCCTCCTCGCTTGTCTTATGGTATCTGAAATGCACATTGTCGAAGTCTATGCTGCCGTTTGACATTAACTCTACGGGAGCGAAAGGCTCGGCAAGATCGGGCTGTTCACGCAGAACCTCGGTTATACGGCGCATACTTGCAACGCTCATTGTAATCATAACGAATATCGTCGAGAGCATCATAAGTGACATCAGTGAACCCATTACATAGCTGAACAGCGATGTAAGCTCGCCTATCTGCAAGGTCTTGTCAACAACGATAAACTTAGCTCCGAACCAGCAGATTGCCATAATACTGGCATAAATCACAAGCATCATCACAGGGTTATTGAAAGCAAGGGTGCTTTCGGCTTTTTTGAACATATTGTAAAGATTGCCGGAGGCTTTCTTGAACTTTTCGTTCTCATGATCCTCACGGACGTACGATTTCACCACTCTGATGCCTGAGATATTCTCCTGTACGCTTGCGTTAAGGTCGTCATATTTTGTGAATGCCACATTGAAAATCTTCATTGCCCTGAGCATAATTATCACAAGAACTACCGCAAGGAAAACTATAGCGCCGAGGAATATAAAGCTCATATCCGCATTTACCACAAAGCACATAGCCATACTGCTTATCAGCATAAGAGGCGCTCTAACGGCTATTCTTATTATCATCTGATATGCGTTCTGAACGTTTGTTACGTCGGTCGTCATACGGGTAACAAGTCCTGCTGTACTGAACTTGTCTATGTTTGAAAATGAGAAGCGCTGTATGTTACGGTACATCGCCTCTCTTAAATTACAGGCAAAGCCCGACGATGCGCTTGCGGCATATTTGCCTGCCATCATTCCCGCAAAAAGACTTATCATAGCGAGGACTATCATAATTATTCCGTAAAGCAGTATCTTGTTCATATTACCTTTCTCTACGCCTTCGTCAATCAGCAACGCCATTACGAAAGGGATTATTACCTCCATAACAACCTCAAGTGCCGAATAGACGGGAGCTAAGACAGAATCTTTCTTGTACTGCTTTACCTGTTTAAGAAGCTCTTTCACTTAATCAGTCATCCTTTCTGTTTCAAGTTATCTGTATTTATGTTGTCTATATTGTTCAGCAGCGTTTTCTGAAGCCGCATGAATTCATTCAGCTCGGAATCGGTAAAGCTGCGGAATGCCGCCTGCTCTATATTCCATATGACGGGATATAAGCCCTGCTGTCTGTCTGCCCTTATTTGTTGCGGTAAGATTTTTGTAGCGTTCATCGCTTTCACAGCCTGTACAGCTTATATATCCCGATTTTCTCAGCTTTTTAATAAGTGCGGAAACCGAAGGCTTAGAAATGCAAAGATGTTTATGCAAGTCGGCGGCGAATATATCTTTTTCTGGGGAATTTGCGATATACATAAGCACTCTGCCCTGCGCCGCAGTAATATCAATATCGGCAAAAATCACGTTCAGGCTGTTTTCGATACGCTGATTTATGGTCTTGTTATCAATCATTATCGCCTGAATGTCGGTTTCATTCATAACGGTTAACCTCCTTACCGGTAATATGCTAACAGTTTATCTCCTTGATAATAATACACCAAACGGTCTTGAATGTAAAATACAAATATGTTATAATCAATAAAGAATATTTATCGTTAATTAAAAAAGGAGTTTGTTATGAATACTACTCAGCTTGAATGCTTTCTTGCGGTTGCGGAAACCCTCAATTTTTCAAAAGCGGCAGAAATGGTGAATATAAGTCAGCCTGCCGTCAGCCATCAGATTTCATCGCTTGAGGCGGAGCTTGGGGTGAGGTTGTTTCTGAGAACGAATAAAAGCGTTCAGCTTACAAAAGAGGGACTGATCTTTATAGGCGATGCGGAAACGATAGTCAGGACGGCGATGAATTCTATCCATCGTCTGAGTACCAATGTTAAGGAGAAAAAGCGGACAGTAGCTATCGGTGTTCATAATCAGTACGAGCTTGATGCGGCTGTGCCTGTGATGAACATTATCGGGAAGATGTATCCGAATTTTGAGCCGGAGATTACTATGATGCCGTTCAAATCGCTTGATAATCTGCTTGAGGAAAACAAGCTGCAGATTATATTCGCTATCAAGTCTGAAAACGAAACCGCAAAAGCAGAGTGCTTTACTGCACTGTGCGAGTGTCCTGTTATGCTGATATGCCGGAAAGACGATGAGCTGAGCGGAAGAAAAAGCATAAATATAAACGATATAAACGGCAGGCGTGTTATACTTATTAAAAGGCACAAGTGTCCCGATGCGGCAATGGAAGGGTATATGAAGCTCGGCCTGCCGAATAACAGCAACGTGCTGCTTGCGGACGGGTGCGAGGCGGCTTTTGCTATGGCAAAGGCAGGGCTTGGAGTAACAGCTTTTCCGATGATGCCGTGTATGAATGACAGCGAACTTGAATATATCCGCATCGACGGATTGGCACCGGTGTTATTGGGGCTGTATTCAAAGAAGCTGATAAAAGGCGAGCCTGCTTTTGAATTTGTTACGGAGGCAAAAAAATTCTATAAAAATTGCCGATGCCCTATTGACAAAACGAAAACCGTATGATAAACTATATACAGTTAGCTTAGGCTAACACGGTTTACATAAGACAACTTTATGAATAAACGGCATTTCGCCGTTTATTTAAACGGATATGGTTAGTTTTAACTAACACATTTAAACAGAAAGGACAGGATATGAGCGTAGTAATAATCGGCGGTAACGAGCGCATGGAAACACGCTATGCGGATATATGCAAGGCTTACGGTTACGATAAGGCTAAAGTCTTTGTAAAGGAAAACAGCTCGCTTAAAAAGAAGGTCGGCACTCCCGATTTACTGATACTGTTTACAAATACGGTATCGCACAAGATGATGCTGAGTGCAACACAGGAGGCGAAGCGCAACAGCGTTCCTGTGGCAAGAGTACACTCAAGCAGTGTGGTTGCTTTATCACAGCTTTTAGCGGAAAGAAGTGCATCATTATGAACAGATACTGTTTTGAACAATATCTGATTGACAATTGCTCCCCTACTCTTGCATCGCTAAAGACGGCGAATCTTTTTAATTACAGATACAGCAGTACGGATGAGCTTAACAAGGCTGTAGAGCGTTGGAACAAGGAATTGTCAGGCAAGGGAATTACCGTAACGGTTCTGAGAAAGCGTGAGAACACGGCGCTTATATATGTATACAGGGCGAAACGTCTTGCTAAGGATTTCAGCCGACCGGGCGTTGAGCGTTTTATGAAATGTCACGGATATGAGAATACAGATATTGATTTGTGCCTTGAGGTACTTGGCGGAAAGCTTGCGAAAAGCGATTTATTTCCGCACGAGATAGGACTGTTCTTAGGTTATCCGCTCGGAGATGTTATCGGATTTATTGATAACGGGGGCAAAAACAGCAGATGCACGGGCTGTTGGAAGGTATACTGCAACGAGTGCGAGGCTATGCGCACCTTTGCGAGATTTGACAAGTGCAGAGCTGTCTACCAAAAGATGTGGGCAAACGGCAGGAGTATCGTGCAGCTTACGGTTGCATAATATAAAAAAATATCAGAATGAAAGGATTTTTATTATGAAAACAGCAGTAGTATATTGGAGCGGAACAGGCAACACTGAGGCTATGGCAGGTTCGGTTGCAGAGGGCGCAAAGAGCGCAGGCGCAGAGGTAAGCGTATTTACAGCAGCCGACTTCTCTGCGGATATGGTAGATCAGTTCGATTCTATCGCTTTCGGTTGTCCCTCAATGGGCAGTGAACAGCTTGAGGACAGTGAGTTCGAGCCTATGTTCAACGCTTGTGAAGCAAAGCTGTCAGGCAAGAAGGTAGGACTTTTCGGTTCTTACGGCTGGGGCGACGGCGAATGGATGAGAAACTGGGAGGAGCAGTGCATCGCTGACGGCGCAGTTATGGCAGGCGAAGGCGTTATCTGCAACGAAGCTCCCGATGATACAGCTACCGAGCAGTGCGTTGCTCTCGGTAAGGCGCTTGCATCATAAATTCAGAATACAGCTTAAAGATAAACAAACATACTCCGTAAAACACCGCAGAGAAAATGCTCTGCGGTGTTCCCTTTTCCCCCTTGACAATCATTCTCCTCTGTGCTAAAATAATACCATACAGAAAAGCTATGATAAGAAACAGTAGATAAATCTGCGTCACAGAGAAAGAGCGGTTGGTGCAAGCTCCCGACAAGGTTTTATCGAACCCGTCTTTGAGCTGTACACGATGAGTGTTACCGGTTTCTCCCGTTACAGAGATACAAGTGCGGTTATACCGAATTTAGGTGGTACCACGGAACAATGTTTCGCCCTAAGCAAATTTAATGCTTCGGGCTTTCTTTATGCCCGGAATTCAGGAGGATATGCAATGAAACTCGACAAGCTGGTCGGCGACCGTTTTAAAGAAAGACCTTCGGACTGTCAGATTGACAGCCACGCAATTATGGTGAGAGGCGGCTATATCAAGTATATGGCTAACGGTATCTTCTCGTCATACGCACCCACAAAGAGAATCACAAAGAAGATTGAACAGATCATCAGAGAAGAAATGGACAAGATAGACGGACAGGAAGTACAGTTCCCTGTCGTTATGCCCGCTTCACTCTGGCAGGAGTCAGGCAGATACGAAAGCATCGGCAGTGAGCTGTTACGTTTTACAGACCGCAACAGAATGCCTATGGTACTCGGTATGACACACGAGGAAGCCGCTGTACATCTCGTGCGTGAATACGGCAAGAGCTACACAAAGTACCCCTTCATGATTTATCAGATACAGACAAAGTTCCGTGATGAAGCTCGTCCGAGAGGCGGTCTTATCAGAGTCCGTGAGTTCACAATGAAGGACGCTTACTCATTCCACACATCGCAGGAAGATCTTGAGCAGTATTACGATAAGTGCCACAAGGCTTATGAAAACATATTCAGACGTGCAGGTGTTCCCGAGGTAATCTCGGTCAAGTCCGATTCCGGTATGATGGGCGGCAGTATTTCACACGAATTCATGCTCCTTACACCTGTAGGCGAGGATACAATAGCAAGCTGTCACGAATGTGGTTTCAATGCGAATATGGAGGCCGCAGATAGCATTATCGAGAACACAAGAGATGAAGTTTCCGCACCTATGGAGCTTGTTCATACTCCGAATATCCATACGATAGAAGAAATATGCGACTTTTTGCATACTCCCAAGGAAAAGAGCTGCAAGGCTGTCGTATATCAGAGAAACGCAGATGACAGCTATGTTGTCGTATTCACAAGAGGCGATATAGACGTAAACGAAACAAAGCTCCGTAACTTCTTAGGCTGTGAAATTCACCCTGCCGTAATCACAGAAGAATGCGGTCTTAACGCAGGATATATCGGACCTGTCGGTCTTCCCGAAAATATGACCGTTCTGTTTGATACTTCGCTTCAGAATACAAACAACCTTTCTTGCGGCGCAAATAAGGAAGAATATCATTACACCGGTCTTGACATTGACCGTGATTGTGCAAATGTTGAATATCACGACTTTGCAAAGATTCTTGACGGCGGCATCTGCCCCAATTGCCACAAGCACTCAATTTCTATTTCAAGAGGTATCGAGGTCGGAAACATATTCCAGCTCGGTACAAAGTACACAAAGACTATGGGTATGACCTACCTTGACAGCAACGGCGAGGAAAAGACTCCTATTATGGGCTGTTACGGTATCGGTGTCGGCAGACTTGCGGCTTCGGTATGCGAGGCGCACCACGATGATTACGGTCCTATCTGGCCTATGCCTATTGCTCCGTGGCAGGTTCATATCTGCGCTGTACGTTCAGATGACGCAGATGTTAAGGCTTGTGCAGATAAGCTGTATGACGCTTTACAGAACGCAGGTGCCGAGGTTATCTATGACGACAGACAGGTAAGCGCAGGTGTTATGTTCTCTGACGCAGACCTTCTCGGCGTACCGCTGAGAGTTGTTGTAAGCCCCAGAAACCTGAAGGATAACTGCTGTGAGATTTCTGCAAGGGATAAGAGCTTCTCATATAAAGTTCCCGTTGAGGAAACCGCAGACAAGGTTCAGGAGCTTATAAAAGAGCTTATGGCTAAATTCAACGATTGAGATTTTAAGTGAATAATCTGAGGGCAGTGTTTCGGCACTGCCCTCAGACTGTCGATAAACCTCTTGATTATATAAAAATGGGGTCGCAGGGGCGTAG
>ENA-OPSQ01001758-OPSQ01001758.1-human-gut-metagenome-genome-assembly--contig:-NODE-1758-length-13759-cov-6.078882_pt1 | contig 13759 bp, 9 predicted proteins | sample MGYA00241456_ERZ501904 | MGnify/ENA primary metagenome ERZ501904 (study PRJEB25962, sample SAMEA2042452) | human gut metagenome | biome: human gut; feature: human-associated habitat; material: faeces...
GTTTGAATGCCCGGAAAACGAACCAAGAGCCTCTGTCGATGCCCGTTTTGGGCGTCGGCAGAGGCTCTTTTTTTATGACATATTCAAAATAGCGGACAGCAGCTCTTGAACCTGTTGCCGGTATTCCGGCTTTATATCCGAAATACGTCTGGCAAGCGCAAGGGCTTCCGCTTCTGGCTCATCGGTCCCAAAGATAATTCGGTCCGCACTGACGCCCAGCAAACGGCAAAGACGCTGCAAGGCTTCAAGAGAAATACCGGAAGCACCACGCTCAATAGCGCTCAGGTGATTCGGCGTCATGCCAAGCATTTCTGAGAGCGTGTCCTGCGTATAGCCCGCCTGTTCTCTTGCCACTTGAATATTGCCGCCGATTTCAATATTGATGTCCTTCTTCTCTCGCATAGCCTCACCACCTTTGCATTTAGTGTACCTAACGGCGGTGTCATTATCCACGGTACGCCGTCGTTGATTTTACTAACGACAATGCGTTGACTGTCCGTGATGAGGGTGATAGAATGGAGTTACCTACCAAAAGAGTGAAAGAAGGGGTGTCATGTCGCGCATTATTGAGTTTAGAAAGTCTGCTCAAAAAGCTGAAAAGCAATCCGTTCAAGGCAAGACTTGTGCGTTTACCGGTCATAGACCGCAGAGTCTTACGTTCGGCTTTGATGAATCCGATAAGCGTTGTACTTCTTTGAAATCTGTTATGCGGGATCAGATTGTAGCACTCATCGAGAACGAGGGCGTCACGCATTTTATTACCGGCATGGCTCTTGGCGTCGATATGTACGCTGCGGAAATTGTACTCGATTTGAAATCAAAATACCCTCACATTACTCTGGAAAGTGCAATCCCTTGTGAGACACAAGCGATCAAATGGTCTGTGGCTTCACGGGAACGGTATTACAATATCGCGGCAAAGTGTGACAAGGAGACCATGCTGCAACGGGAGTACACGCCGGACTGCATGGACAAGAGAAATCGGTACATGGTCGATCACGCCGATTATATTCTCGCAGTATGGAATGGATGCCCCAGCGGTACCGGGAACACCGTGAGATATGCCCACAAAAAGGGCAAATCTATCATCGTTATCAATCCGGTTTCCCTTGATGTCACGCGGGAATAAGGCAAAAATCCCACTCCTGAATCAAGCGTTGCGAAAACCGTGAAGTATTTCTCGATAGTGAATACACATTGCACTACTCGGTGATTATTGGAAACGTGTACGGCGTATGCTGCCCAGTGAACATCTCCACGGAACACATCGAATTTTCACGGCTTCGTAAAACGGAAAGTGTCACCTTATGAACAGTCCCTTGCCGAGAGAAAAATAAATCGCTGGAAACGGGAACGCCCCCGGCACTGTGCGTCTGGCACAGTGTCGGGGGCGTTTTTCCGTGTCTTAGTTATGAGCCAGTTCATTTAGGAGCAGCTTTCGATAGTCCACATCCAAGACGCAGCGATGGAAGTCCATCAGACGGTGTTCGTCGAACAGCTTTTCACAGAGCTTGGTCAGCGGATGATTTATCAGCTTTGCAGAAATGCCAGTCTCGTTGAAAAACCTTGCCCATGTGAAGACCTCTTCTAAATCCTCTTGCCCAAGCGTGGCAGGAATGATGGCGTTGCAGAGGCGGACAATGGGGCTGTCCGCAAATCGCTCTGCGACTTCCTCCGGTGTGCATTCATAGCGGTCACAGTCAAAGGAAAGCGCATCCTCAATTTTAAGATAATTTTCGGTTTCATCCCGCGTCAAGGTTATGGTGTAGTCTCCCATACCGGACGGCACATCAATATTCTCCATGACATCAAGCTCGTAACGGGATCCGCCGATGATCGCTTCAAAGGAGAAGGACTGACAGATTACTGCTGGGTTCTTGTCTATCTTGTCCTCATTCAGAAAGGACAGCGGATTGTACTCTGTTAGTTCCCAGTCGATTTTTCCTCTCTCTGTTTGTTCAGCGATCTGCTGGATTAGATGTTGTTCTTCTTCGCGCAGATTTTCATTGTACAACATGATACACCTCCGTTTTCTGATTTCCTTTTTTGGGGGGCTGTTCTATGTTTCCGAAGAGAATGCCGTTTGTACCATCATTCCTTGGCTGAGGGCAGACCTTCGTAAAACTTCCTTAGTTCGTCCAGACTGCTTGTCCGATTTTTGATAGGCAGGGAGTCCCATGTAATGTCATGATAGCGTTCCGGCGGCTCATCCCGCAGTCTTCGGTCGATGATGCAGACAATGCCGGTGTCTGTGAAATTGCGGATCAATCGCCCGATGCCTTGCTTGAGCTTGATAATCATTTCGGGAACGCGGACATCCATCAGAGCATCCTTAGCAACGGAACACTTATACTCGATAATCGGATCGGGGACAGGGAACGGAAGCCGGAAAATGATGACATTGGAAAGGCTTTTTCCTTCAATGCTGATACCTTCCCAATATGCGCCCGTCCCCAGAAGCACGGAGTTCGTATCTTCCTTAAACTCATTCAGCACCTTGTCCTGCGACGATCCCGGCTGCTGCATCAAGATTTTGTACGGAAGATTTTTCTCACTGAGAATGGAGTAGACCTCTTCCATGTCGGTCTTTGCCGTAAACAGCACGAGTGCCTTTCCGTTGGAAATGCTCAGGATCTCAAGCAGTCGCTCCACACCCTTTTCAATGAAGGCTTCATGTTCTCTGGTCGGGTGCGGGAGATCGTCGCAATAGTAGATCATGGCGTGTTCATCGTATGGATATGGGGAAGGCTTTGGCTCGGATAAGCAGCCGCGATCACCAGCAGGAAAGCCGGTATTGCTGATAAAGTAAGAATACTGTTCTTCCAGAGACCCGCTCGTGGCGTTCGTCAGCGTGGCAGAGGTCAAGATGGTTCTTTCATCACCATTGAAGTATAGGCGGCTCACAATTTCTTTTGTGTTTTTAGGGCAATAGACGAGTTCCGTGTTGCTGCCGTGCTGCTCAATCCAGATCAGCATATCGTCTATCTGGTCAAGAAGCTCTGAAAGGGACTCGCTGACGGCATCCAGATCATCAGAGGCAGCAAAGGAACGGTTGTTTCTGAAATCCATGCTGGAATAAATCTGAATGCTGGACGAAAGGTTGTGTATGGCGGCGTTCATCTCGGTAAGCAGTTCAATCGCACTGCCATTGTTGTCGAAGAAAAAGCGGTCAGCGTAGCGCATATCCTGTTCTGCCTCGTTGATCTGCTTTTGGACTTGTGCTTTCAGGCAGTTATAGAAGGCGATGATTGCGCTCTCTGCCTCTCGCTTTTCACCGGACACACTGCTCTGGTCAGAGGATCGCAGCTCATAGAATGCGCTCTTAATCATTCCAAAGAGCATACCTTGCCCGAAACGCTCCGTTGTGGCACTCCGCACCTTATCATCCAAGTTGTGTGCTTCATCCACGACAAGCAGATCAGCGGCGGCGTTAATCAGCCCGTCCTGACCGCGCCGGAGTTTCATGAGATGCTGGGTTAAAAAATCCTGATTGCACAGTACCACTCCATCCGTAAACTTTAATGCTGCGCGGACTTTGTAATACTTGCACTTCTTTTCACAGGAGCCACAATTCTTCATGCTGAACCGCTGCACGTTTACCTTGTCCCAGACTCCTTGCGGCAAAACCTCCGGGAAATCCTTGCGTTCCTCATACCCTTGCTTGATTCCTTCTTTGATCGCGTCCGGTGGGTCTGCTTTCGGGTCACACATATACTCATCTGCGCGTTTGTTGCAGAGATAATGGGTCTGTCCTTTTGCGAGGATAACATCTCTGTTCAGCCCAAGAAGGGGCATTACCGCGTGGACATCGCGCCAGAGCTGTTCTTGAAGCGCAATGGTCGAGGTTGCGATGATAACCGGCTTGTTCATGCGTTTGCTGTACAGCAGCACCGGCACAAGATAGCCAAAGGACTTTCCAATGCCCACGCCAGCTTCAATCGCAAAATGCTGATCGTTTATGAGGGCGTCCACAATCTCAAAGGACATATCCTGCTGTCCCTCACGCATTTCCAAACCATGCTGCGGGGCTTCATCCCAAAAGAAGGTGCTGACTTGCTCACTCATGGAGTACAGCTCTGCTTTTCTGCGCTTTTTCCGTTCCTCCGATGTATTGAATCCAAAATAGAATCTGTTGTCCATCCACATTCCTCCCGGAATAGAAACCTATGCTATCCGCGTTTCAGTTCAATGCTGACGTTTCCGTTCTCGTCGATGGTCAGCGTCATGTGTCTGATGTGCTTCTCATAGAACTGCCGCCGCTCTGCGGGAGACATTTCGATCCTCGTGTTTCGCAGAGCAGCGTCAAACATATCGTTGACGTTCAGGTGAACGGAGTTGTCAATCCAGCGGTACATCTCCTTGAATAGTGCGTTTTTCTTGATGTCCTCGCTGTTGCCAGAGTAGAAGTCATCCAGATAGCAGTAGAATATCCCGGATTCTGCGAGTGCCGCTTTCATATCCGGTCCGCATTTTTCCCGCTCTATCATGACAAGGAATCTGGCGTCCGGCAAGGAAGAGATAAGCCCCCAGTAGTCGGAATCGCTTGAGACGATGACGAAGGAATCCACTTGCTTCTGGTAGTGTTCCTGACAGGCTCTTGCGGTGAGCTTGATGTCTACCAGTGATTTGTTCTGCTTGATCCGCTCAATCATGATATGTTCAACGGGGATGCGGGTGTAGTTTTCAAGAATCCGCCATGCCGTAGCGGTATGTACGTCATCAAAGAGAATGATCGCCGTAATTTTCTGCATGACCTCATAATCAAGATTTTTGAGCGTGGCGCACAGCTTGTACGGGTCAGAGTTTTCGCAGTCCACTACCAATACGGTCTTCTCACTGTCATCTATGAAGTCGTAGATATTGTTTTTTACAAAAGCCCCTGCATCAGAGACTTTACTGTATTCCGTGAAGGCGTCGCAATGCCATTGATAAAGCAGGGTAGCAAACTTCTTATCATTATAGAGGACATTACCCTCGTCCATCGGTACCCAGTTGATGTACATTTGATAGGGGTAGTAGGAGAGACTTGCGTAATAGATGTCCGCAGCATCTTTCGTTCCGTCCTCTGTCAAGCCGTTTGGCATGATGAACAGCTCTTTTATGTACGCCCAGTTAATCCAGATTGGAAAGAGGCTTTTGCAGTTGTTAATGCGGTCTGAAATCAGCCGGTTGATCTCGATAATGTGGTGGCATAGCTTTGTACTCGACTTTTTGATAAAGCTGATTCCGTCATTTGAAAGCTGCTGCATACTGGACATTGGAAGAATCTCAGGCATCGAAAGAAGCCCACGGTATTCCATCCGCATGATGTCATTTATTTTCCGGTAATTGCGCTCAATGGCGGTGCGGATGATACATAGATTACGAATGATACGGGCATTTTTATCCTGTTCAAGCCGGTTGTATATCTCTATCTTCGGCGGCTCGTGTTCATTTTGGAAAATACGAAGCGGGACGCCGATCAGGTAGGCGACCTTTGACACAAGCTCATAGGTGCTGTCTTTGTAGGCAATCTGCTCTCCGGCATATTCGACGCCATTCAACATGACTGAATTGCCCATGATCTACTCCTTTCTCGTAGGGGAGTTAAGCGGTCATTACATTGTCTGTCCACATCTCACACTGGCTCATGACAGTCTGGACAGCATCATCCATACCCTCAGGCGGATATTTGTGTTTTTTCAGCAACCTTTTGACCAGGCGGCGCATTCCAGCTCTTGCGCTCTCTTTCTTTTGCCAGTCTATTGTCTGGTTTTTGCGAAGCAAATCTGTCAGTTCTTTCGTGATAGCAATAAGCTCATCATGCTCGTAAAAGTCCTTGATTGCCTGCGGCTTCGTCAGAGCATCATAGAAAGCAAGCTCGTCCGCTGTCAATCCGAGTTTTTCCCCCTCGGCGGCAGCAGCGGCAATGTCTTTCGCCAGCTTGAGTAATTCTTGAATAACTTCCTCGTTGGTGAGCATTCCGTTCAAATAGCGGTTCATCGCGCTCTGAATGATTTCGGAGAACTTTTCAGACTTGACGATATTTGTTCGACGGTAAACAGAGACCTGTTCGGAAATCAGTTTTTTCAGGAGTTCGACTGCAAGATTCTTCTCCTTCATGTTTGCCACTTCTTCAAGAAACTTCGGATCGAACAGCGAAAACTCAGTCTGGACATCAGAAAAGAGGTTGATAACGCCTTCGCTCTTGATGCTGTGCTTCAAAAGCTCGTTAATGCGCTCATTTACTTCCGGAAGCGTAAACTTCTTTCCGGTACCGCCTGAAACCAAGCGCACGGTCATTGTTCTTACGGACTCGAAGAAAGCCGCCTCCATGCGAGTTTGCTCGTCTACCAAGCTGCTGCACAGCGAAAGTGCCTGCTTGAGAAGCAGGGCTTCTTTGATGAACACATTCTGTGTCTTCTCATTGTCGGGAAGCTCGTACTCTGCAACACTTTTGCCGAGTATGAAGTTCACACCTCCGCTGATGAGCTTTGCCCTGTCGAGGTCGCTTCCGGTCATGAATTTCTCATAACTGAATCCGTGGAACAAATCTCTGCAAATAGAGAGCTTTTCAAGGAACTTCGGATATGCAGCCTTGCTTACATCTGTATCACCATAGTTCTTCTTGTCTCTGGCAGTATAGTCGTTCATTGCCTGTTTCAGTGCAGCCGCAATACCGACGTAATCAACAACCAAACCGCCTTCTTTATCTTTGAAGACACGATTGACGAGGGCGATAGCTTGCATCAGGTTGTGCCCAGCCATCGGCTTATAGACGTACATCGTAGCAAGGGAGGGAACATCAAAGCCAGTCAACCACATATCCACGACGATAGCGATTTTCAGCGGAGATTTATTGTCTTTGAATTTCCGCGCCATATCGTCCTTATGAGCTTTATTGCCGATAATCTCACGCCATTCTTCGGGATCATTATTGCCTTGCGTCATGACCACTGCAATCTTTTCCGTCCACGCTGGACGTAGCTCAAGAATGCGCTTATAAATCTTCATCGCTATGGGACGCGAATAAGCAACGATCATTGCCTTGCCGGTCAGAATATTCTCGCGGTAGTTCTCGTAATGGTCAAGAATATCATTGACCAAGGAATATATGGTTTGGTCGGCACCGAGAATTGCTTCCATCTGACCAAGTTCCTTTTTGCTCTTTTCAATGACATACGGATCGGCGTTGTCAGCCATAATGTCATACTCATTATCGATCAGATGGAGGGTGTTCTCGTCGAGTTTCAGGTGAATCACACGGCTCTCGTAGTAGACGGGTCTGGTCGCGCCATCTTCAACTGCCTGTGTCATATCATAGATGTCGATGTAATCACCGAAGACCTCTCGTGTACTGCGGTCTTTTGTGGAGATCGGTGTTCCGGTGAATCCAATGTAGGTCGCATTAGGAAGCGTGTCTCTTATAATGCGGGCAGTGCCGATAACGGTTTTCGCCTCGACTTCGCCGTTGTCCTTCTGCTTGACCACAACCTTCTCATTGAGACCATATTGCCCACGATGCGCTTCATCAGCCATCACGATAATGTTCCGACGCTCCGAAAGAGCTTCGTTGCTTTCTTCAAACTTCTGCATGGTCGTGAAGATTATGCCGTTTGCCTGTCTGTTTGCAAGCAGTTCTTTCAGATTCTTGCGGCTCTCAGCGTGCTGCGGCGTTTGCCGGAGGAAGTCCTTGCAGCGGGCGAATTGTCCGTAAAGCTGGTCGTCCAGATCGTTACGGTCGGTAATGACAACGATAGTGGGGCTTTCTAACGCTTCTTGCAGATAATGAGCATAGAAGACCATAGACAACGATTTTCCGCTGCCCTGTGTATGCCAGAAGACGCCACCCTTACCGTCCGTCACGGTTGCGTGTTTTGTAGACTCAATCGCCTTTTTGACTGCGAAATACTGATGATACCCGGCGAGTATCTTGAATGTATTCTGTCCATCCACATTAAAGCAGATGAAGTTTTTCACGATGTCAAGGAAGCGGGTCTTCTCAAACAGTCCTACAAAGAATGTGTCAAATGATGCGTGTTGCGTATTCTCATAGCTGCCGTCTGTTGTTTTCCACTCCATAAAGCGGTCTTCGCCGGACGTGATTGTACCAGCCTTTGAAGTGGTCAAGTCGCTCATGACACATACCGCATTATAAATGAACATAGAGGGGATCTCATACATATAGTTCCGGAGCTGACGGTATGCTGCGGAAGCGTCGGTTTCTTCGCGGGACGGAGACTTCAACTCCACAATGACGAGCGGGAGACCATTGACAAAGAGGATCACATCCGGTCTTTTTTCGGAGTTCTCAATGAAAGTCCACTGATTCGCAACTGTGAACTCGTTACTGGCGGGATTTTTGAAGTCTACAAGGTAAACAAGGGTAGAGCGTTCTTCACCCTTGTCATAGTATTTTACCGGGACTCCGTTTTGGAGGTAGTCCATAAAGACCATGTTCTTCTGCAAAAGCGTTCCGGTTTCAAAGTTCTTGAGCTTATAGATTGCCTCCGTCAGAGCATCCATTGGCAAGTTTTTGTTGATTCGCTGCAAAGAGGGCAGCAGGACATCCTCATAAAGCGGAGAATGATAATCGCGCTCCACATCTGGTCCATAGACATAGGTATATCCAAGATCCTCATTGAGAAGCTGCAAGACGGCATTCTCATAATTTGATTCGGTAAAATAGCCCGACATTTGTACTCAACTCCCTCTATATAATATCCGCATAGATGCGGTTTTCAGCTTTTGTGAAGATTACCTCAGCAGGAAATAAATCTTCTCCTGTATTTGCCATTGAAACCAGCGTCATTGCCCATTCGTTCAACTGTACAGGCAGCCTATAACATAGATTTTCAGGTGATGCCTCAACAGTGACTAATGGGATGCCGCCCTTTGCAATACCGACAGAAAGAACTACAAAGGCGTTTTTTCCTTTGGTGAGTTCCAGAATGGGTTGTCTGTCTACATCGTGATAAACTTTTGCGCCGCGTCGATTCCTAAAAAAATCCTTTTCTTGATCTTTCACCGGCTCAACAGGCAGCTTGTTTTTCATCTGCTCAAAATGGGTTTCAAGTCTTTGGCAGATGCAGCTATTACAATACTCCGGTTGCATATCAAAGTCTTGTTCGATGTCTTTAGCTGAATTGAAAAGATTCATGAAATCCAGCAGTCCCAAAAAGCTAACAAGGTCATCTGAATAATTACCGGCATAGACCTTATACCAATCATTGTTGATCTCGAACACGATATGATAAAGCTGCTTGTATAGCTGTAACTGCCCATCGGTTAGTCTGAACCATTCTTTGCTAAGAAGAGTCTTCGCAATGCGGGGACTGTCCTGCGTCGGTGTCAAGGAATGGTATAGCGATTTCATCAGTTTGCCGATAATTCCTACCAGCATATCAGCCATTCTAATTCCAAAGTGGTCTATCGAGTCTGCCTCTTCGCAATTCTTCAAACTGGCTTCTTTCGCGGCAATGAGAGTTTTGCTTTCGGCTCCTGCTTCACCTTCCTTGTCAAGCAAGACTGAATAATCAAGAATGCCCTTGCTGCTCAGGAAATTTCCAAACCCGACAAACTGCGAATGGTAGTCCCAAGTGAGGGACTGCGGAACATCGACGTTATTCAGGACATAAAGGACGGCTTCAAATGCCGTGTTTTCCTGCGCCTTCAATTCGCGGTTTTCTTTGTTACGCCTAATCCGGTTCGTCAAGAATGTCATTAACGCAGCTACAAACTCCGCTGGACTTTTATACAGGCTTTCAATTACCTCTGTGGGTCGGTATGTAACTATCGCTTTGACTATTGAGTAGCGTGCAGCGTCCATATCAAAGAAGACGCTATTGCGATAGCCTTTGAAAATCTGGGTGATAACGTATTCGATTTTGCTTGCACAGAACAGATAGATATAGCTGTTCTCATCAAAGATGGAGAAGAAATCTCCAAGCAGCTTTACATTTGCTTCGTTGAGAGAGGCAAGTCCATGAACTAACTGCTTCGGCTTTATCGTTCCGCTTTTCAGCTCTCCTTTTTTCTTCCTATCAGCGTATTTTTCTTCAAAAGCATGATAACGCTGTTCAAAAGCTGTTTCGTGATCGCTGCGCCACCCGATAATAGCTGCCAGAAAACCATCATAATATGTCTCACCAGTAACGGTTGAGAGATTGATGACCCTGCTATGCTCAGACTCATCATAGTAAAAGCAGTATTTCATCTTATCCCTCCTAACGTAAACGATAATTTAGAGCAGCAAGCGCAAGCAATATATCATGAGCGTTTTGAAACTGCTTCTCCTGATGATTTACATTCCGGTTGGCGTACTGTAACGCTTGGAGAGGTTGCGACCATCTTAAATAAGAGTTTCAACCCACTGAAAGAGCCTGAGATGCTGCTTGAGCATTACAGCATCCCGGCTTTTGACGAGGCGAGATTTCCGGTCTTTGATCTATCCACATCAATCAAGAGCAATAAATTCATCATTGATGCTTCGTGCTTCATGATCTCAAAACTCAACCCAACAACGAAGCGTGTTTGGAAGCCGTATTGTCTGACCGGGAATGCAGTATGCTCTACGGAGTTCATCGTCTATAAAGCAAAAGATAAGACTATTACAGATTTCCTGTACTCAGTCATAGATAGCAATTCCTTTTCCGACTTTATGTGTAGTCATGTTACTGGCTCAACGGGCAGTAGACAAAGAACAACACCGTCGGACACGCTCTCTTATGAGTTAATTCTTCCTTCGGAGGACGATCTGGCAGAGTTTCAATCTCTCGTTTCACCGATGTACGCGCAAATACGAATTAACGCCATCGAAAACGATAGACTCAAGCGACTTAGGGATAGTCTCTTGCCCAAGCTGATGTCCGGCGAGATCGATGTCTCCGCCGTCCAGTTCTAAGCCGCTAAATTATCGTTTATCTGTCGATTGACATCTATCTTCTGATCAAGCATATATAGGTATTCTACAATCCTCTTTTGCTCAGCGAGAGTAGGTAGAGAGAGTGTTACGGCATTCAAGTTCGCTTGAGATAATTTTGGCTGAGCTGAACCGGTGACATATCCAGATAAGTCCATGCTGTTTATCAAATAGCAAAGGAATCGGGTGTCACACTGTTCGTTTCCTTGCACAATATGTGCATGGTTGTTGACCCAAAATTGTCCGTCAACAACCTGCGCAATGTTCTGCTTTTTTGATTTTAGATTCTCGCCATCCTCTGCAATTAGTAGATATGTACCATCAAAGATATAATCATCAACATGGTCGATCACTCCTTGCGCACCATAATAACGAAACGTGCCTTGCCTTTTTTCGCGTTGTGCGCTGGAAAGAGGGATTCGTTTCTTGTCAAAGTTGATAGTCACTTCATCAAATCGGTATTTCTTGGTTTCCATATTTGCACTCCTAACCGATATATTTTCTATGTGCCAGCTTCACATTCTGTTGCTTCACCATCGCATAGTGCATGGTGGTGTCGATTTTCTGATGCCCTAAGAGCTGCTGGACTTGCTCTATGGGCATTCCTTTGTCTATGGCAGTAGTAGCCAGTGTACGCCTGAACTTGTGAGGGTGAACCTTCGGGATATTCAGACGCTTTCCCATCTCCCGAAGGCGTGTCTCCACTCCGCCAATCATCAATCGGTCAAAGGGAGCTTTCAGGGAAACAAACAAAGCTGGGTTTTCATCCGTTCGCCCCTCAAGATAGTTTTGAAGGTGGATCTTCGTCCTTGCATCGAAGTAGATCAATCGCTCTTTATTACCCTTGCCGATAACAACGCATTCGCGTTCGTTGAAGTTGATGTCTTCGCGGTTTAATGTGACCAGCTCTCCAACACGCATTCCGGACGAAGCCAGAAGATCAACCATAGCCAAATCACGCGCCGTTGTACAGTTGTCGCGCATCAGCTCCAACGCTTCATCGGTGTAGGTGTCCTTAACAACCTTTGCGGTTTTCACCTTATGAATCCGTCGCACCGGACTTTTCACGATGAAGTCCTCGTCCTCAAGCCAAGAGAAGAAACTGGACAGGATCCGGCGGATGTTGTCTATGGTCACTTTACTCGACCTTCGCTGAACCTGATAGTTGGTTAGATAGCGGCGCAAATCATCTGTGGCGACCTGTTGCACAGCCTTTCCGACTCCGGCAATCAGAGATTCAATCGTCTTCCGGTAGTAGCTCAGGGTTTTCTCTGAGCAGCCTTCGATCCGTTTTGCCGTGATAAATGCTTCGACTGCATCTGTTTCTTCTGCTGGAATTGAGCCACTATCATAGGTGATCGTTGCCCCTTCCAATGTCTCAGCCATTGCATCCCGAAGGTGCATGAGCTGTTCGTTGTTGAGATACGGCAGCATTTTTCGCTGTATCTCCGTGATGAGTTGTTCTGTCATTGTCGTGTCTCCTTTCGAGGTAAGAGAACGACATTCAGTGGCAGTCCCTTTTGTAAAACTCTCGCCACTGGTGAGAGTTATTCAGACGGTAAACGATAATTTAGCGGCTTAGAGCTGAACGTCGGAGACGTCGATCTCGCCGGTCATCAGCTTTGGTAGTAGTTCATCCCTAAGTGCAGCCAGCTTACGAGACTCAATCCGGTTCGAGATTATCAGCTCAAAAATAGGCTGCATGATAGAGTTGAAGCTTGTATAGTCTTCTTCGCAAGGAATTAAGACCTCTGCTTTGGCAAGTTCCTCACGTTTGATGTGCCCCATTGTTGTTGCCTTATCAGCAGCGATTGCAATAAAACGGGCAAGGTGGTGAGCCGTCCACAGGTAGTAAAACCACTTGTCATAGACGTCTGATGTAACCTTGAAAAGGTGCTGATTCAATCCGCAAGTTCCCCCGCACCATATATCAACAAGTAGACTTCCGGACCAAGAGAAGACGACATCGCCATTGTGAATGATGTATTCAGGCTTGATACTCAAGGAGCAGAGTTCACTGCTATCATCACATGAACCTTGGCGGAGTTCCTTAATCTTCAATACTGGAAGACCTATTTCATGCCCTTGAGGACGGAACTTCTGCATGGCAAGTCCATTCAAGTAATTGGCGATGTCTAAGAGATTGCCTTTTCTCCATCCAGCAGGGATGGCATCAATATTGATAAAATGGTTGTCAAAGATAGCTTTGGCTTGAGCGTATAAATTATCGTTTATCTCTTCGTTTAATGCTATTTTCCTATCAAGCATCCTTAGCGTAGAACCTATCTTCTTCTGTGTTTCCAGCTCTGGAAGGTCGAGTTCAATATCCTCTATGTCAGATGGTTTGATGGAAGGATAGGTTGATGTACTTTGCTCTGCTATTGCTTGAAGAGACTCAATGACCGAAGACTGCGTGAGATAATAATAAATAAAATAAGGATCCGCAATAGTGGTATCAACAGTCACAACGGTGAATCCTGTGGATACGAGAAGATTCTCGGTTCCTGCTTCAATAATTCCATAATGCTTCTGATTTGGACGAACAGTAGAGAAAAGGATGTCTCCAACAGAAGCCTTCCGTCTCGCCCTGCTGGGGATTTTGTCCACGCCGGGATATAAGGTCTGGATTTCATCTATCCTTCCTTCGGTAATGCTACCTGTGTCCAGATAACGAATCAAAGACCATTTTTCTTTATCTGAGTAAGTATGAAGATTAGTTTTACCACAATCACCAAGTCTCATCTTTTTACTCCTATCCAATATATTTTCTATGTGCCAGCTTCACATTCTGTTGTTTCACCATTGCATAGTGCATGGTGGTGTCGATTTTCTGATGCCCTAAGAGCTGCTGGACTTGCT
>ENA-OPSQ01001767-OPSQ01001767.1-human-gut-metagenome-genome-assembly--contig:-NODE-1767-length-13723-cov-7.262072_pt1 | contig 13723 bp, 14 predicted proteins | sample MGYA00241456_ERZ501904 | MGnify/ENA primary metagenome ERZ501904 (study PRJEB25962, sample SAMEA2042452) | human gut metagenome | biome: human gut; feature: human-associated habitat; material: faeces...
TCCAATACATCTGAATAAGCTCTGCATTGACCGCTTTCATGGCGCGGCTGCGGGCATTATCGATGATATGGATGACCTCGTCAAACTGTCCCAGATTATGGGTTAATTCACTGCTCATGTCTTCGCCTCCCCCAGCATTTTCAGCATCGCTTCTTTCAGTTTTTCGTTCATCGGTGATTCCGGATCGAAGCACATCTCAACGAACTTCCTCAGTTCAGGATTGTTCGCGTCAACCGGAGGTTTTGCCTCATACAGCTTGCCGTGCGGGTCATCGCAGCGGGCAAAGATATAGTCCATTGAAACGTCAAAGTAGTCCGCATACTTGCGTAGAAGATTGACAGTCGGCGTTGCCTGGCCATTCTCATAGCGGTTGATGCTGGACTGTGTAGAGCCGATCACATCGGCGAATTTTGATTGGGATAAACCAATGCCTTCCCGCAATGCGCGAAGGCGCATACCCAGTTGTTTCATGCTGTTCAACCTCCAATTCGGGTTAAGTATAGTATAATCAAAATCCGAGCAGATGTCAACCCGGATTTTGATACTTTTGCGTAAACGATAACCTCAAAATTACCTATCGATAATCTTTATGTAGCAGTATCCACCTGAATATCAGGAAATAGGGCTGCCAAGTTTTGCCTCAGGGTCGAGTGTTTAGGTACCTCTCGGATACCATAGCCCATAATACTTCCCATTGCACTATGCCGCAATTTCCTGTAAATGTAGTCATTATACATGTCTGTCGCAAAGGCGTAATTGTCCGGTGCAATGAAGGATCGTCGCAGGTAACCGTACATAGCTCCAACAGCATAATCCGCAAGTTGAATACCTGCGCTCTGGTTGCTGCTCTCAGTTAAAATGCTGTGATATACATTTCCGTAGTTTCGGATGAAGTCACCATTTACAGTAAATTCATGGCAAACAGCTTTGATCTGTTTTATAGTTTCCGTATTTAACTCATCCATAATGAATACAGCGAACTCATTGCGTGGACGCAAGTCCATCTGTACGCGCTGAAAAGCTTCCTGTAAATGAAATTTGTATATATGCCGTTCGTCCAAAAGGCAGTACTGTTCATAGACGTTGGTGATGGTAAATATGTATTGAAGGGAATCTTTCTGCGACGCACACTCGAAAACTTTCCTGTAATATCCTTTTAGACGGTCTTCAGTTATAGCAGCAATTGCAGGAGTGCGGGGGCGGTTGCGCAGTTTTTCCCAAAGGTCACTCCATTTTATTTCTTCACCAACCGGTATTTCATACATACCATTGAGTGTCTGCATTTCCTTTTGGAACTCCATGTAGTCATCCATAGAGATCATCACATTGGAACGTACGTAGAAAGGATGCCGCCTGCGGAACTCAGGCGTTGTTTGAGCCTTGTATGCACCGGCTTCATCTGTAAATATCAAGTAATGCAAATATATCCTCTCGCTTTTCTTCGCATCGATCTAATACCAGTGTGGTGAGCAAAGTGACAACACCTCCAGCCGCTGCACTCACGATCGCAATAATTATTTTGCCTGTCATCTTTGCACTTTGCTTGTTGAAATATCAAAAAACAATCTCTTTTTCTGTTTCGCTTATTTCTTTAACCAGTGCAGCGATTGACGATACACCGATTATACAGATTGCAGCAGCACGTTTGGTCGCGTTTCTGTCGTGCGTTAACTGATTGCACATGTCCACCGCTGACTTGGCATATTTTACAATCTTCTCGGATTCATCCTTGAGTTCGTGCGAGAGATATGCATCCAACATTCGTTTTGTATCAGTAGACCCGATGTCTGTTCCGTCGATTGAAGGGTGCTCATCCTTTCTAAAAACCTGCTGTGCAATAGAAATAAGTGCTTCTCTGCCCAACATACCGATTGCTTGATACTTTTCCTCTGTGTCAGCAGTTTTATATCGTGCCTTCATTTCTTCGATAGAGCGATCAACCCGGTGCCATCCAGTCGGTTCCGAATTTTGATCAAATACAGGTGAAATAGAAAATGCAGAATGCCTTTCAAAAAGGCGCTTTTTAAGTTCAGCAACTGCAGAATTGTTTTCGAACGACGGTAGCTCACACAACTCTTTTATAATTACAAATTGTTGTTGACCATTAAACACTGACAGATTGCGATAAAGAGCTGCACGTTTGTTTGGCACAAGGCTTCCGAAGCTTCCAAAATCTGATGACGTAATGGGAATATCTACCCCAAAATCAACTGCATAAGAATTGCAATACTTTACGATCTGTGCTCCTGTCAGCCCGCTATTCGTTTCTGCCAGCGTATCAGCAGCGTATGAAACAAATACATCTGGTAATTTCTTCGTGTCCATTCCTTATTACCTCATGCTATTACAATGGATATGTTATTCGTCGCCAGAAACAAAACCAATTTTTCGTTTCGGACGGTCAGGTTCCTTTTCAACAGAGGTCAGCATGAAGTTAAGCTGATTAATATGTTGAATCAAAGTTGCTTCCCGGCCGTTGACAAAACCCTTGAAGACCATCAAAACCGGATCTTCGTACGACACCTGCGTCACATACATCAGAACGGATTGTCCAAAGTTTGTCATCATGATTCCTACTTCGTGTTCTGGATCCAAAGATTTTTCGAACGCCTGAATATACTTCTTCAGGATCTCGAACTGTTCATCAGCCCACATATGCTGTGCCGGTGTATCTATGTTGATTTCAGGAATATCCGGCACCTGAATGTTAAAGGCTGGGATACTGGGTAAATTAAAATCTGACATAATAAGCTCCTTTCATTTCAAAGCATCGCACATGGCAAGCACTTCCTCCACACGAGCTACAATGCGTTTCTGCTCAGCCAAGGGAGGTAGCGGAAAGACAAATCTTTTTAGCTTTTCAGCGTTTATATTTGACTGTCCGATAGCATCTGTCTTGACAGCCAAACAATACTTTTTGAAAAAGTGGCTCTGCATAACATAATTCAAATAATTGCTGTCAATCATGATCGGTGTAACTCGAATTAAGTAACCTGCATAGATCGCAGGAATTTCCGCCTTGTAGATTGCTGTTTTCCCAACAAGTTCCTTGCTGTTTGTACGATTAAACAAGAGATCGTTATATTCCAAGTGGCAACGTTCAATGTCATAGTCATTGGATGTGTATACCAAATTAGAATAGTCAATTTTGCCGCCCTGAAGATTTCCCATTCTTAGTACAGCCACCTTGCCAGACGGCGCTGATTTTTCGGAAGTTCCATACTGAATATTTGTACAAGTATCTGCAATAGTAGTCCAAGTCCATGTGTCTGGAATATCGAAAAGCTGATCTTCTTCTGAAATAACAGGAATTATCTTTTCTTTTTTGATCTTACCTTCTGCAATGAGTTTAGCTTTTTCTGCCCGGATGCGATCCAATAGTTCGATTGCAGGCTCATCTGAAGGATCACGTTCCGTAAGTTTCCCCTGTACTGCTTGCTGCAAAATGGATTTACGGAGTTTATCAGGGAATTCAGTATTCAGTGCAGAAATCCGTTTTTCTACCCCGTCGTATTCACTCACGAGCGGCAATAGTTCCTCGATTTTGGCAACAATACGTTCCTGCTCTGCAAGGGGCGGTACAGGAAACAAAAGATTGAAAAACAGTTCTTTGTTCAAATGAGGAATTGCTGCGCCTGTTTTGCGATTTCTAAACAACTGCTTCTTCAATAGCAGAAAATACAAAACATATGGAACATAAACGGCTTCAGGGATATACAACACTTTGAATGTACTTCCCATGTATCCATCCTCAGATGCAAAGAACACCTCTCCAGAATTCTCACCATCAACCAAAATGAGCATGGTTCCTTTTTTAACAAACTTTCCGCTATCTATATTGGTGCCTTCAATTTTCCCTCGGAGGTACTTTGCTTCTAAATAAGGGTACTTCACTCCGCTCATTTTCACGCCATCGAGAAGTTGGCAAAGTTGGCCAAGTCTTAACCACTCCCATGTATCAGGAGTGTCATAGGGCAGTTCTGTCTCTTCTATTTCAGGCAATTTTCTATCTTTTTTAATTATTCCGGCATGACAGGCTGTAACTTTTTCGGCACGAATCCGCTTCAGTAACTCAGAAGCCGGTTCATCAGATGGATTTTGAGGCACCAATTTTCCTTGAACAGCAAGCTGGAGTATGGAGTTTTTCAAGTCCTGTGCGGTCATGATTCTTTTACCTCCAGCATTGCGGAAATCTCCGTCAAAATGCGGTCAATGTTAGCGTTCAGTTCGGCGCGCTCGGACTGATAGCGGGCAATGAGTTCGGCTGGTTCCAGAATTTCTTCTTCCTCATGGGGGAAAGGACAGCATTTGTCAAAATCGTAATTTAGAGCCACCAATTCATCTACAGTGAAGAATCTCGCCTTATCTTTCCCTTCTACCACAATTGGCTGTTTATCAGCCCACCACTCACGAACCGGATCGAAATGCTTGTCCAACATAGGCCTGGTCTTTGTAAAGCTCTTGACTCCTTCCGGATAATCCAGCCGGTAGAACCAGACGCCTCGGCTGGGAACCCCCTTCTGGAAGAACAACAGATTCGTATTAACGCTGGCATAGGGCTTGAAAACCTGCGGCAAGCGGATAATGGTGTGCAAACCGAACTCATCCAGCATTCTTTTTTTGATAGCAGCCTTTACGCCATCACCGAACATGAAGCCATCGGGAAGAACTACACCGCAGCGTCCTTTGTCCTTCAACAGATACATCATTAGCACAAGGAACAGATCGGCAGTTTCGCTTGTGCGGAATTCTGCTGGAAAATTCTGCTTCACAGCATCATCTTCCGCGCCGCCAAAGGGAGGATTTGCAACAATAACATCAACCCTGTCCTTGGCAGAATAATCCGTTACCGGTCTGTTCAGGGAGTTGATATGACGAATCTGCGGAGTTTCAATATCGTGCAGAATCAGGTTGGTCATGGCCAACAGATACGGAAGAGGCTTTTTCTCCCAACCGAAAATAGTGGTTTGCAGAGTATTAAGCTGCTCAGTCGTTGTAATACTTCCCATGTGCGCAATAGTGCTGGTTAAGAAACCACCGGTGCCGCAAGCTGGATCAAGAACGGTCTCGCCCAATTTGGGATCAATTTTCTCAACAATAAAGTTGGTTACCGGACGAGGCGTGTAAAACTCGCCGGCACGACCTGCACTTTGCAAATCTTTGAGCATACCCTCATACAGTTCGTTAAATGTATGCTTCTGCGTAGCGTCGATGAAATCAACCTTTTCGTTGATACGGTTAATGAGCTGGCGAAGATAGATACCGGATTTCATATAGTTATTGATGTCCGTAAACACATTACGAATCACAAACTTTTTGAGATCGCCATCAGATACGTCCAGTTTCTTCAATTTGTCGAACAGTTCGTCCACAAATTTAATCAGGGCATCGCCAGTAATACCTTCTTTATCATCCGCCCAATCACGCCATCGGAAGCCCTCTGGGATGGTACTGCCACGGTACTCGGGTCGGAATTCCCACTCCATTTCCTTGGCATCAAAAGCTTTTAGAAACAGAAGCCAGGTGATCTGTTCGATATATTGCGCATCACCGTTCAAACCTGCGTCTTTTCGCATGATGTCTTCCAGTGACTTAATCAAAGCGGACATTGCCATAGTAATTATTCTCCTTTATGCAGCGTAGATGGCAGCCTCCAAATCCTTAATCGCCTGTCGGAATTTCGCAATACCACCGAAAATCGTGTTGACGATATATACCTGAGTTCCATATTGCTTGATAGGATCGACTTTCAGTACATCTACATTCTCTAAGTCAGACAAGCCGGAGTCGGCATATTTGGTAAGCAGTGCGTCCAGAATTTCAGCAGCTTTTTCTCCGTATTTGGTGAAATAGTTGCGCTTCCGAACATTATTGACTCGTTCACGTCTGGTAAGCGGCGGCTGGTCAAATACAATATGACAAATCAGATCAAACGGGTCGAGATCCTGATTGATTTGCTCACAGAGTTCAGAGAACAGAATGCCGTGTTCCTCCATCTCCTTGATAATGGCTTCCTTGCGCTCGGCAGCTCCCCAAGCAGACAGGAAATCATCCAGCGTCGCATATTGATTAAGAACGTTTTTCTTGGTATAGTCAATAAGGCTTTCTGTAATGAGCTTGCCATCCCGATCCATGTACTGTACCATCTTTTTGAGAATGGTAACCGGCTCTCCGCTGACCATATATTTTTTCTGTGGATTAACTGGCTTCGGGAGCTTGGGTGGAGGATCACCATTGTACCCCTTTGCCGGATCGAAATCCTCATCCTGTTCGCACGGGCCATCGAAATCAGGATCATAGAACAAGCGGGTAACATCACGGAAGTCAAAAATTGTGAAGTAAAGTTTGCCAAGATCCTCACGCACACGAGTACCACGACCGATAATCTGCTTGAACTCAGTCATGGAACGGATATTAGAATCCAAAACGATGAATTTAATCGTCTGAACATCGACACCGGTAGATAGTAACTTGGATGTTGTAACAAGCACAGGATACTGACTCTCTACATTACGGAAATTATCAAGCTGATCGACACCTGCTTCATCATTGGACGTAATTCTCATAACATAGCGTTCATCAACTGCCATCATGTCGGAGTTTTCATTCACCAACGCCCGGCGCATTCTGTCCGCGTGTTCCTGATCGACGCAGAAGAATATGGTTTTGTCCATGCGGCAATTATGCTTTTTCAGGTAATCGGACACTGTCTTTGCAACCAACTTGGTACGCTGTTCAAGAACGATCTTTCTATCAAAATCCAGTGCATTGTAAATCCGGTCATCAATCACTTCGCCGTTGTCATCTGTCTGGCCGGTGTAAGGAACGAATCCTTCTACATCCTTGTCAAAGAACACACGGATAACACGATACGGAGCGAGGTAGCCATCGTTGATACCTTGTTTCAGGGTGTAGGTGTAGACAGGATCTCCAAAGTAGTCAATATTTGAAACTTCCTTGGTTTCTTTTGGCGTTGCAGTAAGACCAATCTGCGTTGCAGCAGAGAAGTATTCCAAAACCTCGCGCCACTGACTATCGGCTTTTGCACTGCCACGATGACACTCATCCACCACAATCAAATCGAAGAACGAGGGGCTGAACTGCTTAAACAAGCTGTTGGCGTCTTCGTCTTCACCGGTTAATCCCTGATACAATCCAAGATAAATTTCGTGGGCCGTATCAAAGTTCTGCTTTGTTACCCAGGTCATTTTATCCTTAAAGGGTGCAAAATCATTTGTGAAGGTTTGTGAAATCAAAGCAGTACGGTCTGCAAGAAACAAGATTCTTTTCTTAATTCCCGCATTCCACAAACGCCAGATAATTTGAAATGCTGTATACGTTTTACCTGTACCGGTAGCCATCACCAACAGGACTCGATCCTGACCAGCTGCAATTGCCTCTACAGTCCTGTTGATCGCATTGATCTGATAATACCGAGGTTGCTTATTCGGATTATCTACATAATATGGCTCATCTATAATTTTGCTCTGCGCAGGGCCAATGCAGTTCTGTTCTACATACATTTCCCAAAGAGTTTCAGGTGATGGAAACCCATCGAGCGGAAGAACTGTTTCCCGTTCGCCCTCTTGTACGTAGCGATTATGGAAAACAAATCCATCTCCATTCGACGAAAAAACAAAAGGTACATTCATCATCTGCGCGTAGTTCAATGCCTGCTGCATACCGTCAGACATAGAATGGTTGTTATCCTTTGCTTCAACAATGGCAATTGGTTTATTGGGCTTGTAAAAAAGAACATAGTCTGCCTTTAACGGCTTTTCCCGTTTGCAAACCTGCCCACGAGCAATGATGCGCCCGGCGGTAATGGAATACTCCTCTCGCATTTGAGACATTTTATCCCAACCGGACTGTTCGATTGCAGGAGTAATATATTTAGTTCGGATGTCGGCCTCTGATAATGTTTTTTTGTCTATTGCCATATACTCATCCTCCTAAAACCTTATAATCTAATCGAAAAATTTATATTCTTGCCTGTTTACGTCATTGTCTGTCGAATCGACGATTTAGGTAGATTCGTGACAAGGGGTCAGTGCGCTCATTCGCACCCGCGAGATGGAATAGACCCCATTATTTCGAGTTAGAGTCGCTGATATAATCTGCGGCTCATTTTTCGTTTTCGGCGGGTTTCTTGATATACTTCCCGTTCTTGATTCTCGCGTCCGCCGGTTTCTCTGCGTTCTCTGGAATCCCCCAGACCGAGCCAATGCGGATCGCACCGGGAACGCGCCCCTCGCCGCACAAAATCTGAATACGGCGAGTGGAGATACCCCAGCGTTCGGCGGTTTGCGCGATTGATAAATACTTCATGGGTAGCACTCCTGTTGCAGTTCAGTTCTGCGTCTGCTTATAAAATCACAGTATAATTATAATCGTCAAAGCGAATATAAGCAATGGCTTCCTGAAAAGTTCAGGAAGTATTTTCAATTCAGACATGAAATGGGTGTGGGGCTTCCCCAAAAATCAAAATGGGCGTATCGGCTGCAAGGCTGAACCGCTCATTTTTTCGGTGTGTACGGACACCGGATGTGCTTGCTACTCTCTCAAATCTCATATCCGCAGATACAACGCGCTCCCGCTTTCGCAAAAGCAGGAGCGCATATTTTTTGAAAATTTCTCATTTCGATACCTGCGTTTTGACTTAAAAATGTCCGTTGTAAAGTGAGGGGCAACGAATCGCCAATGCCCTCGTCTTCAAAATTTTCTTTTCGTCACTACCAAGTTTTTGAGAAAAAATGTCCGTTGTATTGTGAAAGGAGTGTTTCAATATGCCAGACCGCACGCGACCCATCCGCAAGGAAATCTGCCTGAACGAGCAGGAACTGAATCTCATCCAGCACAAAATGCGCCAGTTGGGGACACACAACTTCGGCGCTTACGCCCGCAAGATGTTGATCGACGGCTACATCATCAAGGTGGACTACACCGAGCAAAAGAAGCTGGCTGCTGCCGTCAGCAGAGTCGCCACGAACATCAACCAGATTTGCCGCCGCATCAACAGCACCGGGCATTTTTACGATGCCGACGTTGCCGAGCTGAAAGCGCAGCAAGCCGAGATATGGGAACTGCTGAAAGTGCGGCAGAAAGACGAGCTTTGACCACAACGGGATTTTCCATGTGTGGGTTTTCCGTCACCGGTTTTTCAGACGGTGGAGAGGCTGACGCTCCGGAGCGTACCGTAACCGAATTTCAGGACGACGGTTTTCGTGCCGTTCATTGGGGCTGAAATTCATCCTCTAACTAATAAGAAATAAATCAAGATACAAGAGAATCAATCTATCAATCAATCAACACAAAAATGGATGGATTGATGGATGGGATGGGAGGTCAGATGAAAACTTTTTGCAAGCTCACGGCGCAGAGCCCAGCGGCGTCCTATGTGCCGCTGCCGAGGTTTCTTCTCCAAGACGAAGCCCTGCGGGGCATCAGCAACGACGCCAAGGTTCTCTACGCGCTGCTGCTGGACAGAGCCAGCATTTCCCGGCAGAACGGCTACGTCGAGCCGGACGGCACGATTCGGCTGTACTTCACCTTGGAACAGGCGCAAACCAAACTCCACCGCAGCCGTCAGAGCGCCACGCGAATCTTCCGGGAGTTGGAGTACAGCGGCTTGATTATCCGAAAAAAGCAAGGGCTGGGCAAGCCCGCCCTCATCACGCTGAACTACCCAGCGGACGCAAAGCTGATTCAGCCAAAAGAGGATGGCGCAATATCGCACGAATAAAGGTCGAAAACAAGGTGTTTTCCGCCCCACAAGCGCTGAGAAAGCACAGGGGAATATCTTTTCTTATGATCGTCCCCAAATGCGCCTAAATGTTCTACAGAAGCGATAAAGGAGGTACTATGTGAACGCAGAAAAAGCGAATATTCAAAACAGCATGGATGCAGCCGAAATCCCGGAATACGTCTTCGAATCGCTGGCACGGAGTCTGCTTCCGGTAATTCAGAAGTACTACGAAAGCGAAGGTGGCAAAAAGGCATTTGCCGAATGGAAAGCAAAGAAGGAGATTTCAGACAGTGCATCTACATAAAGAAACCGGGAGGATTGCCCTGATCGGCAGTCCTCCCGGTTTCTTTATTACCAGTCTTCAACTTCTTCTATAAAAACAATAAATCCGAACCCATGACCAATCGGTACAAGGTTCGGATTATATTGTTTTGGTGGACCTGAAGGGATTCGAACCCACGACCTTACGGATGCGAACCGTACGCTCTCCCAACTGAGCTACAGGCCCAAATAGCAATGCTGGTCTCCCAGCGCGGATTATCATAACACACTTTTTTGAATTTGTGAAGCCCCTTTTTCATTTTTCTGTTGATATTTTTTCTGAAATATAGTAGAATACCATTTGTTCAACAACTCCTCCGCATACAGCTGCGGAACCGGTCTTGCGCAATGGGTACCTGCGAACCATGTCAGGCGGGGAACCGAGCAGCATTAAGCGGGACCATCCATGTGCCGCAAGGACGCCGGTTCCGCAGCTGTATACGGGGGAGTATTTCTATTGTAAGGGAGGGCTGCGGATGTATCAGGCGCTTTACCGCAAGTGGCGTCCCAAAACATTTGCCGACGTGGTTGGTCAGGAGCACATCACCGAGACCTTGCAGCGCCAGGTGGCGGAGGGGCGGCTGTCGCACGCCTATCTTTTCACCGGCACGCGCGGCACGGGCAAGACGACCTGCGCCAAAATACTTGCGCGCGCGGTCAACTGCGAGCATCCGGAAAACGGCAACCCCTGCAACCGCTGTCCGAGCTGCCTTGGCATCGAGAGCGGGCGGCTGCTCGACGTGGTCGAGCTGGACGCGGCGTCGAACAACGGCGTGGACAGCGTGCGCGCGCTGCGTGACGAGGCCATCTATTCGCCCGCGCAGGTAAAAAAACGCGTGTATATCGTCGACGAAGTCCACATGCTTTCGACGCCCGCGTTCAACGCACTGCTCAAGATCTTGGAGGAGCCGCCCGAGCATCTGATGTTCATTCTGGCGACAACGGAGCTGCACAAGGTGCCCGCGACGATTTTGTCGCGCTGCCAGCGCTTTTCATTCCGCCGCATCCAGCCGAAGGACATCGTGGGCAGGCTCAACTACATCGCGGGGCAGGAGAATATCGACTTAAAGGAGGACGGCGCGGCGCTGCTGGCCCGACTGTCGGACGGCGCGCTGCGAGACGCGCTGAGTCTTCTTGACCAGTGCGCGGCCGCGGGCGGCGCGATCGACGCGAACGCCGTGCTCGACGCGCTGGGTTTGGCCGGAAACGTGCAGACCGCACAGCTCATGTCGCTGATCCTGACGCGCGACGCGCGCGGGGCACTCGAGCTTCTCGGCAAGCTCTACGACGGCGGTAAGGATGTGGGCGCGGTGCTCGGCGAGCTCTCGACCCTCTCGCGCGAGCTGCTCATCAGCGCGACGGCGGGGGAGGGCGGCGAAAGCTTACTCAGCGGCGCTTATGACGCCGCAACGCTCCGAAACCTGCGCGCGCAGGGGACGAGCGCACGCTTCATCCAGCTCTGTACGATCTTGCAGGAGACGGCGGCGCAGCTCCAGTTCAGCGTAAACCGCCGCACGGACGCAGAGCTCTGCATTCTGAAGCTCTGCGACGAAACACTCTCCGGCGACCTGGCGGCGCTCGGCGCGCGCATCGCGCGGCTCGAAGAGCAGATCGCCGCGGGCGTGCAGTTCGCAGCGAAGCATCCCGCATCTGCACCGGCGAGCGCACCTGCTCCCGCGACGGTACAGACGGTCACACCTACACCGCAAAAGGCCGCGGAAGCGCCCACAGAGAGCGCAAAGCCCGCCGAGGAAGCGCCGCTTCCGTGGGACGAGCCGCCGCTGCCCGACGACTATGACGCACCGCCGCCCTACGGCGAGCCGGTCGCACCCGCACCGAAGGCCGCAGCGCCGAAGATAGCAGCAGCACCCGCGCCTGCGCAGGAAGCGCCTGCGAGCGGCGAGAGCGGGGACGATGAGATCTTCTACCAGCTCATGGAGAGCTATAAAAACCGCCTGACGCCCGATAAGCGCGCGTTCATCGGCATGGCGCAGGGCGATGTGAAGGACGACCTTCTCACCGTCTACTGCTCGACCGAGGTGCAGAAGTCCATGCTCGACCAGAAGGTCGTGACAGACGTTTTGAGCGAGGTCACGTCCCGCGCAGTTGGACGGGAAATTCGCGTCCGCTTCCTCGTGGGGGAGCGTCCGGGCGCGAAAAAGCGCGACAAGATGCAGGACCTCCTGCGCATGGGCAGTAAATTCGACAATTTTACAGTAAAATAAAAGGAGACAACAACGATGGCAAAGGGTTACAGCGCACGCCGCGGCTTTTCCAACGGCAGCGGCCAGATGCTCAAGCAGCAGCAGATGCAGCAGCAGATCATGAAGATGCAGGAGGACATGCAGAAGGCGCAGCAGGAGGTCGAAGAGAAGACCTTCTCGGCGAGCGTCGGCGGCGGTGTCGTCAGCGCCGAGGTCAACGGCAAGAAGGAAGTCACGAACATCACCATCAAGCCCGAGGCAGTCGACCCCGAGGATGTGGAGATGCTGCAGGATCTGGTGCTCTCCGCCGTGAACGAGGCCATGCGTCAGGCCGAGGAGGCCATGGAGAGCAGCATGCAGAGCCTCACCGGCGGACTGAACATCCCGGGCTTCGGGCTGTAATTCTGCAAAAAAGAAGCACCCATCGGCATTGGACAGGTGTTCGTAAAAAGGTCGATATATTCAGTTTTTACTGGATATATCGACCTTTTGCTTTATCCACGCAAAACGAAATAGTTTTTAAGAAAATTAAATACTACATTGACAAATATTCTACCTAATTGTATGATGTAAGCAACGAGGTGATTTACATGAATCGACTTATTTCAAAATGTCCCGCTTGCCATGAAACGCTGCAAGTTTCCACACTGCAATGTCCTGATTGTGGCATGGAGCTAAGAAACACATTTGAGCTTAGTCCTTTTGATCTGCTTGACAACGAGCAATTCGAGTTTCTACTCACTTTTTTGAAGTACAGAGGAAACCTGAAGGAGGTACAATCTGATATGCAAATATCTTATCCAACGGCAAAAAAGAAATTAGATGAATTGCTTGCTGCTTTAAATCTTAGTGAAGGAGTGGAGAAGGTAATGCCAAAGGAAATTGATGTGAGCCGTATGAATGTGGATTATGCAAGCTCTCTTGCATCCGAAATCATCAAAGCAAAGCTGAAGGCGCATGGCGGTCATGTCACCGTATATACGATCAGAGGGCTTCCCTGCGAGGTTTATGCAGAGCCGGACGGAATGACTTTTTCAAGTGATAAGCTGCCTTTTAAGCCGGACTACAAGGTATTTGATGATATTGTTGATCTTCTTGTAAGGCAGGGCGGGAGAGCACGGAAAGGCAATGGCAGAAACCACAAGCTCGGCGAACCTGGCTGCGAGGAAAATACGGTTGTTGGCACAATAGCGCTTCACTGTGGTCGAACAATCGGAGAATCGGTTTTTGACCCTGTATTTGTGATGGCTGCAATCTTAGAGTGGGCAGGTATTGCTAAAAATGGGCGTGGAGAGTTGATTCTCGCCAATCTGCGGATTGGCTCGCAATGACAAGCTGTTTGCATAGGTTAGCACCCGCCGGCAAAAAATGCCGGCGGGTGCTTTTTTGTTCAAGAATAGGTGCGCAGGACGGCGGCTACTTTGCCCAGAATGGAGGCATAGCGGCCGTCAAT
>ENA-OPSQ01001786-OPSQ01001786.1-human-gut-metagenome-genome-assembly--contig:-NODE-1786-length-13602-cov-2.943751_pt1 | contig 13602 bp, 10 predicted proteins | sample MGYA00241456_ERZ501904 | MGnify/ENA primary metagenome ERZ501904 (study PRJEB25962, sample SAMEA2042452) | human gut metagenome | biome: human gut; feature: human-associated habitat; material: faeces...
AGCGCGGGTGGCAACGGCAGCGCAGGAGGCGGCAAAGGAAGATTTATTGAATCAAAAGTAGCACTTCCGGAAGAGATCAACAGTATTTTACAATTCAAAGCACTGTCAGATGGAACACTTGAAGTTGTAGGGCAGGATGCAGATTATAGCATCTATGTGGCAAAAAGCAGTGATGGAGGCGGTAGCTGGGAGACAACACCGCTTGAAGATATCTCTTATGGCGATGTCGCAGTCGCAGAGGATGGAACAGTTGCGTTTCTTGATTACACAGAAAACGGATTATGTCCGGTTACAATTGTGGACGCGGACGGAAGCACACATACATTTTCGATTGAAATGCCTGCAGAAGATGCCGTTGTATCAGTTGCAGCATTTGACAGTAACAAACAGCTGATCGTACGCGATACATTGGGCGGTTTGTATGGAATTGACTGTACAGATGGAAGCAAAACAGTGACATTTGAAATCGATGAGGATACCTATATTCCTTATTTTGATGTGGTTGGAACGAATTGCTATATCGTCACAAGTGACAAGGTGCTTTGCTATGACACGACAACCGGAAAAGAGACGGACGAGCTGACCGCATTGACTGAGCAGATCTGTTCAGATGATAACCTCGTTTATCGAAATACCGATACCGGACTTCCGGTGACGTTTGCAAAAGCGGAGAATGATAACAGTATTATTTTTGCAGATTATAAAGGAATTTTCCACTATACAACAGGTGGAGCAGTTGTGGAGGAGCTGGTACAGGGCGAGCAGACTGCATTGAGCAACAGCGGTGCGATTTTTTACGGAGTGTATATGCAGGATGAGACGCATCTTTTTGTGGCAGGAAATAACGGAATGGAGGGTGCGCTCTACAGCTACACCTACGATGCAGACGCGTCTGCCGACCTGAATCAGGAACTCAATATTTATGCATTGCAGGATTCCGATACGCTGCGTCAGGCGGTCATTATTTTCCGTCAGGAGTATGCAGATATTTATGTAAACCTTGAAATTGGCATGACGGATGATAATGGAGTGACGTTAGAGGACGCATTGAAGACGTTGAGCACGGATATCCTGGCAGGAAATGGACCGGATGTGCTTATCTTAGATGGAATGCCGGTGGACAGCTATGTGGAAAAAGGAATTTTAACAGATATCAGTGATGTTGTGGATGAGGTAAAGGCTTCGGATGGACTTGTGGATTCCATTGTGAAAGACAGCACAAAGGATGGAAAGATATATGCGATTCCGACACGTTTCTTAGTATCATTTATCACGTCAGATCAGCAGACGGTAGATGCAGGAAAGTCCACGCAGGCACTTGCAGACCGCATCGAAACCCTGGCAAAGGACAAAAGTACGACTTATGTGGTACAGCAGAAGATGGCGGAAGAGTTACTGCTTGATTTTTATAATGTAGATTCCAAAAACTGGGTAAAAGAGGACGGAAGTCTGGATGAAACGAAAGTTTCCGATTATCTGACACAGGTGAAACGTATTTATGATGTGGATGATCACAGCGATATTGAATCCTATGGCAATTTTTTTGAGAGCGGAATGTGCGATGGATACTGTTATGGAACATTAGACAGCATGGATTTATTTGCAGAGAGATGTAAAGTAGAATTTGGAACCATTGCAGATGTCGAGGATTTCCAGTTGATGTTGAGCGCCGGTACGACGGACGGAGCGGTTTATGGGGTGTTGTCGAATGGTGGAACTTCTTCTTATGTCCCATTTTTACAGGCAGGTGTGGTATCTGGAGGCAATGAGGATGCAGGGAAAGCGTTTGTGAAAACATTGCTCGGCAAAGAGGCAGGAGCTTCCAGCAACGGAATCCCGGTGAATGAGGCAGCTTTAAAGGATCAGATCAATGCATTGATGGGACGGACGGAAACAAGCATGGCATTTAACAGGGATGGAAGCGACAAAATGTATACGATTGAATACCGCTCCATGACACAGGAGGAAGCAGATGCGATTTTAGCGCAGCTGGAAGCAGTGGAGCAGTCAGCACTCACAGACCGTACGATCCAGAATCTTGTGATCGAACGGGGAACAAGCTATGTAAAAGGAGAGCAGAACCTCGAAGAAACGGTAAATGAGATCACGAAGAAAGTGAATCTGTATCTTGCAGAGCAGCAGTAAAAAAGGAAGAGGATGGGAGATTGCAGCAGGCTATGAGAAAGGCATGAGGATGAAAAGACATAAAATCAGAAAAAAGCGAAATCCCGGCTGGTATTTTCTGTTGCCCGAATTTCTGGGAGTATCGGTGTTTGGACTGATCCCATTTGCAGATGTGGTGCGGCGCTCTTTTTTCCAGACCGTGGATGGCAGTTTCGTCGGGATCAGTAACTACGTGCAGGTGATAAAAAATGATGCGTTTAATCTTGCAGCGAAAAATACACTGCGTTTTGTGGTCACCTGTATTCCATGCCTGTTGCTATTATCGCTGATCCTGGCAATGCTGTTGCAGCAGGTTTTGATTTTGGCAGAGAAAAAGAAAAAACACCGGGATGTGACGATGGAACAGTTTTACCGGGGCAGTGCAGCGGCACTTAAAAGTATGTATCTGCTTCCGATGGCAATCCCGGCGGCAAGTGTGGTCGTACTGTGGAAGATTCTTTTTGACAGCCACGGATTTGTGAACAGTGCGATCCATGCGCTGTCAGGAATGAGCGGAATCGGGCAGATTTTAAACGTTTTGTCGGTGCAGGAGGTAGACTGGATGAACACCGATGCCGCATTTGGAATCCTCGTATTCAGCTATGTCTGGAAATATTTAGGATACGATATTGTGCTCTGGATGGCGGGGCTTTCTGCAATCCCGCAGGGGATTTATGAGGCGGCAGATATGGACGGAGCCGGAAAATGGAAAACGTTTTTCTATATCACACTTCCGAATCTCCGCCCGGTGGCATTTACCGTTGTCATTTTGTCGGTTTTAAATTCATTTAAGGCGTTCCGGGAGGTTTACATGGCAGCGGGCAGCTATCCACAGGAAAATATTTATCTGTTGCAGCATGTGTTCAACAACTGGTTCCAGACGCTCTCGGTGGATAAGATGGCGGCGGCATCTGTGATGCTCGCGTTTGTAATTGCGGTGTTTGTGCTGTTACTTGAGCGAAGCTGGGAGCGGGAAGGATAATGAACAGGAGACAGCAGATAAAAAGGAAGATGTACAATATAAATACAGAAAGAAGAATCTCATGAAGAGAATAATAATAACAGGAATACTGATTCTGGCGGCAGGCTTGTGTCTTGCTCCGGTTCTCTTTCTGCTTGTCGGCACTTTTATGGGAAACCGTGAAATCTATACGTGCATCGCACCTGCACTCGGAAAGGGAGATGGGCTTGCTATCTGGCATCTTCTGCCACAATACCCGACGTTGCAGAATGTTGTGGAGCTTCTTTTCGATTCACCAGAATATTTTCAGATGTTCTGGAACTCGATTTTTTACACGGGGGCAATTCTGGCAGGGCAGATGCTTTTTGGCATGCCGGCAGCGTGGGGGCTGGCGAGGTATTCTTTCCGCGGAAGAAAAACAGTTTACCGGCTGTTCATTCTCGTGATGATGATGCCGTTTCAGGTCACGATGTTGTCGCAGTATCTGGTGTTAAACCGTCTGGGAATGCTGGACAGACCGCAGGCAGTCGTTTTGCCCGGAATTTTTGCAACGTTTTCCGTCTTTATTATGTACCGCTTTTTCCGTGGAATACCGGAAAATGTCATGGAGGCGGCACGTATGGACGGGGCGGGAGAATTCCAGATTTTTTTGCGAATCGGCATACCGCTTGGAAGTCCGGGCATCCTGTCGGCACTGGTATTTTCGTTTTTGGACTGTTTTAGCATGTTAGAGCAGCCGATGACGTTTTTGAAAACAAAAAGTCTCTGGCCGTTGTCACTTTTTCTGCCGGAGATCACGAGCCAGAACGCAGGATTTTCACTCTGTGCATCACTGGTGACGATCCTGCCCGCGATGTTTGTTTTTCTGGCAGGACAGGACTATCTGGAGCAGGGAATTGCGATGGCGGGAGCGAAGGAATAGTGCAGGAGCAGAATGTAATTGAGAATATGAAAAATATAAGAAAAAACAAAAATTCGGAAAATGAAATAGCAGTAACCGGAAAATCGGGACTTTTCTGGTTAAAAGGGCTGGCTGGTTTACTTGCGGTCATGCTGGTTTTCACGATTGCATCGAGGGTGGTGGCATCCATCACTGTCCCACAGGTAACGGCATCAGCTCCGTCATCCGGAAAGATCGAGCACACGGTTATGGCATCGGGAACCGTGGAGGCAGGCGGCGAGAAAGCGATTGTCACAGAGGAAGGAATTCTAGTTGCACAGGTCAATGTGCATACGGGAGAAAGCATCGGGGAAGGAGAAACTCTTTTTGAACTTGATATGGACAGTCTGGAAGATCAGATTTATGAGCTGCAGAACCAGATCAAAAAGCTTCAGCTTGAAAATGATTCCCTGAAGAAAAATAAAGCGCAGGAAGACGCAAAGCAGCAGCTGGAGTTAAAGCGTGCGCAGGAAGATTATGAGGAAACGATAGCGAAGAATACAGTTTCCGATGGGAAGGCAAATGAGGCATTGCAGAAAGCGGCGGATGCGAAAAGTCAGGCAGAGAAGGAATTAAACAGTGCGAAGGATGCACTCGCACAGGCGGAGAAGGAGCTGAATGCAGTCAAAGAGGAACTGCAAAATGTGAAGGATGCAGCTGCGGCAGAGCAAAGTAAAGATACCGCAGATCAGACAGGCGAAGCAGAAAAGAAAGATACAAATTCAACCATAACACAGAAGCTCCAGCAGTTAGAAGAAGCTGTGCAGGAAAAGCAGAACACATACGACACAATTCAGGCAAAAGTTACTGAAAAGCAGGCGGCACTTGACTCTGCCAGCGTCGCATTAGAGGAGAAGCAGGAACAGCTGGAATCCAATACAAGTACTGCAGAGGATGCAAAGAAAGCCGCAGAGCGCGCGGTAGAAGATGCAGGTCTGTCTGCAGACATCGATCACACGCAGGAAATCAACGCCATTTCTTTAGAGCAGTTCCAGAAACAGTTAGAAAAGCTGAAAACCCTAAAGCAGCAGAACGGAGAGATAACTGCACCATCCTCCGGGATTATTACAAAAGTATGTGTGGAAACCGGGCAGAAAACAACAGACACGGCGGCAGTTGTCATGAGCGATGAGCAGAGTGGACTTTTTTTTACTACGACAACGGACAGCAAAAACAGGGAATATCTCTCAGTGGGAGATAATGCAACGATTACCGGTGTCGGTAAGGAAACGTCTGATTGCAGCATTGTTTCCCTGGAAACATCTAAAGACGGAAGCAGCATAAAAGTGTCAATTGCTATGCAGGGGGATGATTTCTTGCCAGGTGAGAGCGCACAGATGACTGCCACAAGAAAATCGGAAATCTATGATTACCTTGTGCCGGTTACAGCCGTTTGGCAGGAAAATAACAAAGCGTATGTGTTACTCTTAGAGACGGAAAATACAGTGCTCGGAGAGCAGTATATCGCGAGGAAGGCGGAAGTGCAGATTTTAGATAAAAACAGCAGTTATGCAGCGGTAAGCGGAAACTCACTGAGTGCGGACTGCCAGATCATCACGGATTCTGATCGGACGGTTGGAAACGGGGATGTTGTGCGGATGACGGAGTAAGGACAGAACAATGAAAAAAATAAGTTACAGAAAAAGGATCGCAAGTCTGGCTTTTGGATTATTTGGAGCTGTATTTTTGGTATTTGCATGCGTTTATCATAATAAAACAGAGGATTTTTCCAATATCATCACAATCCAGTCTGGGGAAGACAAGTTTACCCAGAGCGAAATATCGTCAATCCGGCAGGATACGGCATCCGCAGAGACATTCACAGCGTGGACAGAGCAGAAAAATCAGACAGTTCGTGCTACGATAAACGAACGGAGCAGCAACGCGGATATTTTGTTACTCTGTGGAGATTCCCACTCCGTCCTTCCGTGGGGAAAAAATCTGCCGGAAAGCGACACAGAGGGCTGCATCCTAGGTGCATCCTTAGCGGAGCAGTTGTTTGGTGGAACAGAGGTGGAAGGACAGCAGATCCTATACAACGGAAGAGAGCTTACTGTGCGCGGTATCGTAAAAGAACCACAAAATATAATGCTATGTCAGAGCTCTGCAAACGATGAGACAGCTTCCGGAACACAAACTGGAAGCAACGGAAACCAGCAGACAGACTCATCAGAAAATGATCAACAGGAAATCTGCTATGACAAAATCAGTCTGCTCTATACAGACAAGTCGAAAGCGATTAACAGGACTGCGGCAGAATTTATCAGCAGATATGGATTAGACGGTCAGATCCTTCATTACGAATACAAACGAAATCTAAGCTGGTTTACAGACCTGATCCCGGGAAAATGGTCCGACTTTTCCGGCTGGAAGGAGAAGTTAAAAACACTGCAGAGTGATAAAAAAATATTAAAGCAGTGCGAGAAGAGCACGGTCGAAAGCCTTTATTTGGAATGGATCTGGAAAAGAAACAATTGTTTCCTGATGTGTCTTGTTATGGTAGAGTTGTTATAATAGCTCCAGAGGTGGTATATAAGTGAGAGGGGCACTGAAACTTGTAATTTGAAATACGTTATGTTAGTATAAATTACGTCAGTGAACATTTCTCACTGATACAGTTTTTAAATAACAGTATATTTTAAAAGTAAGACTCCGGAGGTTATCAGATACATGAGACATTGATATTTTTCTAATTCAATGATGGAAAAACTGGCAGAGATCAAAGATGGCACAGTTTTTAAATCAGGTTACAGACAGATGTAATCTTTTTTTGTTACAAAAAAGAAGATCAGTCAACTGATTACGAATTAGAAAAAAAGGAGATATCTCATGAAAAAATTAAAATTTGATAGTTATGATGGAGTCTGTTTTTTGAATGGACTTGTCTTTTTTGCGCCGGTTGCGTTGCTGGTAAGAACGCAGGCTGGTGTGTCAGAACACGTATTTTTCCTCCTTCAGGCATTATTGTCTGGCGTGATTTTTCTGGGGGAAATTCCAACAGGATTTATAACAGATAAAATTGGATACCGGAAATCCCTGATCCTGGCACAGGTGTTGCTGCTTGGCGCGAGAAGTTTATTGCTTGCAGCCTTTGTGAGCCGGTCGCTTGTACTGTTTGTCGTGGAGGCAGTTGTAGAGGGAATTGCGGTGTGCTTTACCTCCGGGACGGGAAGCGCGTATTTGTACGCTCTGTATGGAGAAAACGGATATCTTGCAAAAACGGCACACGCAGGAAATTTCGGAACAGCAGGTTTTATCATCAGTACAGTTGCGTATGCCGGGATTTATAAAATAAGCGGTATGGAAGGTTTGCTGATTACAACTGTAGTCATGGATATTATAGCGGTTGTATGCTCGTTCTTCCTGAGAAGTGAAAGCAGTAAAACCATAATTGCAGATAGAAAAGAAATGCAGCTCCAGGCAGACACCAGACAGCAGGAGAATAGCGGTGATACTATGCAGAAAAAGCAGGAAAAGGATTCGATACGGCAGATTTTAGCGATATTTAAAAACAAAAAAGCATTTCTGTTTGTGATTTCGCTGGCGATTTTCAGTATCGCATGGCTTCTGATTAACTTCTTTTATGTGGTAAAACTTGAAAACTGCGGTTTGCCGGTAGAATGGATGTCATTGATCATTTTGATCTATTCAGCCGTACAGATGCTGGCAGAACCCATTTTAGGAAAATTGTCTGACGGAAAAAACGGAAAGTCCAGTAGGGAAAAACTGCCCGAAGTTACAGCTACCACAGCAGGGGTGGCATTTCTTCTTTTTGGAGTGGTAAAATTCAGGGCAGCCGTACTGCTACTAATGCTGATATTGCCGTTGCTTTTAAATCTTCCGGAATATTTGCTGATGAATCTGGAAAATCAGTTTGTGGACGAAGCGGAGTGTGGCAGCCAGCGTGCGGCAACGCTGTCTGTGCTTAATATGGGAGTGAATCTGGTGGAGATTCTGACGCTGTCAGCCTCAGCATTTTTGACAAAAATCGGAATACAGTGGTGTTTTGTGTTTGTGGGATGCTTTCTGATGGTGATAGCGCTTCTATTTGCCAGAATACAAAAATAGAAGGAGCGAAAACCGCTTCCTCCTATCAAAAAGATTCGTAATTTTACCACAGACCTAATACGTGTTGCATCAGCAAACTTATACAGGTAATACCGATCCAGCAGCTGAATCCAAGAAGCAAAGGCTTGGCTCCTGTTTTCACTAATTTCACAATATTGGTATTCAGACCAATTGCACTCATGGTAAGAACGATGAAAAACTTGCTCAAAGTTTTTAGCGGATTGAAAACAGCTGCAGGAACACCGAAGTTCACTGCTATTGTTGTAATAATGGATGCAATGATAAAATAGAGAATGAACATTGGAAAAATCTTTTTAAAATCCACTTTATTATGATCCGTTTGTTCCTTTCTGGTTCGAAGAAAAGCAAGGACAAGCGTGATTGGAATAATTGCCAGTGTTCTTGTAAGTTTTACGGTGACAGCTTTATCCAAAGTCGCCGAACCAAGGTTGTACATGGAATCCCAGGTGGAGGCAGCAGCGGTAACGGAAGAGGTGTCATTCACAGCAGTTCCGGCAAAAATACCGAAAGCTTCTCCGCTTGTCTGGGAAAAACCGAGAACGGTGCCAAGCATAGGAAAAAATAAAGCGGCAAGCATATTGAAAAAGAAAATGACAGAAATTGATTGTGCAACTTCCTCGTCATCAGCGTCAATGACAGGAGCAGTAGCTGCAATTGCGGAGCCTCCGCAGATTGAGGAACCTACACCGATGAGTGTGGAGATTTTTCCGGGGACATGAAGGATTTTATGTAATACCCAGGCAACAACAAGGGATGTTGTGATCGTTGCAAGAATGATTGGAAGCGATTGTTTTCCTGTCTGCAGGATGACAGAGAGATTCATTCCAAAACCAAGTAAAATAACAGCATATTGCAGGACTTTTTTGGACACAAATGTGATGCCGCTCTGTAGAGCAGATTTATCGCTGACCAATAATGTAATGACCATTCCTAGGAGGATCGCAAAGACAGGACCACCTACAATTGGGAAAATTTTTCCTAAAATCCAGCTTGGAATCGCAATCATCAGGCATAGCAGCACACCTTTCCAATTTTTCTTAATAAAATTCATATTCATAACCTCACTAAAAATATTTTGATTCTTATGGGTTCCTATGATAGCATAAACACATAGAGATGAAAAGTAGCAAGCCAAAATGAAAGTAACAAGCCAAAATAAAAGGAGCAGTCATGCAGACAAAAGGAAAGAAAAAAATCATAGATAATGCGGGAGCATTGCAGAAAAAATACGCATGGAAATCAGAGAAAATGCAGGATACAAAGAAAGCGCCGCAGGATACAAAGAAACAGGCAGCAGCCTGTCCGTATGCAAAAAAATGTGGCGGCTGTGATTATCAGGGAATGTCCTATGAACAACAGCTGCAGGAAAAACAGACCTATGTGCGCAAAAACATTGGGGATTACTGTAAAGTCCTGCCGATCATCGGAATGGAAAATCCGTATCATTACAGAAATAAAGTACACGCAGTGTTTGATGTGGAGCGCAGGGGAAAACATGCAAACGGAGGCAGACGTACCGCAGGAAACGGACATGCGAAGGCAGCACCGGGCGGCGTGATCTCTGGTGTATACAAGGCCGGAACCCATGAAGTCATCAATATTGATTCCTGTGAAATCGAGGATGAGTTATCGAGTGCGATCATCCGCGATATCAGAGGACTTCTTCATTCATTTAAAATAAAAACATATGATGAGGACACCGGATACGGTCTGCTTCGGCACGTTCTCGTGCGCCGCGGTTTTCACAGCGGCGAGGTGATGGTAGTGTTGGTGCTCGGTTCCCCGATTCTTCCATCCAAAAACAATTTTGTAAAAGCACTGCGGAAACTTCATCCAGAAATAACTACAGTTGTGGTTAACGTAAATGATAAACAGACCAGCATGGTTCTCGGAGAAAAAGAAACCGTCATTTATGGAAAAGGCTATATTGAGGACACGCTCTGCGGCTGTACCTTCCGTATTTCGCCAAAATCATTTTATCAGGTGAATCCGGTGCAGACAGAGATACTTTATAACAAGGCGATTGCGTATGCGGGGCTGACCGGAAAAGAGAAAGTGATCGATGCGTACTGTGGAACGGGAACGATCGGTCTGATCGCTGCGTCCAAGGCAAAAGAAGTAATCGGCGTGGAGTTAAACCGTGATGCTGTGAAGGATGCGGTCATCAATGCAAAACGGAACAATATCAAAAATGAGCAGTTCTACAATGCAGATGCCGGAAAATTTATGGTAGAGCTTTCTGAGCAGAACGAAAAAGTGGATGTTGTTTTCATGGATCCACCGAGATCAGGAAGCGATGAGGCATTTTTATCCTCAGTTGTAAAACTTGCACCGAAAAAAGTGGTCTACGTGTCATGCAATCCTGAGACACTTGCGAGAGATTTAAAATATCTCACAAGACATGGGTATCAGGCTGTCGAGTGCCAGCCTTGCGACATGTTTCCATTTACGAAACATGTGGAAACAGTCTGCCTTCTGTCGAGAAAAGCCCAATAAATCAAAGGTTTCTGCGATTTTGGAAGAAAAATAGATGTGTGTTTCTGTTTCCGCAGAGTGATGATATAAGCAGAGGTTTACCCCAGGGGATAGGGTTTGGGGAATAGGAGATATACATTTTTGCGAAAGGATACTTTTTGGCAAAAGGATTGGATCTTTTGTATTTTAGGATTTGTTATAGGAACATATGATAATGTCTGGAGGATGCATTTTGGAAATTAAATATCAAATATTTGTAAGTTCAACATATGAAGACTTAAAAGAAGAGAGAAAAGAAGTAACACAGGCAATCTTGGAATGTAATTGTTTTCCAGCAGGAATGGAATTGTTTCCGGCCTCTAATAAAAGTCAGTGGGAGATAATAAAAAGAGTTATTGATGAAAGTGATTTTTATCTGGTTATAATAGCAGGACGATATGGTTCAATAGGCGTAGATGATGCTGGTAATAAAGTAGGGTATACAGAAATGGAATTTGATTACGCTGTTAAAACTAATAAGCCTATATTAGCCTTAATATATGATGATATTGACAATTTACCAAGAAGTAAAACTGAGAGCAAAGGCACAAAACAATCCAAGTTATTGAAATTTAGAGAAAAGGCATGTTGTGGTAGGGTTATTCGAAAATGGAATAACAAAGATAATTTGAAAGCTGCAGTGCTTGCAGCAATTGTTGAACTAAAGCGAGATACGGATGCATCAGGTTGGGTTAGAGCAAATTTAAAAATGGATAAAACGGCATATACTATATTGGATGAGCAGCGTAGATTATATGAAAAGCAATTACTTGATTTAAATGATATTATTGATAAAGAAAAAAAGACGATATATGAAAAAGAAGAAATTATTAAACAGCTTAACAATAAGCTGTCGTGTTATGATGAACAAATCAAGAAAATTATAGAAGACAACAAAAGATTGAAAGCAAGGTGGAAAGAAAAAGAGAATTTTTGGGTTTTGTTGGCACAAATTAATGCAGGATATGAATATTTTATGCATGATCATAAAAATTTGGTAAATGATTTGCGTAGTGAATATGGATATGAGTTATCTTGTGAGGAAATAAATTTTTTGAATTATAATGATGATTCGTATGTATGGAAACAAGTAACTAGAAAAGCTTTTACTATCCAAGATGAATATATGAAAATGTCAATAAAAGAAAGAAATCAATTCTTAGATACCATTGGCACATCATTAGAAGATTATATACCGAATAGAGATTGCTTGGCACATTCATATACGCAATTTGAATCCCTATTCGCATTATGTTTTTCTCTGATTTTTATGGCATCATCAAATAGAGGAGATGAGCTGTTGACAATTGTAGCACTAAAAGAGAATCAAGTTATGGATGTTTGCAATGAATTTGTGAGTGAACTCTGGGAAATTGAGTTAGCCTTGAGTGAGAATGATAATTAAACATATTTTAGTGTTCTATAAGAAGAATAAAAACGTGTCATAACTTAAAATGGTTGGTAAAATTGTTCTTTTATCTCCTAATCCATATTACATATTTTGGCTATGGAATATAAAATAAAAATGTAGGGGAATGCAGAATGTGTACATTGATTTAGCTTAAGAATATTTTTTCGGAACGGATGATATGCATTTGGGCAAAAGGGAATGCATGAGGGTATAGAAGTCACATCTTGCAGAGTGAGATTGTGTATCAATAGTAGGTGAGGAATAGATTTAAGGCGTATTTTGCTAAAGTGTGAGAGGAACAGACATATGAGTAGAATTTTATTAGATGGTGAAAGTGTTTATGAGGCTTCTGTAGCAATAGGTGAATTGAAAAATAATTCTATGAACATAGCTAAATATGAGGCGTTAATGAATGTAATATATGGAATTGTTTTGTGGGATGAAGTATATGTTATGGAAGAGATGTTTAATTCACATTTTTTGTCAGGAGTAGATTTTTTTAAACAATATGAGATTCGTTTTAGAATATTGTCTAAACAAGCGTTATCCCCAATAATTCAAAAATTATCGCTTGAACATTTTTTTGAATATAAAATGCCTGAAAGTGAAGTTCAAAATATTGAACCAAATGAAAACGGAATGTATGATTCTTCTAAAGTTTTGGAAATATTATTTGGAAAAAGGGGATACTATGAAATAAATAATGATGGAAAAAGAGCGTTAGATTATTGGTTGGTGGCTAATGAGAACGGGCTGGATTATATGCCTTCGGTCAAAAGATTGTTAATTCTACAGAGTTATGATTTTTTGAACTTTTTTAACAGAAAAGATGTGATTAACAAATTGGATAGCGAATTATGCGGATTTTATGAGGAATTAAACGCTTTAATTGGAAAAGATGTGATTAGGTATAGATTTCCTGTGTTATTAGATTATATACTTGATAAGTATGGAAATTTAGAAGATATAGTAAAGTATGCATTTGAATTAAAGTATGATCCAAAAGTAGTTAAATTTAGAAAGGAAATTGATAACTTGGAAGAGGCTTTTTTGAGGGGAAGTTTACTGGAGATAAAAAGCTACTTTGAAAATATTGAGGAAACTATAGAAGATATTTCCAAAACAAAAGGGATTGACAGAAGTATTGATATAACATTAAGTTTTCCACCAGCATTATCAACTTCAATAGATTTACCTAAGGCAAGGCCAAATCAATGTCTTTTTATTAAGGATTTAGCCTATTATGGAATAAACGAGAGAATACCCAAACCGTTGCCAAACGGTAAACTATATACTTGAAAAAGAGAAGGACAACGCTTTATATGGGGATAAAACCATTACCCCACTTTGAAAACCTATTGCATACTTTCGCTATGCAGTATAAAATCAAAGTTCAGGGGAATATTGAAACTGTCTGTCTGCTTTCAAGGAAACCTTGATTTTCTGCGGTTTGTGGGATATTAAGGAGCGAAAATGGATGTGTGTTTTGTAGCCTTATGAATGAAGCATTTGAATATCGTAGCA
>ENA-OPSQ01001794-OPSQ01001794.1-human-gut-metagenome-genome-assembly--contig:-NODE-1794-length-13555-cov-4.609037_pt1 | contig 13555 bp, 10 predicted proteins | sample MGYA00241456_ERZ501904 | MGnify/ENA primary metagenome ERZ501904 (study PRJEB25962, sample SAMEA2042452) | human gut metagenome | biome: human gut; feature: human-associated habitat; material: faeces...
AAAGAGCTTCCCTCTCCTCAGAACTCAACAGATCCAGACAGAAGTCAAAATGCTCCGGCAACTCCGTTCTCGGAAAAGGAAATGCCCAGGACTCGCAGTTCTCCGCATCCTCTTCGGAAACCTTCAGGTCGTGGTTAAAGTCGCCGCCGCAGAGCACATAATTCCCGGCTTCGTATTCTTTTGCCATATCATTGCACAGCATCTCAATCTGTCCCTTGCGGATCTCATCGCTGTTGCCGTAAGCGGACATATGCAGATTGAAGATCACCAGCTCTTTTCCGTTGTCCACCGGGATCCGGGAGACGCTGTAGCAGCGGTCCAGATCGAAGAACTTGCTGAAGGAAGTGGAGATGGGGAAGCTTCTGCGCAGGGCGGAAGACACCGGATATTTCGAGAACAGTCCGAGTCCTGCCCGGCTGCTGCCGTGGGGCTGGGTAAACGGATAGAACAGGAAAGCAGAGTCATAATTCTGCGCAAATACGGTAGTATATTCCGGCAGAATGTTGCGCAGCATCTCGTACTCATCCGTATGATAGCTTCTGGTGGCATCCAGATCGATCTCCTGGATCAGCGCAAAATCCGGGTCTAATGACTTCACCAGTTCTCCCGCACCGTTTATGGCATATTGTACGGTCTCCGGGCTTTCCGCCCAGGAGGAGGTACCGCCGTCCATGAAGAAGCTGTAATCCGGCAGATAAGCACCGAAACCGATGTTGTAGGTCACTGCGGAATATTCCGTATCCGTAGCCAGCACCGCAGCCGCACCTGTGGTAGTATCGTCGACCGGTGCCTCCACCACCAGTTCCTGATTATCCTCAATCCTGTAATAACTGGCATAGAGGTAGACGATGTAAGCCAACAGTGCGAGGATGAGGATCCCCAGCACGATACACATGGTTTTTAATAACGTTTTACATAAATTTTTCTTTTTCATATCCTCATTTTAACAAGCCTTGCGGGAAAAGACAACACCCCTTGCCATACTGTGCCGAAAAGAGTTATTATGATAGAGAATAAAATCAAAGGAGGCTGATCCCATGAGGCCGATACCGACGATCGGAGATCCGGAGCGCTATATAGACAGTGCGTTTGTGGATTCTGCATTTATAGAATTGAAAAGCTGTGATCTGTGGGATGTGAAAATGCTGTATCCGATCCTGCATATGGACCATGCGGAAGAGAACTGCTTCGTCCGTAAGGAGATGTATGAGAGGCTGGTGAAAGCGGCGGGGAATCTGCCGGACGGTTACCGGTTCCGCATCTGGGATGCCTGGCGCCCCTTTGCACTGCAGCATGAACTGTTTGAAAAGTATTCTGTGGACATCATCCGGGATTTTCATTTAGAAGAGCTGCCGGAGGCAAAAAGGAGGGCTGCAATCTGCAAATTTGTCTCGGATCCGGTACCGGATACAAAGGTGCCTCCCGCCCATACCACCGGAGGAGCCATTGATCTGACGCTTCTGGATCCGGAGGGCAGAGAACTCCCGATGGGGTGCGGTTTTGATGCCTTTACAGATAAGACCTGTGCAGCGTATTTTGAGGCACCGGAGCATGTACAGGGGGCAGAGGACGAGCAGGTCCGTGAAAACCGCCGTCTGCTTTATTATGCTATGATAGATGCGGGATTTACCAATCTGCCGTCGGAATGGTGGCATTATGATTACGGTGACCGGTTCTGGGCATATTACATGCGGAAGCCCGCAATCTATGAGGGCGTATTTACGAGGGAGGAAATTCATGGATAATCAGAAACAAAAGAAGAAAAAAAGTGTGATGGACACTTTGTCCGCCACTATGGTACTGGTGCTGATCGCACTATTACTGGTGTTTGTAGGATATACCTATCTGGCTCTGAAGAACGGTTACACCTTGGATGACTTGATCGACAATATCGTGGGGAATCTCATCGGTGTGCTGGCAGCATTTCTGTTATTCGATATACTGAACAACAAGCTGACCCAGGATGCCTACGCCAGAGAGACCTCCCAGCAGATCACCAAGACGCTGATGGGGGAGCCGGAGATCCTGGATTCTTTCAGCGATGAAGATAAAAAGACTTTCCTGAAATCCACCATTACCTCCATGATAAAGGATGAAGATGCGGTGGATATGCTTTCTACCAATATGGAGAAATATTTTGACAGGGCAAGAGGCGCCAGAATCCGGAAAATGTTCGATTACACGATCAATCTGGAGCCGAATCTGACAGAGGAATATGTAAAAGCCGGATTCCCCGGAGCCACAGACGGAAAGTATTACCTGATCGATGAGGAATTGAAGTTCAGCGTAAAGTGTCTGGGAGGAACAGACGAGAACTACACGGGCGATGTGATCAGACTCGGTTTCGCCTATGATAAAAAGAGTCTGGACGGTGGATTGCTGGAGACCGGACAGGATGCGGATTTTACCAAGAGCATTTTCAATGAGGATCTGGTGGTGGAACCGGAAGCCGTGGACTTCATCAACAGTATTCCCGCGGATAAGATACGGGATGTGATCAATGACCTGTTCATGCCGATCTTGCGAATTGACAACAGCGGAGATAATGACGACGAAGCGCAGTTCGAAGTAGAGCGAAAGAGCAACGGATTTATCCTGAAATTCAAGCTGGATTTTGACCGGAACGAGGCAAGCGGGGAGCATCTGGTCAGCATCTATTTCAAGATGCCCCGGGTATGGAACTCTATTTTCGAGGTGACTCTGGTGGATCCGACCAAGGAGCCCCATATCAAGCTGAAATACAAGAACGGAATGGATGTCACTATGTATTCCTATCTCAATAAGGAAAGCACTGCCAATGTCGGAGCCTGCATCCAGAGAGCCGGCCTCTATGACATTGCGATCAAGGACGAGTGGATCTACCCCAAGAGCGGCGTGATCTTCCATATTAAGAAGGCGTAGAATAAATATGAAACCAAGATCTCCCCAAAGTATGCAATTATATAAAATGCTCCTATCCCGCGGCTACCCGGAATCGTTCTGTGATCTGGTCACGAAGAATCTGAATACGGATTTTACGGCGAGCCGTATGATCGGTTATCTGTGTCATTATTCCGATCTGCCGCCGGAGGAGATCGCGGACGAAATGCTGGCGATCTTAAGTGACAGGAACCGTATCATGCAGAAGAAAGAACTGGAAAGTAATAATGCAGAGTGGAATCGGAGCAAAGGCTTTGCTGCCGGCTGCTCCAGCGAGGTCATCGAGCGTGGCGCTGAGCAGTTATCATAGCATCCCTCACTGCTTCCGGAAATTCCTCGGAGCACAGCCGTATACCTGCTTAAAGGTGCGCAGGAATAATTTATAGTTCGTGACTCCGTGTCGATCCAGTATTTCGCTGATGTTCAGATCGGTGTCTTTTAAATCCTTGCAGACATGCGTCAGACGCACGCTGTTGATATAGGAAGTGAGGGTGGTTCCCATGTTCCGCCGAAAAAAACGGCAGAAATATTCTGGGTTCAGATGAGCCAGGGAGGCTGCATTTTCCAGAGAAATGGCTTCGGTGTAATGGGATTGGATGTACTGAATCACCGGTTCGAGGCGATGCAGATTTTTCTGACTCTGAATTCGGGAAGTATTGTCGACGGTGACCTTATAGTGGGTCATAAGGATGTATAAAAAATCATAAAGCAGACCGGAAAACCGCAAAGTATAGCTTTGCGGTTTTTTTGTATAGAGATCGCCCATGGAAGTCAGAATCTCCTGAATCTGCGCATCGACAGAAGAATCCCTGCGGGAGAACAGAAAACGGATGCTTTCATATTCTGGGATGGCACCTATGAGAAACGCATAAGGAATCTGTAATAACAGAACCCGGGACGGTGTTGTGGTCCGGGTAGCATGGACGGCGGCGGAATTTACCACATGATAATCTCCGGCATGCAGCAACAGAACCCGCTGTCCCTCAATGAGTTCCATGGAACCCTCATAGATATAGATAACTTCCATGCTTCGATGCCAGTGTTCCGGTATGTAATCGTTATTGCTGTTATAGATTGTAAAACGGACGTTGATTCCGCTTTCAAAAGCAACCTCTTCGTGTGGAAATTGTGGCATCGCAAAGCCTCCTTCTGAAATTATATTAGTTCCCGCGATATATTTATATCATAGAATAAAAAGAAGGAAAAAGTCAATATTGACCTAAAAAGAAGTCATAATCAGATATAGGAATCAATGTGGAAAATTGCTAAACTGGTAAACAGAAAGAGCAAGCGGACAAGCTTGAATGACAGGAGGTTATAGCAACATGACAAAGGAAAAAATCAAAGATCTGATAGCAAAAATGACATTGGAGGAAAAGGCGGCAATGTGTTCCGGCGCGGATTTCTGGCATACTGAAAGCTGCGAGCGCCTGGGGATTCCCGCAAGTATGGTATCCGACGGCCCTCACGGTCTGCGCAAGCAGGATGACAAGGCGGATCATCTGGGTGTAAATGAGAGTATTAAAGCAGTATGTTTCCCGGCAGGCTGTGGAACCGCGGCATCCTTTAACAGAGATCTGTTGTATCATATGGGCGAGACACTGGGCAATGAGTGTCAGGCAGAAGGCGTCAGTGTCATTCTGGGGCCGGCTGTGAACATCAAACGATCTCCCCTGTGCGGTCGTAATTTTGAATACTATTCAGAGGATCCCCTGGTGGCAAGTGAGATTGCAGGCTCTCTGATCCGCGGTGTGCAGAGCAAACATGTGGGAACCAGTTTAAAGCATTTTCTGGCGAATAATCAGGAGACCCGTAGAATGTCGGTGGATGAGATCATCGACGAGAGAACTCTGAATGAGATCTATCTTGCGGCATTTGAGGGAGCGGTGAAGAAGGCAAAACCCTGGACCGTTATGTGCTCCTATAACAGGATCAACGGAACTTATACGGCCGCACATCACAAATATCTCACTGAGACCCTGAGAGACAAGTGGGGATTTGACGGTTATGTCATGAGTGACTGGGGCGCAGTCAATGACCGTGTGGAAGATTTAAAGGCAGGACTTGATCTGGAGATGCCTTCCTCCATGGGAGTCAATGATCAACTGATCGTAGAAGCGGTACAGAATGGAACACTGGAGGAACAGGTGCTGGATACCGCGGTGGAGCGTATTCTGAATATCGTATATCGCTATAACGAGAACAGAGATACCGAAGCGGTGTTTGATCTGGATCACGACCATGAGGTTGCGAAGAAAGTGGCGGAAGAGACCATTGTATTGTTGAAGAATGAGAATGTGCTGCCGCTGACAGAGGGCGAAGAGATCGCCTTTATCGGAAAATATGCGAAAAAGCCCAGATATCAGGGCGGCGGCAGTTCCCATATCAACAGTCATAAGATCACAGGAGCCCTGGATGCGGCAGAGGCAGCAGGTAATACACATATTGTGTATGCCCAGGGATTTGATGACAAAGAAGATAAGACGGATGAGGTATTACTGGCAGAAGCCGTAGAGACAGCTAAAAAGGCAAAGGCAGCCGTGATTTTCGCAGGACTGCCGGATGCATTTGAATCCGAAGGCTTTGATCGTAAACATATGCGGATGCCGAATTGCCAGAACGAATTGATTGAAAGAGTGGCAGCGGTACAGCCGAACACCATAGTCGTATTGCACAACGGTGCACCGGTGGAGATGCCCTGGGCAGATCGTGTGAAAGGTATTCTGGAAGCCTATCTTGGAGGACAGGCTGTGGGAGGTGCCGAGTATGACATTCTCTTCGGCAAAGTAAACCCCAGTGCAAAGCTTCCGGAGACATTCCCGAAGCAGCTGGAGGACAATCCTTCTTATCTTGCCGGCTTTGGTGAGGGCGACCATGTGGAATACCGGGAAGGCATTTTTGTGGGATACCGCTATTATGATAAGAAGAAAATGGATGTATTGTTCCCCTTTGGCTACGGATTGTCCTATACCACATTTGCTTACAGCAATCTGCGTTTGGACAAAAAGACAATGAAAGACACAGAAGAACTGACGGTGTCTGTGGATGTGACCAATACCGGAGATAGAGCGGGTAAGGAAGTAGTGCAGCTCTATGTGGCAGATAAAGAAAGCACAGTGATAAGGCCGGTGAAGGAGCTGCGGGATTTTGTCAAGATCGAACTGGCACCCGGCGAGACGAAGACAGTAACTTTTACGCTTGGAAAGCGAGCCTTTGCTTACTATGATGTACAGATCCATGATTGGCAGGTGGAGACCGGAGAGTTCGAGATCCTTATCGGAGCATCTTCCAGAGACATTGCTCTCAGAGATACCGTGACTGTGGAATCCACCGTGAAGATTCCTTTCCACTATACCACAGATACGACAATGGGCGACATCATGAGCCGCCCGGAGGCCTGGAAACTGGTACAGAGTGTTCTGAGCAAAGGAATGTTCGGTCAGGGCAGCGAGGTCAACGAAGGCGGCGATGCCGCGAAGGAAGCCATCAGCGATGAGATGAATGCAGCTATGCTTCAGTATATGCCTCTGCGCGGACCGGTCAGTTTCGGCGGCGGAGTCAGCATGGCAGATGTACAGAAGTTGGTGGACCGCCTGAATGCCATGGAGAAATAATTAACTGTTTATTTATAGCAATCCCTAAAAGTTAGGCAAAAACTAACTTTTAGGGATTTTTATATATACCACTGAGTGACATTTTTAAGTCGGATGAATGCAAGAAAGAATGTGGAGAATTGTTATAATTAGAATATGAAAAATAAACAGGCATAGAAAGCCGCATTACCAAGGCACGTTAAGGAGGAAACGGATGAAAAAAATAGCAATTGGCGGAGGACAGGGATTTTGGGGAGATTCTCCAGATGCTGCTATCCATATGATTCACAATGCAGATATTCAATATCTTGCATGTGACTATCTGGCAGAACTGACGCTGTCCATTATGGCAAAGCAACAACTAAAAGATCCATCAAAAGGTTATGCTCCTGATTTTGTGACAAGATTGTTGAAACCAGCAGGAAAAACTGCTTGGGAAAGAAATATTAAAATTTTGACAAATGCAGGTGGCATGAATATTTCAGGATGTGTAGATGCTATTCGACAGTATGCAACTGAAGAAAATATGAAAGGGTATAAAATCGGTTATGTAACAGGGGACGACATTAAATCAAAAATCCCGCAGCTGTTAAAGGATGGATGGACATTTCCGAATTTTGACTACGAAGGCGATTTCACGGATATCGTTGATAAAATATATAATTGCAATGCCTACATTGGTCATGAAGGCATTCAAAGTGCAATTGAAGACGGAGCAGATGTTGTAGTCACCGGAAGAGCAGCTGATAGCGCACTTTTCCTGGCTCCGTTGGCTTATGAATTTGGTTGGAAAGACAATGACTGGGATAACCTTGCAAGAGGAATTATGGCAGGACATTTACTGGAATGTGGTGGACAGGGAGCAGGCGGCAATTATATGTATGATTGGCGCAGCGTACCTCAGATGGAAAATCTCGGATTTCCTATTGCAGAGTTGACAGATAAAACATTTGAAATTACTAAGGCCCCTGATTGTGGAGGAGTCATTTGCGAGCAAAGTTGTAAGGAACAATTTTTATATGAAGTGCTAGATCCGGCAAATTATCTGACTCCTGATGTAAATGTGGATATTAGTAATGCTACTATTACACAGGTTGGTGATAATCGCGTCAGAATTGATCATATTCATGGTAAAGAGAAACCGGATACTTTGAAATTGTGTGTTGGGTATCATAAAGGGTGGAAGACGGTTTCGATGTTGAGCTTTGCATGGCCTGATGCTTATGAAAAAGCCCGATATTGTGCAGACATTATCATGAAGAAAATGAAGCAAAAGGGAATGAAAGCGGATGATGTTCATATCAGTTTTATTGGTCTGAACAGCCTTCATCTTAATGTGGCTGATATGAGTGAAGAAGCATTGAAAAATCTGAACGAGTGTGTAATGCGCATTGCTGTATTTTCAGAGGATAAGAATGAATGTGCGAAGATCATCCCGGAAATCAGCCCTATGCAGTTAAACGGACCTCCCGGAGCATCTTTCTTCGGAGGAAGGGCTCGTGTGCAGGAAGTTATGGCACTGTGGCCGACATCTGTTCCACGAGAGGCAGTAGAGATCAAGAGCCATATTATTACAATATAGTTTTGCATAGAGAGGACAAGATTATGAGAGAAATATTATTGAATGATATCGCTCATGGAAGAAGCGGTGACAAGGGAGATACCAGCAATATCTGTGTATTTGCCAGAAAACCTGAATATTATGAAATTATTAAAAGAGAAGTAACGCCCGAAAGACTACATGATTTTTTCGGCGACATGGTAAAGGGCGAAATTATAAGATATGAAGTTCCCAGCCTTGGAGGATTTAATTTTGTACTCAAACATGCACTTGGAGGTGGTGCAACCATGAGCTTGCGGTTGGACAGCCTTGGAAAATCTATGGGGAGTGCCATTATGAGATTAAAGATTCATGTAAAAGATGAGGAATTATAAGGGGATCGGAGGTGAGACCTTATGGGATTAGAAAAAGTGGAAGCACTACAGAATTTGGTAGTTCTTGACTTGACCCGGGTAGTAGCAGGACCCTATGCAGGCTCTATATTGGGAGACTTCGGTGCTGAAGTAATAAAAATCGAAGTGCCGGGAAAAGGTGATGATGCCAGAAGCTATGGTCCTTACAGAAATGGAGAAAGTGTTTACTATGCGAACCTGAATCGCAATAAAAAAGGAATTACATTGAATTTGAAGACGGAAGAAGGAAAAAAAATCTTCCTGGAACTGGTGAATAAGGCAGATATTCTCTTGGAAAATTATCGACCCGGGGTTATGGAACGATTGGGATTGGGATATGAAGTTTTGAGAGAAAAAAACCCACGCCTTATTTACGGAGCAGTGTCAGGCTTTGGCTGCTATGGATCGTACTCTGACAGACCGGGTTATGATATTATTTCACAGGCAATGGGAGGTCTTATGAGCGTTACCGGTGCAAAAAACGGAGATCCTACGCGTTCCGGAAATGCCATGGGTGATATACTGGGTGGCATGAATCTTGTGATTGGTGTTTTAATGGCTTTGAACGTAAGAACACTCACCGGAAAAGGACAAAAGGTAGATGTATCACTGGTAGATTCTGTAGTGGCCAGCCTGGAGAATGCATATACAAGATATTTTGAGTCGGGGCAACTTCCTGTAAGAAATGGAAATGCGTACGCATCTATTGCACCCTATGATAGTTATCAGGCGAAGGATGGTCAGGTTATTATAGCATGTGGAAATCAAAAGCTATATGAGAAGCTTTGCAACGAAGTTCTTCATATGCCATGGATGATAACGGATGAACGTTTTCTTACGGTTTCTTTGAGAGTACAGAATAACGAAATACAAAAGAAATATATTGAAGAGTGGACAACGCAATATACTGTGAATGAAATTGTAGAAAATGTATTGGCAAAAGGAATTCCGGCAGGCCCCATCTATAATGTAAGGCAGATCACAGAAGATAAACATATCGCCATAGAACGTGAAATGTTTGTGGAGATAGAACACCCTGTGATTGGGAAAATGAAAGTAAATGGCAATCCTATTAAGTTGATGGATAATATGCCTGAGATCAGTAAACCGGCACCAACACTCGGACAACATAATGAGGAAATATTCTGTGGGTTACTGAAACATTCCGAGGAACAGATTAAGGAATGGAGGAAACATAACATTATATGATGGAAGATATACCATTCAGTGCCATTATGAAGTCGCCTGAATGCAAGAAAGAATCTTGAAAACTGATATAATGGAAATACATAGAAAAGGTGGTGGAGAGATGAAAACAAAAAAACACAATTGGAAAAGATGGCTACCGCTCTACTTGATGATGGCACCTGGATTAATCTATATTTTTATCAATAATTATATTCCTATGTTTGGTACAATTATTGCCTTTAAACATATCAATTACCAGAAAGGCATTTTGGGGAGTGATTGGGTAGGACTGAAAAATTTCAAATTTTTGTTTGCCACAAACGATGCCTGGGTAATTACAAGGAATACGTTATTGTATAATCTTGCTTTTATAGTGATTAATACAGTGGTTGGAATTATTCTTGCAATTTTTATATGCGACGTTGTGAGCAAAAAATTAAAAAAACTTTATCAAAGTGCGGTATTGCTCCCCTATCTGATGTCAATTGTAATTATTAGCTATATTGTTTTCGCATTTCTTTCAACAGAAAACGGAATGGTGAATAATTCACTGTTGATTCCATTCGGGAAAAATCCGATTTCGTGGTATGCGGAACCAAAATACTGGCCGTTTATTTTGACACTTGTGAATGTATGGAAGGGAGTCGGATATGGTTGCTTGATTTATATTTCGGCGATCAATGGTATTCCCAAAGATTACTATGAAGCTGCAAATTTAGATGGAGCAGGTAAGTGGAAACAGATTCGATGTATTACGCTTCCATCCTTAGTCCCTTCGGTGATTACACTTACTTTGTTATCGATTGGAAGAATTTTCTATTCTGATTTCGGATTGTTTTATCAGGTACCGTTGGACTCCGGAACATTGTATTCTGCGACAAATGTAATTGATACTTATGTATATAGAGCACTGATTAAACTGGGAAATGTTGGAATGTCTTCTGCTGCTTGCCTATATCAGTCGGTTGTAGGATTTGTTTTAGTTCTCACCGCTAATTTGATCGTTAGGAAAGTAAGTAAGGAAAACGCACTGTTTTAGGAGGAGAAAAATGATCCGTTCAAAATCGAATATGCGGTTTCAGATTTTAGCGAATTTTATACTGATTCTGTTTACCATATTTGTAATTACCCCTTTTATTCTTTTGATTATGTCTTCCTTTACGGAGGAAAGTACACTGATAAGAAACGGATATTCATTTTTTCCGGAAAAATTCAGTTTGGGAGCCTATGCTTACATATGGAAAAATGCGTCTAAGATAATGAGGGCCTATGGAATTACAATTTTGGTCACAGTAGTTGGAACAGCTGTCAATGTTATGCTGTCAACAATGATTGCCTATCCGTTATCTCTTGAACAATTGCCTGGAAGAAGAGCAATAACTTTTTACCTTTTCTTTACGATGCTTTTTAGCGGTGGATTGGTACCATCCTATTTGTTGTACAGTAATTATTTTCATATAAAAAATACAATTTGGGCTTTAATTGTTCCTAACCTGTTGCTGTCGGCAATGAGTGTGCTATTAATACGTACATATATATCAACAAGTATACCATCAGCATTGTTTGAGGCTGCAAAGGTAGATGGGGCAGGAGAATTTACAGTATTTTTTAAACTGGTGATTCCTTTGTCTAAACCCATTATTGTAACGATGGGAACTTTTGCCGGTCTGGGTTACTGGAATGACTGGACAAATGGTTTATATTACCTTACGGATACTAAATATTATAGTATCCAGAATCTGTTGAATAAAATGATTACAGATATACAGGTATTGTCTTCTAATTCGTCCATGGCTTCACAAGCCTCTTCGGAAATGGCAAAATTACCTACAGTAGGTGTACGTATGGCGATTGCGGTTGTAGCAATGCTGCCGATATTTGTATTATTTCCGTTTTTACAGAAATATTTCCAAAAAGGAATTGCATTAGGAGCAGTAAAGGGTTAATACATTGCCCTTACAAGATAAAATAAATATATGGGAGGATAACAAATGAAGAAAAAAATTTTATCAATGTTACTCAGTATGGTGTTGACGGTAGCTTGCTTTACGGGATGCGGGAGTAACCCAAGTAGTGGTGGAGAAACCGGTGGAGCAGCTTCTACAGAAACACCTAAAAATCCGGAAGATATGTATACGGTCACAATGGCTGTGATTGGAAATGATCAGGAGGACATGGATCTTGTAGAAGCAGAAATGAATAAAATCCTGGCGGAAAAGGTTGGTGCACAAATTGATGTAATCACATTGGGATGGGGAGTATATCAGCAGCAGTTACAACTTATGTTATCCGGTGCGGAAAAACTGGATTTGGTCCCTATAATGTATAATAACGTGAGTACCTATGTAAACAGCGGTCAGGTATTGGATATGTCTGATTTGATTGACCAGTATGGCGTTAATATGAAAGCAGCTTTGGGTGAAGATATTCTCAAAATTGCTAATATGAATGGCTATGTGTATGGTGTGCCGGTGGAAAAAGAATGGTATGCAGACAGTTGCCTGGTAATGAGAAAAGACATTTTGGACAAATATAATTTGGATGTGTCTAATGTGAAATCTTTGGCTGATTGTGCACCTATTTTCGAAACGATTCATGAAAATGAACCTGATATGAAAATTATTGTAGGCGCTAAAGATAGTTTGATCGGTAACGTATATTTTGCCGATGTACTTTCCGATCGTTTTGGAGTATTGGATAATGGCGGTGCTGATACTACAATTGTGAATTACTATGAGACGGATAACTACAAGAATCTGGCTGCTACGGTTCATGATTATTATGAAAAAGGTTATATCGACAAGGATATGGCAACATCTACAGATGCCGGAACCACAACCTTGAAGGCTGGAAATGCATTCTGCTTTGCCACTCCTTATAAACCGGGCGTTGCAGAACAGGAAAGTCTGAATACCGGTTATGAACTGGTGGCTGTAAGAATCAACCCTACTCCTGCGTTTTGCTATACCAATGCTGTTGCCGCAATTACATGGGGAATTGGTCAGAATTGTGAAAATCCGGAGATGACAATGAAAGTGCTGGACTACATGTACGGTGATCCGGAATTAATGAATCTGTTTAACTGGGGTATTGAAGGTGTTCATTATGTCGTAAAAGATGCTGAAAATGATGTGATTGGATTCCCGGATGGGGTAGATGCTTCTAATGCAAAATACAATCTGAATATGGGATGGGAACTTCCGAACCAGTACAAGATTCATGTATGGGAGGGAAGCTCCAGAAAGATTATGGATGCGCAGAAAGAGATGAATGCCACTGCAAATAAGTCAAAAGCATTAGGTTTCATGTTTGATAGTACATCTGTCAGCAATGAGATTGCAGCACTAAACAATGTGGTTAGTGAGTATTCGTCTTCTATCGATTGTGGCGCAGCTGATCCTGCCACGGCCATTCCGGAGTTTAATGAGAAGTTATACGCAGCCGGTCTTCAGACTGTAATGGACGAGAAGCAGAAACAATTGAACGAGTGGCTGGAAAATCAAAAGTAATGTGTTATAATGTGGCTGTGAATAACAGGAATAAATAAATATAGGAGGTCCCGATTAATGTCGAGAAAACATAAGAAGGTCTTGAGAAAAAATATTACTCTGATCATGTGCGCATTAATCGGGACAATTGTTGTTGTATACAGTGTTGGTATGATATTATTCCGTGGATATGTCAAAGAGATAGCAAATATAGCCAGCCGGACATTTGATTTCTACGGGAATGAATTGGATCAAAAAATGAATGGCATTAATACGCAGCTTGTAAACACGTTGTTGAATAATAAATCTATCAGAGAAATAGAAGAGATGGATTTAACCACAGAGGATAACTCTGTGGTTCAGACTGTAGACAAAGCTCCTTCCTGTGAGGGAGCTTTTCTTGTGTCATGACTG
>ENA-OPSQ01001798-OPSQ01001798.1-human-gut-metagenome-genome-assembly--contig:-NODE-1798-length-13526-cov-4.113800_pt1 | contig 13526 bp, 6 predicted proteins | sample MGYA00241456_ERZ501904 | MGnify/ENA primary metagenome ERZ501904 (study PRJEB25962, sample SAMEA2042452) | human gut metagenome | biome: human gut; feature: human-associated habitat; material: faeces...
CCCGCCAGTACCGCGGCGATGTGGATGCCGTGGAAGCGGAGCTAGATGCCATTGTGGGCCTTGACGAAGTAAAGGATTTTGTGCGCGGCATTGCCCAGAACGTGCAGGCCCAGCAAAAGCGCAAGGCCCAGGGTCTGAAAGTTGCCGATGTGAACATGCACATGATTTTTACCGGCAACCCCGGCACCGGCAAAACCACGATTGCCCGCATTCTGGCCAAGTATCTGAAAGCCACTGCGCGGCGGCCAGCTGGTGGAAGTGACCCGTGCCGACCTGGTGGGCCGCTATGTCGGCCACACGGCCCCGCTGACCAACCAGGTGATCCAGAGCGCTTTGGGCGGCGTGCTGTTCATTGATGAAGCATACAGCCTGTACCGCGGCGGCGAGGACAGCTTTGGGCTGGAAGCCATTGACACCCTGGTAAAGGGTATTGAGGACCACCGCGATGACCTGGTGGTGATCCTGGCCGGGTACAGCAAGGAGATGGCGCTGTTCCTGACGGCGAACTCCGGCCTGGCCAGCCGCTTCCCGAACCAGATTGAGTTCCCGGATTACACAGGCGCTGAGCTTTTGGCGATCACCCAGAGCATTGCCAAAAGCAAGGGGTACCGCCTGGACGATGCCTGTGCGATGCCGTTGGTGGCATTCTTCGACCGCCGCCAGTCAGAGAACGCCGCCGAAAATGGCAACGGACGCATGGCCCGTAACACGCTGGAAAAAGCCATCCTGAACCAGTCCAAGCGCCTGGTTGCGGATGCTGATGCCGCGCTGGACCTGCTGCTGCCGGGGGATTTCGAACTGGAGTGATTCCTTACGGGAGTTTTTCGGCCTTTTTGAAAAAGGCCTTGGCGAAAGACTTTAATGGGTATCGCATAAATCACATAAGCTAAGGTATATCTGAAAACAAAGAACATAACGGATATTTCGCAAAATCCCGCTGTGTTTGTAGAAATAGACTAAATTTTCGACTTTTCAGATACACCTTAGTCCTATCTGAAACGTCAAAAAGCTCGTCTGTTTCAGCAAACGCAGCCGGATTTTGTGGTTGCGAAAGATCCGCTTTTTTCGTTGCTCTCAGATGCACCTCAGGAGCTGGCGCAGATAGAAATCGGCAAGGGGGAACCGGGAATCAGGGGCAGGGCAGGGGGGAACAAAAAAGCGAATGGCATATCTGCAGCAAACCCGCACCCCGTTGTAAAGGGAGAACGGCATCCCGTTGGCGGGCGTGCAATCCACCAAACACACACCCGCCGCCGCAAACACCGCAAACCGTTTGCAGGGGCGCGGTGTACCCCATCGCGCCGCAAAAAAACGGGAACCGTGCGCCGCAAACCTGCCATCCCTCCCACAAGGCGCCCACCCAGCCGCCATGCCCCGCCGCAAACAGGCGCATGCGAAACAAATAATTGCGCAAAAACAGGAAAATGCAACAAAAAAGGCGAATTTTTCCGCAAAGTTGCGCTCTGTGTGCGCAGAGGATCATAAACGCGCGGTCAAAGTATATAAAAGGGACCGCTGCCAAAAAGAAAATCAGGAGTAAATGATACAAAGGCTTTGAACACATTATATAATTGGAGGAAAGCGCAATCAGTAAAAGTGCTGAAAAACAGGAATTTGCGTGGATTGTATTGTCTTTCTGGTGTAAAGGTGCTATATTAAGAAAATAAAAAGTAAATGCGCAATGAGAAGACTCGATGCGGTTTTTTTTTGAAAACAACATGGCAACGGTTGCGCAAGTAAAAGAAGCTGGCTTCTTTTACTGTTCCACAGGGGATCCCCTGTGGAACAATGTGCTTCCATCAAGCCAGCGCGAAAGACGGGTGAGCAGATTGAATAGAACAGGAAAAAACACAACAGGTTGGGCGCGCCGGCTGACAGCGCTGCTTGTCACCGCTTGCCTGGTTATGGCAATGGCCCTGCCTGTATACGCCGAGGTGGATCTTCTGCCCGACGCACCTGACGAAGTAGAGCTGCTGGAGGATAAGCAGGGAACGGCCTCCGGGGAGGATACCGTTCCGCCGGAGCAGAACGCCGCCACCCCGGTGCCGGATGCCGCCACCCCGGAACCAGAACAAAGCAGCCCGCCCCGACCGAAACGCCGGAGCCCACGGCAGAACCCACCCCGACCCCGGAACCGACAGCCACTGCAACGGCCACCCCTGTGCCGACCGTGACCCCCACCGCCACCCCGGAACCGACCGAACAGCCGCAGAAGATGTACGCCGCAACAAGCGTGGATAACGTGCAGGCAGTTAGTGAGGGGGGAGTGCCGGCTACTTACACGCTCTATTTTGCAGTGCCTGACAATTGGAGCGATTGTACAGTGGTGAAAATATATGCCGTTGGTGAAGGAGATCCAAATAAAGCATATTATCTTGATATGCAGGAAGCTGACAAAACGAAGGACGGAAGAAAAATCTATTCTGTGCTCCTGAATCAGGCTCAACACTATCCACATGGAGGGTTGAATGGACTTGAATTTCGCGGATATAAGGAAAATCCAATTGTCAACGAAAATCCTGTATACACAATAGAAATTGCTAAAGTAGGTAATAATAATCCACCGTGGATAACGTTCAATCCAAATGATTCGAATCATTATAATAGCGACGGCAAGTGCCATGACGGATATATCGGCGGCGACTACTATGACGGAAATAATGAGGGTGGCTGGTATCCAAAGAAATGGGAAACCTATACGGTTGGCCATAAGCACTTCGCTGGCAAAAAGATGGCCTTTGAAAATAAAACCAGTGAAACACTAACGGACGTCAAAGCCTGGTTTTATGAACTGAATGAAAAAACAGGAAAACTTGATCGGGTCTGTGACCCAATACCCTTAAATAGTGCTGAGTTGGCTTCTGGTATTGCTTCTGGTTCCACAGCAACCTTTAAAATTCCTAACGATTATTGCTCTTTTGTTCGCTTTACCGCGGGCGATGATGAAATAAGTGAATACTACAATTTTTATAATGAGGAAGTAACAGGAGAAAATCAGAAACGCTTCCAGTATTCCGAAGGTCAATGCTATTGCTACATGTACAATGGTATTGAGGATGCAACATGGGGGCGTCCAGGTGCCACCCGCATCTATTACGATGCTACTTTTTCCAAGATGGCATTGAATGGAGATACCGACGACTTTTCAATCCCCAAAGCCAATAATAATAAAGAGACCATTTATTATCGGATAAAAGGAGACGGCGTAGAATCCGAAAGCGGCACGCTGGTAAAAGATGGTACAAACGAAAATCTTTATTATATTGACATTCCCCAAGGATATCGTTCAATCATCTTTTCCGGTGATGCAATTAACGGTGACAAGGAGACAAAAGGAAATGGAGTAAGTACAGAGTGGCTGCCGATTCCCACAGATGACAAAAATTGCTTCTATGCGGATACGAATGACGATGCAGTATATAAAGGTACCACTCGTGGCGGCTACTGGGCTCCAAAAGGTACCCTGCGTGATGCCGAAACGTGGAAAAATCCTGACACTAAAGTAGTAGATATTGCCGCCGCTGAATTTACGGAAAAACCAAATACAAAGTATGTTACCAGTACGCTGTATGATTATTATACAGATTACGAACTGAACGGCAAGAACCGTGATAGCTACGATAATGATAATGCGGTTAATCAGCGCCACTGGGTACCCTTCCGCCAGTTCGATCAGGCAATCAGCGACTACTATCAGAGTTATGTAAATAATAATACCGGAAAGTCCATTATATATCCCATTTATACAGGCCATTTCCAGCCAAGTGATTGGGCTCCAAAATTTGCGGATATTGCAAGTACATTGAATTTGTACGGATGGAGTTCTTACAATATCTTTATCGCAGCCAATAACTCGAACTATGATATAGGAGGAAACGCAAACGGGAAAAAAAATGCCTACGCTTTCCAGGGCATTGTTGCAGGCCAAAGAGACAGCGATGGCGACATCGTGATGAATGGCACGACCCTGAAAGAACCGCATTTCAATGAAAAGTTCCTGACCGGCCAAAACAGCAAAAATGCAAAACTTGGCAAAGTTTACCACAATGTTGAGTTTCCGTTTACCCAAAAAGAAGTTTTTGTAGAATCAGATCAAAAAGGCAAAGGTGTTAAATACTGGTGGTTTGACAGCAAAGAAACTTCTCTGTATCTGCGCAAAGATACAAATAGCGATCAGTTGTACCTTGGTAATGATAGCACGGGAGAGACAACCGCTGAATATCTGAGCGAGGCGTCCCACAACGTGGACAGTGCAAGTGATCCAAATAAAGTTTCAACGCAATACGGCTTTTTCCCGTTCAATGAAACCACAACCAGTAATAGCGCAGTCAGGTACAATTACGGTTACGGTGCAAAACTTGAAATCCCGTTTACCCTAACCAGTACCGGAACAGTTAAGGACGACTACAATAATGAAATTCCAATTCGTTTTTACTTCTCTGGTGATGATGATGTGTGGGTTTTCATTGACGATCAGCTTGTCCTGGATATTGGCGGTGCTCATGCCAGAGTTTCTGGTGTGTTGGAGTTTGACCAGCGCGATAATAAGAAAAACACCGTAACTTCCTATGTCAGCCGGGTCAAGAACAGCAAGACAGATAATTATGGCGCTGAAGATTGTGATGAAAACAAGCATGAAACGGAGACAAGCATTACTTACTTAGGAACAACCGAAAAGTATTATAAAAACGCAAGTGTCTCCATCCCTAATCTTTCCACCGGCAAGCACACCCTTACCATGTACTACATGGAACGCGGTATGTGGGAGTCCAACATGGCGGTGGCGTTCAACTTCCCGGATAATAACGAGCTGCAGGTTCAAAAAGAGGTCGAACTGAGCAAGGTTGATCCAGACTTCAAAAATTGCTTTAAAGACCAGAAAATCTTCAACTTCACCATCCAGAACCAGGCAACCCATTATGGAGAAAAAGTGGCCGCTGGCTCGGATACAAGCGGTACCAAAGAGGTGAATTTTGCGGATTGTGACGAGATTAAACCCGCAACCGATTCAACCGAAGGTGAGTACATTTTCAAGTTGGATACAAACCCCGAGCAAGGTTCCGGGCCTGAAGGCGAAAAGGTCCTTCACTGGTACGCACGCTATACGGATACGGAACCCGTCAGTGCAGCGCGTAAGAAACGTTATGGCATCCTGACGCTGAAAAACCCCATCGATATCAAAGACGAGCGCTTCCTTACGTTCCAGGTTTACGTTGATCCAGGGGATAGTGGAGGTGACCTTTCCCTCAACAACCTGTATCTGGAACTGCTGGATGAAAATGACGTCCAAAAAGGCAGCCTTGGCACATCAGGCATTAACGGCGCAACGTATGGCTCGGTCGAAGTGAAGACAGGCGCATGGGTCACCGTAAAGCTGGACCTGAACAAGATGAAAGCGCAGGACGGTTTTAACGGCAAGGTCAAAACCATCCGCGTGGGCGATAACTATAGCCGCCACATCTATTTCAGGAACTTTACCTTCATTCCCAAAGCGGTGCCAAAAACGATGACCGGCTTTACAACCGATCAGAAGGAAATCCCGGATTACGGCTCCGCCACAAGCGGTCAGTTGCAAAACGCCATAAACGCACAGTACACCTCCACCAAGGACAGCGACACCCAGTTAGTGGACGATGACGGACGCTTTGTTCTGGAAGATGGAGAAACCGTTACCTTCAGTGACCAGTTCCGCCGCGGCAGCTACATTTCGCTCAAAGAGGAACTGAACCGAAACCTGTACGACACCACATGGACGGTGTGCGAGAACGGGAAGGAGGTTACTTCGATGGAAGGAGGTAAGAGCGTAAGTCTTCCTGATTCAATACCTTCGTTAATCGGGCGGGTGGGAAGCGGCCCCGATGATGGCCGAACGGAAAACAAGGGAACAGAAGAAGAGCAGCCGGTGGAGAATCAGTATAACGGAACCAAACCTACTGACCCCGATGCCAACACCATCGTCTTCCGCTCCTATAAGGACCCGGACGGAAATAGCTCCACGCTGACAAAGCTAAAGGTAAAATACGTCAACACCGTCAAAACCGGCGGACTGAAAATCCAAAAGAAGGCCGCAGCTGATGAGGAAGATATCATTAAAGGCACCTACACCTTCAAGGTTACCTTTAATGATGTTGGCGGTGAGGGTCTGGAAGAAAAGCCCATCGAAAAAATCGTTACGATTAATATGAGCGAAGCCGGCGATCACACCAAGACCATCACCGGCATCCCCGTTGGCACCCGCTATACCATCGAGGAAGTCGAAACCAGTGATGGTTCCACACTGCAAAGCGTAACTGTTCCGAAAGGCAATGAAGCCCATGTGATCAACAACACCATGGTGGAAGGCATGATTGTGGCGAGCAAAAATCCGAGCGATCCGAACGATCTGGAAGTTACCGCAATCTTTACCAACACTAAGCGCAAACTGATCAACATTGAGTTCGATAAGCTCTGGAAAGATGCAAATGATACGGTCCTTGGTACAACGAACCAGCCGAACGAGATTTACATCCAGCTCCAGCGCAAAAACAGTGCTGCGGATGCCAAATGGGAGGTTGTTGACTACCCGACCTCGGGCAGCAAATATGTTACGGTTCGCCATACAGATAACGGCTGGCTGTATCCCTTTAACAACCTGGATCAGTACCCGGTTGGCGGCAGTGCGGCAAACAACTATATTTACCGCATTGTGGAAGGTACGGTGAACGATGGCAGCTTTACCCCGGCAGCGGAAGACGGAACCATTACGATTAAGGGCAATACGTATGTTGTAACGGCTGAAGCAACAGCAAAAAGCGAAAAGGACAGCGAAACCGGCGCAACTACAACGCCAGCCACAGCCACCGATGGAACCATCACCGGCGGCAGCGGCAAGATTGTGCTGACCAACACGTTGCAGAACCCGAAGTTTGCACTGGATATCATCAAGAAGGACGCGGAACTCAATAATGAGGGCCAAGAAGTATTCTTGAAAGATGTTGAGTTCAAGCTGGAAAAGCTGGTCGAAACAACAACCGGAGGAGAATCGCAGGTAGAGACTACCTATAAATTCGATAACGAAAACACAGGTTCCATTACCGCCACAACGAAGGGCGACGGCAAGATCACCGGTGTGTTCACAAATCTGGAACCCGGTACATACCGCCTGACGGAAACCAAGGCACATCCGGGGTACAACCTGTTGGCACAGCCAATTAAGATCAAATTTACCCAAGGCGGCGAGTGTTATATTGATGGGCAGAGAATTACGGACGAAGGCAAGTTTAAGCCGGGCGCCAATAACACCTACACCATGACCCTTACCGTTCTGAACCGTAAAACGCCTGAGCTGCCCCACACGGGTGCAGACGCGCCAAGCCTGTGGCTGGTGATCGGCATGCCGCTGGCGGTGGCAGGGCTGTTGATATTCACATTCCGCTACAACAGGAAAGGGGGCCGGCGACATTAACCATCCCCCGGAAACCCAGCAACCCCCAGGATGCAGGGCCTGCCCGCCCGTGCGCGCCCGTTTACGGCAGGGCGCGGCCATAAGCCGGGGGTGTAACTGAAAAGCGGAAAATATCGCCTGTTTCTATAAGCGCAGCCGGATTTTGTGTTAAGAAGCCTTGGGATCCGGAAAGGATTCCGGCGGCTCTTTGCCTTACATCCTGCTTGTGGCTGCGAAATATCCGTTATTTCCTTTGATTTCAGATGCACCTTAAGCCAAGTGGGCAAGCGGCCCAGTTTTTCCTCCTTTTTTCTTCACGGCACAGTGCGGGCGGCGCGGCAGCGTTTCACCGCTGCAGCGCCCCGCACTGCACGCCGTGCTGATGCAGAACCCTTAAGCCGGGCGGCCCCGCCGCCCATCCGATGATGATTTTTTTAAGAGAAGAGGTACTGAAATGAAAAAAGCAAAACGTTTTCTCACAGGCCTGTTGAGCGCCGCCCTGGCCCTCAGCCTGTGCGCCATGCCAGCAATGGCAGAGGATGTAACAGGTGCAGATACATCTGGAACTACACCTGTGACAGCGATTGACACTGGCAGAAAGGGTACACTTACTATTTACAAGTACTTGATGGAAGATACTAGTGACGGGAAGACAAATTCTCCGACAGCAAACGAAGGACAAACGGTTCCCGCTGAAGCTGAAGCTGTAGACGGGGTAGGCTTTACGATTTATCAGGTCATGAATGCGGATGATCTGGTTGACTATTATAAGAGTGGCAGTAAATCGGGTACGGTTACTGTCGATACCTACTTGACTACCGATGCTACTACAGGTAAACAGAAAGTTGTTAAGAATGATAATGATGTGCCGCCATATCGGGCAGAAGTGAAAACGGCGACTGTTGATGGTAAAAAAGGTGTAGCAAAATTCGAAGATCTTGATGTTGGTCTTTATGTTGTGATGGAGACAACGAAACCGGTATCTGTTACGGCTGCTGTTGCACCATTTCTCATTTCTATTCCTATGACCCGTATTGCAGATGACAATGGTAAAACTGCAAATACGGAGTGGCAGTATGACGTTGTTGTTTACCCGAAGAACAGCACCAAAAAAGGTAGTGTGACCATCGTAAAGAAAGGTGCTGTTGGTGACAGTAGTGATAGCAATGCCGCAGCTTTGGAAAATGTTGGTTTCAAACTTCAGTGGTATAATGATACAACAGGAGCATGGGAAGATAAGACGACAATTACCACTGGACAAGATGGCAAATTTACAGTAAATGATTTGAACAAAGGTAAATACCGCTTTATTGAGACTTCGAATGCCGACTCTAAGTATATCCTCGATCTTAATGAAACCTATGAATTTGAAATTGACCAAGACGGTTATCTGAAACTTCCGGAAAGTACAGACACAACTACGAATACAAAAGATTACGTTATCAATAAAGAGACCGCAACAATTACGATTTACAACTATAAACCCGATCTGGACAAGCAAGTTAAGAAACGTACTAATGACAGTTGGGTCGAAGGTACAGATTATAATGTTGGGGATACTGTATCTTATAAGATTAGTGTAACGGTTCCTTCTAATATCACGAAGCTTGCACAGTTTGATGTTGAAGATACCCCCGAGCACTTGATTGATGATGCTGATAGTATTGTGGTTAAGTGTGGTGAGGAAACTCTGACAAAAGATACGCACTATACTGTTGTACCGGGTACCAAAGATGAAGCAACGGGTAGTAAGGGCTTTACTATCAAGTTCAAGACAGCAGAAATGGCTGCGTATGCAGGAAAAACGCTGACCATTACTTATAATGCAAAACTGAGCGATAAGGCTGTAACGACTATTGATGGAAACACGAACACTGCAAAACTGATTTATACTAACAAAATTAACGAAAATGGCCAGCCGGATGAAGATTCGAAAGAAGAAATCCATGACGAGACGATTGTTTACACTTTCGAAATCGACATTGTAAAAATCAGTGATCAGCTGGGTAAAGATGGAGAACCTGAAAAATTGCAGGGAGTGAAGTTTAAGCTATATAAAGTGGCCACTGATGGTGGCGTAACGGGTAGTGAGATTGGACTGAAAGGCGAGGACGCTAATCTTAAACTCGAACTTATAAAAGATGAACTGGTGACAGATAAAAATGGTAAGGTGTCGGTATCTGGGCTTTCCAATGGTACCTACTACCTGGTTGAAACTGAAACCAAAGAGGGATACAACCTGTTGAGCGAACCCGTTAAGGTTGAACTGAATGTTCAGTATGAAGAAACATGGACTGAATCCAAAAAGTATGAGAACGGTATTCTAACGAAGCATGACGTTACGGTGAACCGTAAAAATGAGTTTGGCAACGTCACTAATAAAACGCTTGGTGCCGTTACTAATACCATCATCAACCGCAAGGGCTTCAAGCTGCCCACCACCGGTGGTTTCGGCACCCTGCTGTTCAGCGGCATTGGCGTGCTGCTGGTTGTGGCCGGTGTTGGCGTGCTGCTGAGCCTGAAAAAGAAGAACCGCGCCTGATGCGCCCGCCGCAAGGCAAAACAATTTTACAATTCACCAATAGGGTATAGAGGGATAATCCATCATACACAGGGGGAGGGCCGGGTTTGGCCCTCCCCCTATGGTGGGTTATTGGGGAATAAATTTTTTTGGGTGTACATGGCCGTTGTTCGGTTGATTTTTAGGCCCTGCGTGGGGAACCACCCCATGGGTTAGGTTTGTGGCGGGGAACCACCCCTCAGGCCGCTCCGCGTCCAGCTCCCCTCAAGGGGCGCCAATATCTCACCTTATGTTTGCGGTGGCTCCCCTTGAGGGGTGGTTCCCCGTGCAGAACCTAAAAATAAATAGGGCAAGGCCCGTCAAACGGGCCGATGGCGAGCATCGGCCCCTACAAATGATTTGCAATGTTTGCGGCGCGGGGTGGGTGGGCGGCAATTATTAGGCCCGTCAAACGGGGCGTCGGGGACGCCGCCCCCTACATGCAGGGCGAGGTTTATTACAATTTTGTGGTGTGCAACGCCGTAAGGCCCTACAGATTATTTTATTGTTATTCACTACCCTAAAAACCACCCCCAACCCAATATCTCCTGAGCGGCGCAATGCGGCGCGGTCCACCACAATTATTCATTATTCTTTATTATTTATTCTTTTGCCTACTTCCAATTCCTAATTTCTAATTTCTAATTGCATCAGTTCCCAACTTCAACCCTCTCACGGAAAGGTTCGCGGTGACGCTATGGATACCACAACAAAACTAAAAGTCGGCTTTGCGGCCTTGATGATCCTGTCCGGCATTGGGGTGGCATCGTACCCGGTTATCAGCAACGCGGTGGCGCAGCGCCACGCCAGCGAAGCGATCCAAAATTACGATGATACCGTAAAAAGCATGGATACCGAAAAACTGGACGCCGCCAAGGAGGCCGCCCGCCGCTATAACCAGCAGCTGGACAGCGCCGTGGAGCGCGATGCCGCAGGCGAAGCGGAGGATACCGGCACCAGCTATGTGGACCTTGTGGATGTGGGCGAAAGCCTGGGGTATATCACCATCCCGAAAATTGACGTCAACCTGCCTATTTACGAAGGCACCAGCGATGATGTGCTGCAAAAGGGCGTTGGCCATCTGGAAGGCTCCAGCTACCCCCTTGGCGGCGAAAGCACCCACAGCGTGCTGACCGGCCACCGCGGCCTGCCCGAAGCCGTGCTGTTCACCGACCTGGACAAACTGGAAGAGGGCGACTGTTTCTACCTGCATATTCTGGATGAAACGCTGGCGTACCAGGTGGATCAAATCAAAGTGGTGGAACCGGAGCACACCGAGGATCTGGAAATCACCGCGGGGCAGGATTACTGCACCCTTGTTACCTGCACGCCGTATGCCATCAACACCCACCGCATGCTTGTGCGCGGCACCCGCATCCCTTATAATGGAGAGGAAGAAACCAACACCCCGCAGGCCGTGCAGTATCAGGCGCTGCGCACCGGAACGGTGGTCAAGCGCGTGGTGGATGCCTGGCCGTGGATCGCGGTAACGGGCAGCATTGTGATTGGCGGCGAAGCGCTGCTGCTGCTTTTGCTGCTGCACCGCTGCAAAAAGCGCGAGGAGGATGACTAAATGGGACGGCTGATTGCTAAAATTCTGGCCTGGCTGGCCATTTTGCTGGGGCTGGCGCTGTTGATACAGCCCACCGCTGCCCAGTGGTGGACCAGCACCCGCAACGCCAAAACCGCTGCGCAGTTTGCGGCCCGCGCCGAAGCCCAGCCCACCGCCCCCGCGGCGGAGGAAACCACAGCCGAACCCCCGGAGCCGGAACGCGCCTACCCTGAACTGTACGCCGCGATGCAGGACTATAACGCGGAAATTTACGCCGGGGGCCAAAGCGGCCTGACCGACCCGTTCGCCTACGAGGAAGCCCCGCTGGACCTTGCTGCCTATGGCTATGACGATGATGTGCTGGCTGTGCTGTGGATCCCGCGCCTGAACCTGGAGCTGCCCGTTTACCTGGGCGCCAGCCGCGAAAACCTGGCCAAAGGCGCGGCGCTGCTGGGCCAGACCTCGATGCCGCTGGGCGGCGAAAACACCAACACCGTGATCGCCGCCCACCGCGGCTATTATGGCGCGGAAATGCTGCGCAACGTGCAGCAGATCCAGGTGGGGGACAAGATCCAGCTGACCACCCCGTGGGAAACGCTGATTTACCGCGTGAGCGAGCTGAAAATTATTGACCCCAGCGATATCAACGCCGTGCTGATCCAGCCGGGGCGGGACCTGCTGACCCTTTCCACCTGCCACCCCTACACCCGCAACAGCCAGCGCTACCTGGTAATTGCGGAGCACGACACCGCCGCTGCGGACACCACCAAAGAGGAGGATTTGCAGGAAAGCGCCGCTACCTGGGACGAAACGCCGCGCCAGGTGACCGTGGAGGATGCCGGCGGCAGCTCCATTGCCGAAGTGGCCCCCCAGGCCCTGACCCCATTGCCGGGGGAGGGCAGCGCGGAATCCGAGGGGAGCGCGATCTCCAATACCATGATCTGGCTGGAAAACAACGCACTGTGGGCCGGGCTGGTGGTTATTGCCGCCGCCGTTGGCATTATGGTGATATGGAAAAAACACCGGGAGGATTAACCATGCAGTACACACAGCAGGCCGCCGCCGTTACGGCCGAAGTAAACAAGGCCGTGCAGGGCAAACAGCAAACGGTAAACACCATCTGGATGGCCATGCTGGCGGGCGGCCATGTGCTGATTGAGGATATTCCCGGCGTGGGCAAAACTACGCTGGCGCTGGCCTTTGCCCGCGCGCTGGACCTGAAAGAAAGCCGCGTGCAGTTTACGCCGGATGTTCTGCCGTCCGATTTGGTGGGATTTTCCGTTTACCAGAAAGAGACCGGCAAGTTTGTGTACCACGCCGGTGCGGTGATGTGCAACCTGTTTTTGGGCGATGAGATCAACCGTACCTCCTCCCGCACGCAGTCGGCTTTGTTGGAAGTGATGGAAGAAGGCACGGTGACGGTGGACGGCACCACCCGCCCGGTGCCCGCACCCTTTACCGTAATTGCAACCCAGAACCCCATCGGCGCCGCCGGCACGCAGATGCTGCCGCAGTCTCAGCTGGACCGTTTCATGGTCTGCGCCGTAATGGGCTACCCCGATGAGGAAGCGGAGCTGGCAATTTTGGCCGGGCAGAGCAAAGGCCGCCTGCTGGACCGTGTGCGCCCCGTTGCCGGTCAGGCGGATCTGCTTGCCATGCAGCAGGAGGTCAGCACGGTATTTGTGCATGAGCTGATGTACCGCTACATTGTGGCGCTGGCCCAGGCCAGCCGCAAGGACCCGCGCCTGGCCGTGGGGTTAAGCCCCCGTGCCACCCTGGCGCTGACCAGCATGACGCGCGCGGCGGCGTACCTGGCGGGGCGGGATTTTGTTGCCCCGCAGGATGTGACCGCTGTGTTTGATGCGGTTGCCCGCCACCGCCTGGTGCTGAACGACCAGGCCCGCGCAGGCGGCGAAACGGTGGACAGCGTAATGCAGGACCTGCTGCGCACCGTGCCGCGCCCCCGCCCCGAAAAGGCTGAACGCCATGGC
>ENA-OPSQ01001801-OPSQ01001801.1-human-gut-metagenome-genome-assembly--contig:-NODE-1801-length-13501-cov-2.982895_pt1 | contig 13501 bp, 10 predicted proteins | sample MGYA00241456_ERZ501904 | MGnify/ENA primary metagenome ERZ501904 (study PRJEB25962, sample SAMEA2042452) | human gut metagenome | biome: human gut; feature: human-associated habitat; material: faeces...
TGAAAGTACATTTAGGAAAAAATAAAGCAACAAAATAGTTGTGAAATAGGAAAACGGCTGCCTTCCGGCGGCCGTTTTTGCATTTCACATTTACAGAAAAAAGAAGGGAGGCAGGAGAATGCAAAAAGGATTTTTGATTTATCTGATCATTATGAATCTCATTGGACTCGCAGTGATGGCAATGGACAAAAGCAAGGCGCGGCATCATGCGTGGCGGATATCGGAAAAAACACTTTTCCTCGTGAGCATTTTAGGCGGCAGTGCCGGAACGTGGGCCGGCATGTATCTGTTTCATCATAAGACAAAGCACTGGTATTTTGTGGTGGGAATGCCACTTATTCTGATCTTACAGATATGCATTACGGCATTGATCGGGAATATGCATGGGTTTGGGATGTGATAAATGCATGGTTTGCGATGTTTTATAAGAAATAGAAAAATAAATTAGCAATTGAATATTTTCAGAAAGTCCTTTATAATGAAGTTTAAAATCTGGCAAAGACATATGTCTCTGTCAAAAAGACAACTGGGGAAAATCAATTTTCAGATGATCAAAAGATAAAGCTGATAGAATGAAAATATATTTTCCGTCGAAGGACAAGGAGGATTTTATGTACACATTAGAAGATATTCAGGCAGTGGATATGGAAGTTGCACAGGCAATTACCGATGAACTTGACAGACAGAACAGTCATATTGAGCTGATCGCATCCGAAAACTGGGTAAGCCCGGCGGTTATGTCAGCAATGGGAAGTGTCCTGACGAATAAATATGCGGAAGGTTATCCGGGAAAGAGATATTACGGTGGCTGCGAGTGCGTGGACGTTGTGGAAGAACTGGCAAGAGAGCGCGCAAAAGAATTATTTGGGTGTGAGTATGTCAATGTGCAGCCACATTCCGGTGCGCAGGCAAATATGGCGGTGCAGTTTGCAATTTTAAAACCGGGTGATACGATCATGGGAATGAACTTAGACCATGGTGGACATCTGACACATGGTTCTCCGGTCAATTTTTCCGGAACTTATTTTCATGTAGTACCATATGGTGTCAATGACGAGGGATTCATCGATTATGATAAAGTGGAAGAGCTTGCAATGGAATGCAAACCAAAAATGATCATTGCAGGGGCATCCGCTTATGCAAGAACCATTGATTTTAAGAGATTCCGTGAGATCGCAGACGCATGTGGTGCAGTACTCATGGTCGATATGGCGCATATTGCAGGACTTGTGGCAGCAGGACTTCATCCAAGCCCAATTCCATATGCACACGTTGTGACGACCACAACACACAAGACACTGCGCGGACCGAGAGGCGGAATGATTTTGAGCAGTCAGGAAGTTGCGGACAAGTATAACTTTAACAAAGCAATCTTCCCGGGTATTCAGGGCGGACCACTGATGCATGTGATCGCAGCCAAGGCAGTCTGCTTCAAAGAGGCATTGCAGCCGGAATTTAAGGTTTACCAGCAGAATATTATTGACAACGCACAGGCACTCTGCAAGGGACTGATGGATCGTGGAATTAAGATCGTATCCGGTGGAACAGACAATCACCTCATGCTCGTAGATCTGACCAATTATGATCTTACCGGAAAAGCAGTTGAGAAACTTCTGGATTCCGTCAACATTACCTGCAATAAGAATACCATTCCAAACGACCCGAAATCTCCATTTGTGACAAGTGGTGTACGTCTTGGAACTCCGGCGGTAACTTCCCGCGGATTAAACACGGATGATATGGATCAGATCGCAGAGGCGATCGCAATGATGATCAAAGAGGGTGAGCCGGCAGCTGACAAGGCAAAGGCGATCGTGAAATCTTTGACAGAGAAATATCCATTGAAATAAAATAAATTTTTTTGTTGAATAAGAAGTGGTTATCTGCTTCATGAGTAAAAAAGCCTCCCGATAAAAATGTGGGAATTGCGATGAAAGGCAATCCGGATCATTTTTGCCGGGAGGCTTTTGTGGTTTAGGAATGCAGCGTTTTGCAAAAAAATAAGAGTTTAGCAGAAATGATCATCTTGCGAGCACATCAATGATCTGTCCAACGTACATGGTGTGCATATCGCCGTCTTTGTACCATTTGTCAGCAATCTCGGAATCGAGGAAGGAATCATCCGTGATTCTGGTAGCAGACATTTTTTCACAGACCAAAACAAGATTTCCCTCATCAATGTATGGGATTCCATGCCGGTAGTCCACGGTAAGCCCTGCGTTTGCAATCTTATCCTCGTTCCGGCCGGAATGGGAGCCACAGTAATTCAAGGCATCGCGGTACTGGTCACTTACAAATGTAAGGGAGAAAAAGTCTCCCGCATCGATCAGTTCCTTGGTATATCTGGAATCACGGACAAAAACATAGACAACATTTTTGCCCCATAAAACACCAACACCGCCCCAGCTAATGGTCATTGTATTGGATTCCTGTTTATTTCCGGCTGTGAGCAGTGCCCATTCTTTGCCGATTTTCGTAAATGGATTCATGTCCAGCATATCAACTGGAATTGGCTGAAATGTATGCATAGGGATCACCTCTCATAATTTTTTTAGGTAGTTTTATTATATTACAGGAGAGTGGAAAAGTCACTTGAAAAAGAAAATAAAATCAGGTTATAGAAAATAAAACAGATAATAACTAATAGTTATACATAACATAAGGCTTCGGAATAATCTTGACATGAAAAAAAGAAAGTATCATAATGGTTGTCAAAGTTAATTTCCCAAAAGTGTAATGGGAAAAGGAGGATATTATGGATATCAGATTTGAAAAAAGACCGGTATTAAAGGAGAAACCAGACCAGAAGAATCTTGGTTTTGGCAAGTATATGACAGATTACATGTTTGTCATGGATTGGACAAAAGAAGACGGATGGAAAGATGCAAGAATCGTTCCGGAAGGACCTATCACAATGGATCCGGCATGTGTGACACTTCACTATGCACAGGAAACATTTGAAGGTATGAAAGCATACCGTACGGCAGAAGGCAAAATCCAGTTGTTCCGTCCAGAGATGAACGCAAAGAGAATGATCAATTCCAACGCAAGACTTTGCATGCCGGAATTCCCGGTCGATATGTTCGTCGAAGCAGTGGAAGCACTTGTAAAAGTAGAAGCTGACTGGGTTCCATCTGAACCAAACACTTCCCTTTATATCAGACCATTTATGTTTGCAACAGAAGCAGCACTCGGCGTACATATGGCAAACGCATACAAGTTTATGATTATCTGCTGTCCGGTAGGTGCTTACTATGCAGCAGGTCTTAATCCGGTTAAGATTCTGGTTGAGGATGAACTTGTCCGTGCTGTAAAAGGTGGTACAGGCTTTACAAAATGTGGTGGTAACTACGCAGGTTCTATTCTGGGACAGGTGAAAGCAGAAAAACTTGGTTATGCACAGGTTCTCTGGTTAGATGGTGAGCATCGTAAATATGTAGAGGAAGTTGGAACCATGAACATCATGTTCAAAATTGCCGGTGAAATCTACACAGCACCAATCGAAGGAACCGTTCTTCCGGGTGTTACAAGAGATTCCATGATCCATCTGCTTCGTGACTGGGGTTACAAAGTAAATGAGACAAGACTTTCCGTAGATGATCTGATGAAAGCCGGACATGACGGTACATTGGAAGAGGTATTTGGTACAGGTACAGCAGCCGTTATCTCACCAGTTGGAGAACTTCGTTACAAAGATGATGTTGTGACAGTCAACAACTTTGAGATCGGTGAACTGACACAGAAATTATATGATACCTTAACCGGTATCCAGTGGGGAAGAATCCCGGATAAATATGGCTGGACAGTAGAAGTAAAATAACTTCTGGACATTTTTCACATATCATAGTATAGTAATCATGTTATAGATGCCTTCATAGATGTAGCAGCATTTATGAAGGCATTTACAATATATATAGCACATTGATAATCGAATAAGGTTTATATTTTCAGATATGCGATCTTGTCTGTGACTGATTGCAGACATTTAGGTTTCTCTTCTAGCGCCATGTACCTGTGAGGACGACCATACACAGGTTAACGAGGAAAAGGGTTATCGAAAATTCGGCGGACGCCCTTTCGTACTTCCCAGTGCGAGATATGCCGGCAAATATGCAGGTGACTGCAAAACAAATACGGTATAATGGGACAATTGAATTCGAATATGATTTAAATTTTAAATAGAAAAGAAGAGGAAATTTAATATGTGTGGAATTATAGGTTATACAGGCAGTGAAAACGTAAAAGATGTTTTATTAGATGCGTTGGAATTATTAGAGTATCGTGGATATGACAGTGCGGGTATTGCAGTGAAAGACGAAACTTCCCATGTGACAAATGTTTATAAATGTGCCGGAAGAGTAAGTGATTTAAGAGCAATTTGTGATTCGAAGAAGATTTTGTCTACCTGCGGTATCGGACATACAAGATGGGCAACTCACGGTGGAGTTACAGACCAGAATGCACATCCGCATCAGCAGGGAAAAGTGACTCTGGTTCATAACGGGATCATCGAAAACTATCGTGAGCTGATCGCTGATTACGATTTGCAGGAAATCCTTCATTCTGAAACAGATAGTGAAGTTGCGGCTGCATTATTAAATCATTATTACAAGGGAGATCCAAAGGAAGCGATCAAAAAAACAGTGAGCAAATTAAAGGGTACCTTTGCGCTTGTGATCCTGTTTGAAGATCAGCCGGATGTGATCTACTCGATCCGGAATGTCAGCCCGATCGTTGCAACCATATGCAAAGAGGGAGCAATGCTTGCATCAGATCTGACTGCACTCTGCCGTTTTACAAATGAATACTTTGTTGTACCGGAATATCACATTTTAGAGTTGCACAAAGATCATGTGGTACTTACGGATTTAAATGACAATGTGGTAGAACCGGAATTTTTGTCCGTTGACTGGGAGTTGAACAGCGCGGGAAAGAATGGTTATCCATTTTATATGGAAAAAGAGATTATGGAGCAGCCGGAAGCAATCAGGAATACGATCAAAGACCGTATCGTGAACGGTCTGCCTGATTTTACCTCGGATGGTGTGCCGGATTCTCTTTTTACAGACTGTGACAGAATTTGTGTGGTAGCATGCGGAACAGCCATGCATGCGGGACTTGTGGCACAGGCTCTGGTAAAATCTATCGTTCATGTGCAGATGGACGTAGAACTTGCATCAGAGTTTATGTATTCCGATCCGGTCATTGATGAGAAAACATTGGTGATCGCAGTATCACAGTCCGGTGAGACAATTGATACCTTGGAAGCATTAAAATATGCGAAGAGACAGGGCGCAAAATGTTTATCCGTTATCAACGTAAAAGGTTCTTCCATTGCAAGAGAAAGTGATTATGTGTTATACACCGCAGCAGGACCTGAAATTGCAGTGGCAAGTACAAAAGCTTACACAACACAGCTTTCCGTATTTTATCTTGTGGTTGCAAAAATGGCATTATTGCGAGGTGTCTACACAGAGGAGCAGACAAAGAGCTTTATCGCAGAATTAGAGCGTGTTCCGGAAGTGATGCAGAAAGTATTGGAGAAAAGACGTGACATCCATGTGATCGCAAAGAAGATTCTGGAAGCAAAGGATCTGTTTATGATCGGACGTGGACTGGATTACTCTATTTTACTGGAAGGATCATTGAAACTGAAAGAGGTTTCTTATATTCACTCTGAGGCTTATGCCTCCGGCGAATTAAAACACGGACCAATTGCACTGATCACGACTAACACACCGGTTGTTGCAACGGTAACACAGGAAAAACTCATGTCAAAAGAGCTTTCCAATATTAAGGAAGTAAAATCCAGAGGTGCAGATATTGTATTATTTATCAAAGAGGCACTTTCCGGTGATCTTGATACCGAATATCAGGTGATCAAGCTTCCGGATATGCAGGATGAATTTATGGTTTTACCTGCATCGGTTGCATTACAGCTTTTAGCATATTACGTGTCATCCGATAAGGGATTTGATGTTGATAAGCCAAGAAATCTGGCGAAGGTAGTTACGGTAGAGTAAGAATTAAGATTTGGGGGATTCTGATAAAGAACGGAAATAAAAATTGAGAAGTTGGGAAATCGAATGTTTTGCACAGGAAGCAGAACAGGATTGCATGTCTGAGCATATAATATAAGGAAATGTATGAAGAGGTTGTTCATGCCAGATATCAAATATGCCCAGACAGAGGCTGTAGATAAAGGAAGCCTCAAAGTAGAAGTACTTACAAACCGGACCAGAAGACCGATTGAGGGAGCAAGAATCACCATTTCCTATTCTGGAGATCCGGATTCCACGGTGGAGGAGGTAAGCGCGGATGATTCGGGAATGTCGGAAAAACTTACGCTTGATGCGCCTCCGCTTGAATACTCGATGGAACCCTCCGAAAATCAACCATTTGCCCAATATACAGTCAAAGTTACCGCACCGGGATATCGTCCCGTCAGTATTTCGGGCGTTCAGGTTTTTTCAGAGCAGCTCGCATTGCAACAGGTGCGAATGGCGGAAGAAAATGAGGAAGAAAATCAAATAGATTCCATTGTGATTCCGGTCAATACGTTGTTTGGCAATTTCCCGGCAAAAATAGCAGAGTCCGAGATCAAGCCTGTCTCCGACTCAGGGGAGATCGTGCTGAGTAAAGTGGTGATCCCGGAATTTGTCGTTGTTCATGACGGACCGCCATCGGATCCCAATGCGGCAAATTATTATGTCCGTTACCGGGATTACATCAAAAATGTGGCATCCAGCGAGATATACAGCACGTGGCCGGACAGCACGCTGCGTGCCAATATCCTTGCGATCATGTCCTTTACGTTAAACAGGGTTTACACGGAATGGTACCGGAACAAAGGCTATAACTTCACCATCACAACATCCACTGCTTATGACCAGAAATTTGTATATGGAAGAAATATTTTCCAGAGTATCTCGGATGTGGTAGAGGAAATGTTCCAGAATTATCTTTCCAGACCAAATGTGAGACAGCCAATCCTGACGCAGTATTGTGACGGACAGCGCGTGACGTGCAGCAACTGGCTGAGCCAGTGGGGAAGCAAATATCTTGGGGATCAGAACTACGAAACGATAGAAATTCTCCGTTATTATTATGGTGATAATATGTTTATCAATACAGCGGAGGAGATTTCCGGTATCCCTGCATCCTGGCCGCGGTATAATCTGGAAGTGGGCGCTGCCGGAGATAAGGTCCGGCAGATCCAGGAACAGTTAGCGAGAATCTCGCAGGCCTATCCGGCAATCCCGACGATCACACCGGATGGGATTTACGGAGAAGCAACGAAGGCAGCAGTAGAAAAATTCCAGTCTATTTTTGGATTGCCTGTGACGGGAGTGGTAGATTACCGTACCTGGTATAAAATATCGGAGATCTATGTTGCGGTGACAAGGATTGCAGAACTGGTATAAAATGCAGAGTAAATGTGCCGGGGGATTGGTATTTTTCAGTTCCCCGGCACAAAAACGTTTCAGGACAGATCGCAGACTAGGATTTGAGTGGAAAATGTGTTAAACTAAAAGACAGTTTAAATTGCAGTAAAGCAGGGATAAAAAGTATGAACAACTATAAAATTACAATCCAGTATGATGGGACAAGATACAAGGGCTGGCAGGGGCAGAACAGCACCGGGCTGACCATTCAGGGAAAAATAGAAGCAGTGCTGGGACAGATGGCAGGACACGCGGTGGAAGTCATCGGTTCGGGGAGAACGGATGCGGGCGTGCATGCCAAAGGCCAGGTGGCAAATTTTCATATTGAGGAGCATTTTACGGAGGGAAAGATCCTGTCCTATCTGAATCATTATCTGCCGGATGACATTGCCGTTATTGCGGTTGAGCAGGTGGACGAGCGTTTTCACAGCCGCTACGCCGCAAAGAAAAAGACCTACCGCTATCACATCCATATGGGAGAGATCTCGGATGTTTTCGAGCGGAAATATGAGTACCAGTATGAGAAAACACTCGATGTGGAGCGCATGAAAGAAGCTGCTTCCTATCTGATCGGAACACATGATTTTACTTCATTTTGCGGAAATAAGAAAATGAAAAAAACGGCAGTCCGCACAATTTATGAGATCAATTTTACGAAGAAAGGAAATGATCTCTGGATCGATTACCGGGGCAATGGATTTTTGCAAAATATGGTGCGGATCCTGACGGGTACGCTGATCGAGGTCGGGGATGGCAGGAGAGCGCCGGAGGAGCTGCCGCAGATCTTAGAGAGCAAAAACCGGGAGAACGCAGGCTATACAGCGCCGGCATGTGGACTGATGCTGATGGAAGTGCATTATTAAAAGATAAATTCATAAGAAAAAACAGGCAGCAGGTGTTACATGGAAAAATGGTTTGTAATCAACAAGGGGGCTGATTTTGAAAAGCTTGGAAAAGAGTTCGGGATCAGCCCTGTCACAGCGCGTCTTATCCGAAACCGTGAGGTGATCGGGGAGGCGGCATTTGAAAGATATCTGAATGGAAGTTTAAAGGATTTATACGATCCACATTTATTGAAAGATGCAGATCGTTTGACAGATATTTTAAAAGTTAAAATAGAAGAGCAAAAGCCGATCCGTATTATCGGCGACTATGATATAGATGGAGTTATGTCAACCTATATTTTATACCGGGGAATTAAACACTGTGGTGGAAATGTTTCCACGCAGATTCCGAACCGCATGAAGGATGGCTATGGAATCAATGAGAATCTGATCGATCAGGCAAAAAGAGACGGAATGGATACCATTCTTACGTGCGATAACGGAATTGCTGCAATCTCAGAGATTGCGCATGCCAAAGAACTTGGGATGACCGTGTTAGTGACCGATCACCACGAGATTCCCTATACAGAGGAGAACGGGGAAAAGCAGTTCCTTCGCAGCAACGCAGATGCAATCGTGAATCCAAAGCAGCAGGAATGTGCGTATCCTTTTAAAGAGTTATGTGGAGCAGCAGTCGCATGGAAAGTACTGCAGGTATTGTATGAAAAAATGGGTTTTGCCCTGGAAGAAACCTATGAATTTCTGGAAAATGTCGCATTTGCAACCGTTGGCGATGTCATGGATCTGACAGACGAAAACCGCATTTTGGTGAAAGAGGGATTAAACCGCATTCACCGTACAAAAAATGGGGGGATGCGCGCCCTAATCTTTCAGAATCATTTAGAACCGGAACAGGTCAATGCATACCATTTTGGTTTTGTGTTAGGACCGTGCATCAATGCGAGTGGCAGACTTGATACAGCAAAACTGTCTCTGTCTCTTTTTTTACAGGGAGAAGAAGAGGCAGCAAAAACGGCAAGGGAGCTTGTGGAGTTAAACCAGCAGCGCAAAGATATGACAGCAGATGGCGTCGAGGAGGCAAAACGTGTGGTGGAGGAACATTACATGTCGGATAAAGTGCTTGTCATTTATCTGCCACAGGTGCACGAAAGTCTTGCAGGAATCATTGCAGGGCGTATCCGGGAGGCTTATCATAAGCCGGTATTTGTGCTGACGAAGGCGGAGGAGGGCGTGAAGGGCTCCGGGCGTTCCATCGAGGAGTACTCCATGTATGAGGAACTATGTAAGTGCAGGGAACTTCTGGAAAAATTCGGCGGACATCCGATGGCGGCAGGATTATCTCTTCCGGAAGAAAACGTGGATAAGTTCCGTGAAAAAATCAATGCCTGTGCAAATCTCACGGAGGATGACCTGATTCCGAAGATCAAAATTGATATTCCGATGCCAGCAGCGTATGCGGATGCCGGTCTTATCCGGGAATTTGCAGTGTTAGAGCCTTTTGGAAAAGCCAATATCAAGCCAAAGTTTGCCGACAAAAACCTGAGTATCACAAAGGCTTTTGTGGTCGGAAAAAATCAGAATGTGTTGCGGCTGAATCTCCTGACAGCCGCGGGAGAGGCGGTATCAGCAGTCTATTTTGGTGATATTGAGGCGTTCAAAGCATATTATGCAGAAAAGTATGGAAGTGCGGAAGTGGAAAAAGCTTTTCGCGGTCAGATAAACAAATTGAGGATAATGATTGTGTACTATCCGGAGATTAACGAGTATAATGGAGTGGAAAGCGTACAGGTTATCATTCGAAATTATCAATAAAAGCTGGAGGATGGCATATGTTTGGTGGAAAAAAAGCAAAAGAACTGGAAGAGGAACTTCTGGCATTACAGGAAAAACAGAACCGTCTGCAGGAGCAGATTTCTAATATTGCAAAAGCAAAAGACAGCGCAGAAGAGACATTGGTACAGATGACGATCTCAAAAACGGAACTGGATGAGACAATCGCGGCGGTTTCAGAGGAATTGGAACTGTTAAAGGAGTGTTCAGAGGCGAATTCAGGACAGACCGTACTGTTGAAACAGCAGCTTGCAAAAAAGAATGAACAGAATATCAGATTGCAGCAGGAAAAAGAAGCACTCTGCCAGCAAATGGAGGGTGAGCACGAGAAAATTGCAAAAGTTGTAGAGAAGAACAAGTACGTCACCACACCCATGAAGGAGATAGAATCGTTCTATGAGGCATATTGTCAGGAGAGAGAGTCTGTTGAAGAGGCGATACAGAAACTGGCAGATATTTCACAGAATATGGGAGTTCTGGCACTCGGCGCAGCAATCGAGGCAGGACGCATGGGAGAAGACGGAAGAAAATTTGTGACAGCGGCAGAGGAAGTGCGTGTGAACGCAGAGCAGTATACTTCGGCGGTTGCGGATGTGCTTGCGAGGATCAGTGGTTTTGAGGAAACTGCCACAGAGGCGGAAAAACAGATTCATGCGTTAAATGATCTCTTAAAAGAAAATAACGGTTCTCTGGTGAAACTTCTGGAAGACAGGGACACAGAGGCAGTGGAAACGGATCATGAAAATGTGGAAGAAGAAACAAATATTGAAGAAATATTAGAAAGTCTCTGTCAGGGTGAAAATGAATTTTTCGAAGTGCAGAGCAGAGTGTTATCCAAAGCGGAAACACTGCGCCAGGAGTGGAAAGAGCACAAAGAATGTGCGGATGAATTAGAACGCAATGTGGAGGAAGTCCATCGTTTCGTCCAGACAGAATAAAGAAGCCACAGGTTTTAAAATATATCTAATTTATAATCATGGAAAAGAGAGGGGAAAAGTATGACAAAAGAGGAGAAGTTTACATTTTTATCAGCGGATGGCAAAACAACCATCCATGCAGTCAAATGGATTCCGGAAGATGGAAAGTATGAGGCAATTTTACAGATCACACATGGCATGATAGAGTTTGTAGAGCGCTACAGACCATTTGCTGAATTTCTGACAGAGAATGGCTTTATGGTGGTGGGACATGACCATTTAGGACATGGGGATTCCGTAGCATCCAAAGATGACTGGGGATATTTTGCGGAAAATCCGAGTGACACGGTGATCGCAGACATGCATGCACTGCGCACGATGATCCAGAAAGAAAATCCGGGTGTTCCTTATTTTATGATGGGACACAGTATGGGATCTTATATGCTCCGGAAATACCTCACCATTCACAATGATGATTTGAGAGGGGCAATCATTATGGGAACCGGTTGTGTGCCGGACAATACGACCAAACTTGGAATCAACGTGTGCAAATTCCTTGCAAAAATTTTTGGCTGGCATCACAGAAGCAGACTGGTAGAATCGCTGTCGTTTGGCGGACCATATAAGAAATATGATCTTTCCGGAAAAACACCTTCCAACAGCTGGCTTACAAAAGATGAGGATATTGTAAAATTCTATTATAACGAACCGCGGTGTACGTTCAAGTTTACATTAAACGGCTATCTGGGGCTGATGGAAGCGGTTCTCTACGATAATCAGTTGGAAAATGTGAAGAAAGTGCCAAACAAGCTTCCAATTTTTATTGTATCCGGTCAGGATGATCCGGTGGGAGATAATGGTGTCGGCGTGAAAAAAGTGTATGATCTATTCAAAGAGGCAGGTTCTCTGGACATTACATATAAGCTTTACGAAAATGACAGACATGAAATTTTAAATGAGACAGACCGCGATAAAGTGTATGCAGATCTTCTTGCATGGATGAGAGTGCGGATCGATACGTAAAAAAAAGAGAGGAAAAAAAAGTGAAAAGAAAGAGAATGACAAAGAGAATTGCAGCAATTATTTTAGCTGCAGTGATGATGATACCAACACATGTGACATCATTTGCAGCAGATGCTTCTGTGCAGAACACCGCAGGGCAGGAGGCAGGCAATGCCACATCCGGTGATTCCCAGACAACACAGTCGGAGAATCAGGCGGCAACGCAGAATGACAGCAGCACAACAGGTACAGATACCAATGCTGGTTCAACCGGAACTACAACTACACAAAACAGCTCTGCTTCAGATACGAAGAACAGCACAACAAATAATTCTGCTTCGGATGCACAGAGCAGCACAACAAATACTTCTGCTTCAGATGCACAGAACAGCACAACAAATAATTCTGCTTCAGATGCACAGAGCAGTACAACAACAAATTCCGACAGCACAAATACTTCCACCAGTGGCACAACCGATAATATCACAGGCGGGGTAACGGTAGAGGATGATAAAAAATCCACAGAAAATGTGACTGGAGATGTCATTGTGGATGAGAATAACGATAATGTTGAGATTAAGAAAGATGATAAACCTTATCTTGCACTCGGCGCGGATTTGTCCGATGACCAGAAAAATACCGTATTATCCCTTATGGGAATCGATCCTGCCAATCTGGCAAATTATAACGTGACTTACGTTACAAATGCACAGGAGCATCAGTATCTGGATTCCTATGTGGATTCTTCCAAAATTGGAAGCAAGTCATGGTCTTCTGTCGTGATCGTAAAACGTAAAAAAGGAAATGGATTAAACATTTCTACGAACAATATCACATACTGTACCGTTGGTATGTACAAAAATGCGCTGACAACTGCTGGAATTACAGATGCAGATATCATCGTTGCAGGTCCTAAGCCAATCTCCGGAACTGCTGCACTGGTTGGAATCTTTGAGGCATATGAGGCAATGACCGGGGAAGCAGTACAGGATAACGTTGTAGATGCAGCGTTAAATGAACTTGTTGTCACCGGAGAACTGGAAGCTTCCATTCAGGGTCTGACCGATCAGGAAGTGGAGGAGTTTATTGCTTACATCAAGTCACTGATCGCAGAAAAAGGACTGACTGACGAGAAGAGTATCAACGAAGCAATTGATGAAGCCTGTGATAAATATGGCGTCACTTTATCTGATGATGAGAGACAGAAAATCGTTGATCTTCTTTTGAAAATTACTTCTCTTGGAATTGATTTAAGTGGACTGGTGGATTACGCAGCCTCTCTCTACAATTCCTTTAAAAATGGAGGAAGCTCTTCCGGAATCATTGCATCTATTGGTAATTTCTTTGGAAATATCTTTAGTGCGATTGGGGAGTTCTTCAAAAATCTGTTTAAATAACCGGAGTTTTAACTGGCGTAGTGTCGCAGATTCTGTGGTGCTTTTATAGGTTGTGAGGGGCAGAT
>ENA-OPSQ01001807-OPSQ01001807.1-human-gut-metagenome-genome-assembly--contig:-NODE-1807-length-13451-cov-5.978501_pt1 | contig 13451 bp, 10 predicted proteins | sample MGYA00241456_ERZ501904 | MGnify/ENA primary metagenome ERZ501904 (study PRJEB25962, sample SAMEA2042452) | human gut metagenome | biome: human gut; feature: human-associated habitat; material: faeces...
GCGAGATCACCACGCAGGATGACGAAAAGTACCATAAGTATATCGGCGGTATGGGCATGGCCTACCGCATTATGTATGAGGAAGCTCCCATGGAGCTGGACCCCTATGATGAGAAGGCTCTGGTCATCTTCGGTGTCGGCCCCCTGACCGGCGCAGGCGTGCCCTGCTCCGGCCGTATGAACGTGACCTTCCGCTCTACCTGGTCCAAGGGTCACTCTATTATCGATGCACACATGGGCGGCCACATCGGCTCCATGCTGAAGTATGCCGGTTACGATGGCATCGTGGTCAGCGGCATCTCCGAAAAGCCCGTCTACCTGCGCATCGAGGACGGCAATGTCTCTCTGGAGGACGCAACCGAGATCTGGGGCAAGGGTACCTTTGCTGCCAACAAGTGGATGGTAGAGCAGAACGGCCGCGAGTTCGAGACCGCTTCCATCGGCCCTGCCGGTGAGAATCTGGTGGACTACTCCACCCTGAACACCAGCTTTGGCAACTCCGGCGGCGCCGGTCTGGGCGCTGCCATGGGCAACAAGAAGCTGAAGGGCCTGGCCATCCGCGGCACCGGCAGCGTCAAGGTCGCCGACCCCAAAAAGGTGCTGGAGCTGTCCAACTACATGATGGGCAACCTCATCGGCGGCAACAACAACCACAACGTCCCCGCACAGCCCCAGAGCTGGGCCGAGTACAGCGCCACCTCCGGCAAGAACCGCTGGTCCGGCGCACCGGGCCGTATGTGGAAAAAGGCTCCCGGCGGCCCCGTGGATACCGGCGAGCAGCCCTACAACGACATCAACAAGATCGCGCTGCGCTGCTTCAAGGGCTACTTCGACTTCGGCGCACCGGCTGCGGAGTATACCGTGAAGAACGGCGGCTGCTCCTCCTGCCCCATCCGCTGCTACACCGAGTATGATGTGGACCCGCTGGCCGATTACGACCTGCCCACCCACAACTCCAACACCTGTATGCCCGTGCTGTACGGCACCCGCGTCTACCCGGACGGCGTCCACGACTTCAAGTACGAGGGCGACGGCACCATGGTCATCAACCTGGCATGGTCTCACGCCGTCGATGACATGGGCCTGTGGGACAACTACGGCAACCTGAACCGTGACCTGCTGTGGATCCTGCGGATGCCCCGTGAGGAGGCCACCAAGTACATCAGCGAGGAAGAGTATGACTCTCTGCCCTGGGCATGGGAAAAGGCCGGTGACCCCCGCTGGGAGGTGGAGCTCATCCGCCGCATGGCTTACGGCGAGGGCGACCTGTCCGTCATCGCAAAGGGTACGCTGGCCATGATGGAAAAGTTCGGCCTGCCCAAGAGCTGGCTGGACCGCACCGACGGTGCCACCAACTCCAACCTGATGTACAACGGCTTCCCCAACCACCACGGCCCCGCAGAGGCATGGCAGGTTGGCATGCTGTACAATCTGGTGTATAATAGAGACTGCATGATCCACGAGATCGTCTGCGAGACCGGTTCCGGCGCACCCTACGAGGTGACCAAAAAGGTCATGGAGGACTTCTTCGGCGAGGGCTGCTACGACAAGGCCAAGGCCTACACGCCCATCAACGAAAACAAGGCAAAGCTGGCCGCCTACTGCGTCAACGACAAGAACTTCCACGACTCTGCCACCCTCTGCAACTGGATGTGGCCCATGACCCAGTCTCCCTCCAAGGAGCGGGCCTACCACGGCGATCTGGACCTGCAGGCAGATTTCATGACCGCCGTCACCGGCGAGACCTACACCCAGGCCGGTCTGCAGGAGGCAGGCGAGCGCATCACCCAGATGCTGCGCGCCATGACCGCCATCAGCTTCCAGAAGAACTGCGGCAGCGCAAACCTCCGTCAGGAGCACGACGCCATCTGCGACTGGGTCTTCGACAAGGAACCCGACTTCAAGGCATTCGAGGAAGGCACCACCAAGCTGGATCGCGCCGACATGGAGAAGGCAAAAGACCTGTTCTATGACATCTTCGGCTGGGACAAAACCACCGGTGTGCCTACCCGCGAGACGCTGGAGAAGTTCGACCTCGGCGACATGGCCGACGATCTGGAAGCACGCGGCATCTACGACCAGACTCCCGCCGGGGAGACTGCTGCCAGCGAGGCCGCAGCCCAGTAATTAAGAAGCCGTTTTCATAAGCATTGCACACCGCCCGAACGGTCTTTTTGCCCGCATACGGCGTTGCTTTCCCTTGCAATCCGTCAGGATTGCTGCGGAAAATCGCCTTGTCTGCGGGCAAAAATCCTCGCCGTTCGATGCACTCTGCTTACGAAAACAACTTCACAGAAACGAGAGGAACTATCATGCTGTTTGGCAGACGCAAACCCGGTTATACCACCACGGTGGACGCCGCCTCCGACCCTGAGCAGGTCATCCTCGACCTGCAAAAGGCAGAGATGGCCGCGAAAAAGAAGCCGAAGGCCGAGGTCTTTGACATCGACGCGGCCAGCGAGACGGCCCGCCGCCTGAAGGAAACGGGCAGTATGTTCGACGGCAGCGCTGCAAAGCTCGGCGAGGACGTCATTGCTGCTGTGCAGAAGGAGACGGATGCTCTGGCCGCAAAGCAGGCCGAGGCACAGCCCGCTTTCGAAGAGACGGCTGCAACACCGGACGCCGCCGAAAAAACCCAGCTGCTGGATTTTCTGGCCGCTGCGCCGGAGGCAGAGGGCGACCCCTACGCCGACCAGCCCACCGTCACCGCGCCGGAGCTGCCCAAGCTTACCCCGGCACAGGAGCTGGCGGGTTACATCCGCTCCCGCTCGGCGGCGGCGCTGGTCACATCCCACGCCCTGCTGGTGAGTGAGGTGGAAAACGCCGATGAACTTCTGGCCCAGATGCCGGAAGACCCCCAGTGCGCAGACATCGTGTCCCGCGCCGGCGCAAAGGATGCCTACTACTACTCCAGCGCCAACATGAGCGACAACTACGCCATGATCGCGCAGCTCATCGAGGACAAGGACCTCTGCGCCATGGTGGCCGAGATGGTGCGGTTCAACGCCCGCGTCTACCCCAGCGCCACCCCGCTGCGGTACTTCCGCCGCTCGCCCTACGATCTGACACAGGAAGCCATCGAGCAGACGTGGCAGTCCATGCAGGGCAAGCCGGAGTACGCCGACATCGAGGAGCTGACCAACAACCAGAACGAGCGGTTCCTCTTCTCCACCAGGCACCTCACCCGCCGCTACGCAAAAGCCATCAGCGACGTGGACGAGTGGACCGACTAAAGCATCCCACACAATCAAATAGGGTATACGAGCTTCTTTGAGCAAAGGTGTCTAAACCGTCGGGCATGACACCGCGCCGCAATGCTAAGGGCTATATAAGCCGGCATTCAAGGGTGGAGGGGGAAACCCCGCCGCCTTCCCGCAGAAGGAACGCTGCAATTTGAAAAAAAGAACTCCTCCCATCCTCACAGGGGCTTTCCATACTCTGCCGCCACCGCAAGGGCGGCAGGGAGCGGAGAGCAGCCATCGGCATGGCAGTCTGCAAGCTGCCCTTTGCCGGAATGTGCGGATATTCTGCGGAGGCGTTTTGATTTTCCATCAAGACGTCTCCGCTTCTTTTTTAACCTGCCTTTTTTATGAATCCCCGCTGCGCCCCGCCTGAGCCATAGCAGGCCGGGTGTGGCCGGGCATTTGGAGGATTTTTTTATGAAACAGCCTTTCTGTGCGCCCTCTGAGGCGCTGCGCCGCGTGCTGGATGCAGCTGCGGCTCTGCCGAGGCCGGAGATGGAGACCGTCCCGCTGGACGAAGCGGACGGCCGCATTGCCGCCGGGACGCTTTTGGCCCGGATGGACCAGCCGCCCTTTGACCGCAGCCCCTTCGACGGCTACGCCCTGCACAGCGCCGACGCCGCCGGTGCCAGCCGCGAAACACCCGTCACCCTGCCCGTGACCATGAAGCTCTACGCCGGAGATGCCCCCGCTTCGCCCCTGCCTGCTGGCTGTGCGGCCCGCATCATGACCGGCGCACCCCTGCCCGAGGGCGCAGACTGTGTGCTGATGCAGGAGCTGACCGACAGCGGCGAGGAGACGGTACAGCTCTATGCCGCCATAAAGCCCCAGCAGAACGTGGTATTCCGGGGCGGAGACATCGCCGCCGGTGCTGTCATCGCCGAAGCCGGTACGGTACTCTCCCCCGCCCATCTCGGCGTGCTGGCCGGGCAGGGATACGCTGAAGTCCCCGTTTACAAGACGCTGACCGTGGGCGTTCTGGCCACAGGAAGCGAGCTTTTAGCTCCGGGCGAGGCCTGGACGCCCGGCAAAATTTACGACGCCAACGGCGTCCAGAACGCCGCCCGCCTGCGGCAGCTTGGCTTTGCGGTAAACCGTCGGCACTGCTCCGACGACCCGGAGGAGATCGCCCGTGAGATGCGGGAACTGCTGGCGGAGTGCGATGCCGTCATCACCAGCGGCGGCGTCTCGGTGGGGCAGAAAGACTATCTGCCCGCTGTGCTGGAACAGCTGAATGCGGACATCCTCTTTGCAGGCGTGGCCCAGAAGCCCGGAAGCCCCATGCTGGCCGGGAAAGTGGGCGGCAAGCTGGTGTTCTGCCTGTCCGGCAACCCCTTTGCCGCCGCCGCTACGCTGGAACAATATGTCGTCCCGGCTCTTTTGCGGGCGGCGGGGCGCTGTGAGGAAAGCTGCCTTCTTCCCCGCACCACCCGCACCCTGACCACGGGCTTCTCGAAGCCCAGCAAGGGGAACCGCTATCTGCGGGCAAAGGCCATGGGCGGCAGCGTGACCATCCCCGGCGAGGGCAACGCCGAAGCCCACTCGTCCGGCAGCCTTTCTGCCATGATCGGCTGCAACTGTCTCGTTGAACTGCCTGCGGGCAGCGGCCCGGTGACTCCGGGCGAAGAAGTGGAGGTGCTCAGTTTTGTACAGTGAACAGAAAGAGGCTCTGGCCCAGGAGATCGAACTCAAGCGCCCGGCGGTGCTGGCCGTCAGCGGCCTGCACAACAGCGGCAAGACGACGCTGCTGGAAAAGCTTCTGCCTGCCCTGCGCAGCCGGGGGCTGAAAGTGGGCATTATCAAGCACGACGGCCACGATTTTACGCCCGATGTCCCCGGCACCGACAGCTACCGCCTGCGGGAAGCGGGGGCCGAGGGGGTGGCGGTCTACTCCGGCCAGCGCTATCTGCTGACCGAGATGTTCCGCCTGACGGAGCAGGACTTGCTGGCGCTCTTCGAGCGCCACGGCTATGATCTGGTGCTGCTGGAAGGCTTCAAGGACAGCGGCTGGCCGAAAATCGAAGTTGTCCGCAAAGAAATTTCGGACACACCGGTGTCTTTCCAGCCGCTGGCGGTGGTGGGAGACATTCCGGGGGCAGATTTTGGATTGGAAGATGCACAGGCTCTGGCCGACTGGCTCGTTGCCCAGATGCCGGGCCTGTAAGGAGAAGACAGATATGAAACTGATTCGTACCGAAGACGCGGCAGGCCAGGTGCTCTGCCACGACATTACCCAAATCATTCCCGGCGAGTTCAAGGGCGCACGTTTCCGCAAGGGCCATATCATCCAGCCCGAGGACATCCCCGTGCTGCTCTCCATCGGCAAAGAAAACCTCTACGTCTGGGAGAAAAAGCCCGGCATCCTCCACGAGGACGAAGCCGCCGCACTGCTGTACAAGGCCGCTGCGGGCAAGAACATCCACGGCACCGAGCCGAAAGAGGGAAAAATCGAGCTCATCGCCGACTGCGACGGCCTGCTGAAAATCAACCGCGAAGCCCTGCTGGCCGTGAACCGCACGCCCCAGATGATGATCGCCACCATCCACGGCGACCTGCCCGTGAAAAAGGGCCAGAAACTGGCCGGTACTCGCATCATCCCTCTGGTCATCGAACAGGAGAAGATGGATGCCATGCAGGCTGCCGCAGGCAGTGAGCCTATCCTGAACGTGCTGCCCATGCAGGCCAAGAAGTTTGCCGTCATCACCACCGGCAGTGAGGTGTTCAAGGGCCGCATCGAGGATAAGTTCACGCCTATCCTCGTGGGCAAGCTGGCCGAGTACGGCTGTGAGATGACCTTCCACAAGGTCTGCGACGACGACCCGGCGGGCATCACGACCGCCATTCTGGAAGCGAAAGAGGCGGGCTGTGAGCTCATCTTCACCACCGGCGGCATGAGCGTGGACCCCGACGACCGCACCCCGCTGGCCATCCGAAACACCGGCGCGGACATCGTCACCTACGGCGCACCGGTGCTGCCGGGTGCCATGTTCCTCGTGAGCTATCTGGACGGTGTGCCGGTCTGTGGCCTGCCCGGCTGCGTCATGTACGCCAAGCGCACCATCTTTGACCTGCTGCTGCCCCGTCTGCTGGCCGACGATGCCATCACCGCCGAGGATATTGCCCGTCTGGGCGAGGGCGGCCTGTGCCTTGGCTGCGCCGAGTGCCACTGGCCCAACTGCGGATTTGGGCATTGCTGAGAGGTTTCATTCTATGACTGACAACAAATTGACCCACTTTGATGCCTCCGGCAACGCCGTGATGGTGGATGTGAGCGAGAAGACCGTCACCTTCCGGGAGGCCACCGCCCACGGCATCATCACCATGAACGCCGAGGCATTCGCCGCTGTGGAGAGCGGCACCGTGAAGAAAGGCGATGTGCTGGGCGTGGCCCGCATTGCCGGCATCATGGCCACCAAGCGCACCAGCGAGCTCATCCCGCTGTGCCATCCGCTGCCGCTGACGAAAGTGAGCGTAGACTTCAGGCTTCTGCCCGAGCGGCAGGCCGTGGAGGCGCTCTGCACCGTCAAGACGGCGGGCGTCACCGGCGTGGAGATGGAGGCCCTGACGGGCGTTTCCACCGCCCTGCTCACCATCTACGATATGTGTAAGGCCGTCGATAAGGGCATGGAGCTGGGTGAGATCCATCTCGTCGAGAAGACCGGCGGCAAGAGCGGCCACTACATCCGGGCGGAGGGCGGCTATGTTTGATTCTGCCCAGCGCAATATCCACTATCTGCGCCTGTCCGTCACCGATCTGTGCAACCTGCGCTGCCGCTACTGTATGCCCGACGGCGTGGAAAAGCTGGAACGGGAAGCCGTGCTCACCTACGAAGAGTTCCTGCGTCTGGCGGTCCTGTTTGCCCGGTGCGGCGTCGATACCGTCCGCGTCACCGGCGGAGAGCCGCTGGTGCGCAAGGGCGTAGACCAGCTGGTGGCGGGCCTGAAAGCCATCCCCGGCATCCGCAAAGTCACCATGACCACAAACGGCATCCTGCTGGCGCAGCAGCTGCCCGCCCTGCTGGCGGCTGGCCTTGACAGCGTGAACATCAGCCTCGACACTCTGCGCCCCGAAGTGTTCCAAAGCATCACGGCCCGGGACGAGTTCGAGCACGTCATGGAGGGCATCCGCGCCGCACTGGACAGCGGCATCCCTGTCAAACTGAACTGTGTGCCGCAGGTGGGCGTGAACGAGGGTGAATTGGAAGACCTGGCCGCCCTCGCCGAGAGCCACCCGTTACAGGTGCGGTTCATCGAGATGATGCCCATCGGCTACGGCGCGGCCATGCCCTGCATCTCGGGGCCGGAGCTGCGGGAGCGGTTTGCCCGCCGCTGGCCGGAGTTTTCGCCCCTGCCCGCCGCCCAGAGCGCCGGGTTCGGCGACGGGCCTGCCGTCTACTACACCGTCCCGGGCTGGAAGGGCGATGTGGGCTTCATTGCGGCGGTCCATGGCAAGTTCTGTGCTTCCTGCAACCGGGTGCGGCTGACCAGTCAGGGCTTTCTGCGCCCCTGCCTTGCCAGCGAGACGGGCTGCGACCTGCGCACCCTGCTTCGCGGCGGCGCAGCCGACGAGGAGCTTTTACAGGCCATCCGGGAGACGATCTGGTCGAAACCCCGGGAACATCATTTCGGAGACAATTCCATGCCCGCCACCCGCGGGATGTACCGTATCGGAGGATAAATTACTATGGGAAAAATTCTGGCGATCTGCACCAGCCCCAAGCGCGGCACCGTCAAGACCGAGGTGCCAAGTGCTGTCCTGACCCCGGAATGGGGCATCGTGAGCGACGCCCACGGCGGAAACTGGCACCGGCAGGTGAGCCTGCTCAGCGCCGAAAAAATCGAGGCGTTCCGCAAGAAGATCTGGGTGGACTACGGTGCCTTCGGCGAAAACCTCGTCATCGAGGGCTTCGACTTCCGCAGCCTGCCCGTCACCAGCCGCTTCGCCATCGGCGACGTGGTGCTGGAGATGACCCAGATCGGCAAGGAGTGCCACAACGACTGCGTCATCAAGCAGCAGACCGGCGAGTGCATCATGCCCCGGGAGGGCGTATTTGCCCGGGTGCTGAAGGGCGGCGAGATTCATGTCGGCGACGAAGTGACCCTTCTGCCGCCGCTGGAAGATCCGCCGCTGCGCGCTGCGGTCATCACCCTTTCGGACAAGGGCAGCCGGGGCGAGCGGGAGGACAAGAGCGGCCCCCTCATCGTGGAGATGCTCACCGCCGCAGGCTATGTGGTGGAAGAGACGATGCTCCTGCCCGACGAGGCCAAGGCGCTGAAAGCACAGCTCATCCGTCTGGCCGATGGCCGTCAGGTGAACCTTATCCTGACCACCGGCGGCACCGGCTTCTCGCCCCGGGATATTACCCCCGAGGCCACCTATGCCGTGGCCCACCGCAACGCCCCCGGCATCGCCGAGGCCATGCGGTATCACAGCCTTTCCATCACCCCCCGCGGGATGCTGAGCCGCGCCGCCAGTGTATTGCGCGGCAAGACGCTCATCGTCAACCTGCCGGGCAGTCCGAAAGCCGTGAAGGAGAACCTCGAGTACATCCTGCCCAGCCTCGGGCACGGCGTCCGCATCGCCGCCGGTCTGGACGGCGAGTGCGCCCGCAAGTAACATTGTTGTCCCGCTCCGGTTTCGGGACGTGAACATATATGAGGGAATTTTAACCACTATAGAAGGAGAAAATTCATGAAAGCCGATCTCATTTCCCGCCGCAGCTTTCTGTCCGTGGTCGGCGCAGTCGGCGCTGCTGCTGCCCTGACCGCCTGCGGCGGCGCTGTTTCCAGCACTGCCTCTTCCACAGCTGCTTCCTCTGAGGCCGCTTCTTCCGAGGCTGCCGGCGAGAGCGTCGAGCTCATCGTCTTCGCCGCTGCCTCCCTGACCGAGACCCTGAACGCCATCGCCCAAGACTACTCTGCCGAGAACCCGGGCGTCACCTTCCGCTTCAACTTTGATTCCTCCGGTACTCTCAAGACCCAGATCCAGGAGGGCGCTGACTGCGACCTCTTCCTCTCTGCCGGTCAGAAGCAGATGAACCAGCTGGACATCACCGCTTCTGCCGACGTAAACACCGACGGTCTGGACTTCGTGGACCCCTCCACCCGCGTGGACCTGCTGGAAAACAAGGTCGTCCTCTGTGTGCCCGAGGGCAGCGACAAGGGCATCGACAGCTTTGATGCTCTGGCCGAGCACCTGAAGGCTCAGGACATCCTGTTCTGCATGGGCAACAGCGATGTGCCTGTGGGCCAGTACACCCAGAAGATCCTGGCCTACTATGACCTCGACGAAGAGGCTCTGGCTGCTGCCGGTGTCATCACCTACGGTTCCAACGTCAAGGAAGTCACCACCCAGATCAGCGAGGGCAGTGTGGACGCCGGTGTCGTCTACTGCACCGACGCTTACAGCGCCGGTCTGACCCCCGTGGACGAGGCCACCGCCGAGATGTGCGGTCAGGTCATCTACCCCGCCGCTGTGCTGAAGGCTGCCCCCAACGCCGAGGCCGCCAGGGAGTTCCTGGCCTATCTGCAGACTGACCGTGCCGCCACCGTGTTCGAGGGCGTGGGCTTCACGGCGATGTAAAAGGTTAAAATCATGGATTGGTATCCCTTATGGAACAGCCTGCGCATCGCGCTCATCAGCTGCGCAGCAGTGTTCTTTCTCGGCATTTTTGCCGCTTATTATATCGCAAAGCTGCCCCGCACCGTCAAGGGCGTGCTGGACGTGGTGCTCACCCTGCCCATGGTGCTGCCGCCCACGGTGGTGGGCTATTTTCTGCTGCTGCTCTTCGGCGCAAAGCGGCCGCTGGGCATCTTCTTCATGGAGCATTTCGGCGTCAAGCTGGTCATGAACTGGTACAGCGCCATCTTTGCGTCCATCGTGGTGGCCTTCCCACTGATGTACCGCACCGCCCGGGGCGCCTTCGAGAGCTTTGACGAGACGCTGGCCTGGTCGGCCCAGACTCTGGGACAGTCCAATGCGTGGATATTCTGGCGGGTGCGGATGCCCTGCTGCCGACAGGGCATTCTGGCCGGTACGGTGCTGGCCTTTGCCCGGGCCTTGGGCGAGTACGGTGCTACCAGCATGATAGCAGGCTACACCCCGGGCAAGACGGCCACCATCGCCACCACGGTGTACCAGCTCTGGCGCACCAACGATGAGGCCGGTGCCATGCGGTGGGTGCTGGTGGACATCGTCATCTCTGCTGTGGTGCTGCTGGCTGTGAACCTCCTGGAGAAAAAGCAGAAAGCAGGTGGCCGCGCATGAGCCTGGAAGTACATATCGAGAAAAAGCTGAACGGCTTCACCCTCCGCTCCGACTTCACCGCCGGGAACACTGCCACGGCCATTCTGGGCGCGTCGGGCTGCGGCAAAAGCATGACACTGCGCTGCATCGCGGGCATCGTGAAGCCCGACAAGGGCCGCATCGTGCTGGACGGGCGGGTGCTGTTCGACAGCGAGCAGCACATCGACCTGCCGCCCCAGCAGCGGGGCGTGGGCCTGCTCTTCCAGAACTACGCCCTCTTCCCGAATATGACCGTGGAGCAGAACATCCTCTGCGGCCTGAAAGCCGAAAGGGACAAAGCCGCCCGCAAGGCCCACTGCGCCGGGATGCTGCGGGCCTTGCGGCTGGAAGAACTGGCCAGCCGCCGCCCGGCAGAGCTTTCCGGCGGACAGCAGCAGCGCACCGCGCTGGCCCGTATCCTGGTGGGCAAGCCGAAGATTTTGATGCTGGATGAGCCGTTCAGCGCACTGGACAGCTACCTCCGCGAGGAGGTGGAGGGCGAAGTAGGCAGCCTGCTGGCGGGTTTCGCCGGTACAGCCCTGCTTGTCACCCACAACCGGGACGAAGCTTACCGCCTGTGCCGGGACATGATCGTCATGGACGGCGGGCAGGTGCTCCGCACTGGCACCACGAAAGAGGTCTTTGCCGACCCCCGCAGCATCGCTGCGGCCCGGCTGACCGGCTGCAAGAACATCCTGCCCTGCACCCGGGTGGACGCCCACAGCGTCCGCCTCGCAGGCTGTGAGAGTCTGCTGCACCTCGCCGCTGAGGTGCCGGAGGGCTGCACCGCCGTGGGCATCCGCGCCCACGACTTCGCCCCCTGCGCCCCGGGCGCAGAGAATGCCCTGCCGGTGGAGCTTCTCTCGGCCAGCGAGAACCCCTTCGACTGGAACCTCATCTTCCAGCTGCCGGACGGCACCACTCGTCTGTGGTGGAAAGTGAGCAAGACGACCCTCTCCGTGGCCGAACCCGACGCCCCGGCCTGCCTCTCCGCCCTGCCAGAGAGCATCATGGCGCTGGTAGATCATAAGTAAACGCCAAAAGAGCCGGTGCAGATGCACCGGCTCTTGCTCTGTTTTTATGACTCGCCGAAGAATTTCTTGGCAATATCGGCACTCTGCTTGGCATCCTTGGCGTACCAGTCCGCGCCGATCTTCTCGGCGTACTCGGGCGTCAGGACAGCGCCGCCCACCATCACCTTGCAGTCGAGCTTTGCCGCATGGAGGGCCGCGATGGTCTCCTCCATGCTCTTGAGGGTGGTGGTCATCAGGGCCGAGAGCCCCACGAGGTGGACATCCTTCTCCCGGACAGTGTCCACCACCGTCTCCACCGGCACATCGCGGCCAAGGTCGATGACCTCGAAGCCGTAGTTCTCGAGGATGACGCGGACGATGTTCTTGCCGATGTCGTGGACATCGCCCTTGACGGTCGCGAGGACGATGCGGCCCTTACTGGCCCCGTCCCCGCCCCGCTTGGCGATGGCAGTCTTTATCTCTTCAAAGGCGGCTTGTGCGGCGCTGGCAGCCTGTAACAGCTGGGGCAGGAAGAGCTTGCCCTTCTCGTACTTTTCACCCACGACGTCCAGCGCCGGGATGAGGGCCTCGTCCACCAGCGTCAGGGGCTCGTTTTCGTCCAGCAGGGTGTGGGTGCGGGCGGCGGCTTCACCCTTGAGGCCCTTTTCCACCGCCTGCATCAGCGCGGCAAAAGGGCCGCTGTGAGCTGCATCCGCCTCCGCCGGGGTGTTTGACGTCTGAGACGCCTGGGCCGTCTGGGCCTGCTTCAGTGCGGCGCTGGCAGGGACTTTATCGGCATAGCGGGCGATGTAGGCCATACTCTGCTTATCACGGTTGGTGAGGACGTTGTAAGAGTAGACCGCCGCCATCATCTCTTCGCTGGAAGGATTCATGATGGCGAGGTCGAGGCCTGCATACATGGCCATGGTGAGGAAGGTGGTGTTCAGGTAGGGGCGGCAGGGCAGGCCGAAGCTGATGTTGGACACACCGAGGATGGTGCGGACGCCCAGCTCCTTCTTGCAGCGGGCCAGCGCCTCCACGGTGGCCAGAACGTCCTGCTGCTGGGCGCTGGCGGTGAGGGTCAGGCAGTCGATATAAATATCTTCCCGGGGGATGCCGTGGGCCAGCGCCGCGTCCACCACCCGCTTTGCGATCTCAAACCGGGCGTCGGCGCTGGGCTGGATGCCCCGCTCGTCGATGGCAAGGCCGACGACGGCCGCGCCGTACTTTTTGCAGAGGGGCAGGACACGCTCCAGCACTTCGGTCTCGCCGTTCACCGAGTTGACGATGGGCTTGCCGTTGTAGACCCGCAGGCCCCGCTCGAGGGCGTCTGCGTGGGAGGAATCCAGCTGCAAGGGCAGGCTGACGACACTCTGCAGAGCCTTCACCACCTGCTCCATGACGGCGGGCTCGTCCACGCCGGGCGCGCCCACGTTGACGTCCAGCACCTGCGCTCCGGCCTCAGACTGGCTGACGGCCTGCTCGAGGATGTAGTTCATGTCGCCCTCGCGCAGGGCCTGCTGGAACCGCTTTTTGCCGGTGGGGTTGATGCGCTCGCCCACCACGGTAATGCCGTTTACCTCCACGCAGCGCACGGGGGTACACAGGCGGCTGCGCACAATAGGGGTTTTGGCGGCGGGGGTTTTATCCTGGGTCAGCTCTTTCAGCAGGCGGATGGATTCCGGCTCAGAGCCGCAGCAGCCGCCCAGCATGGAAATTCCGGTGGGCAGGTAGGCGGCCATCTCAGCGGCAAACTCCGCCGGGGTGATATCATAGCTGCCGTCCAGGTTCGGCAGGCCCGCATTGGGCTTGACGAACACCGGAAAGTCGCCGGGCACAGCCTCTGCCAGACGCTTTGCCATGGGGAAGATCTCCTTGGGGCCCAGCGAGCAGTTGATGCCCACCGCGTTGG
>ENA-OPSQ01001820-OPSQ01001820.1-human-gut-metagenome-genome-assembly--contig:-NODE-1820-length-13409-cov-3.849633_pt1 | contig 13409 bp, 7 predicted proteins | sample MGYA00241456_ERZ501904 | MGnify/ENA primary metagenome ERZ501904 (study PRJEB25962, sample SAMEA2042452) | human gut metagenome | biome: human gut; feature: human-associated habitat; material: faeces...
CAAGTGTTCCGCCAAGCATTTCTCCTACCTGTGCCATAACATCGCAGGCTACTTTGTCGCCCTCTTTAAAAGCATCCAGAACATTCTTTGCTGAAAGTTTTGTAAATTTGCGAAGAACAGTCTGCTCATCTGTAGCAGCCAGAGTTCTCTGTGCCACGCGAACGATACCTGTTGCAGACGCATACTGCTCCAGACATCCACAGTTACCACAGTTGCAGGCTTCCTTTTCTTCATGGTCAACTGCTGCATGACCGATTTCTCCACCTGCACCATGAGCACCGCCAACAATCTTTCCATCAACGATGATTCCACCGCCGACACCTGTTCCAAGAGTTACAAGAATAACGTTCTTAGCTCCTGCTGCTGCGCCTTTCCATGCTTCGCCAAGTGCTGCTACATTGGCATCGTTTCCTGCTTTGGACGGAAGTCCTGTCAGTTCTGTCAGTTCCTTAGTAACTTCTTTAAAGCCCCAGAAAAGGTTTACCGCACATGGCACTTCCCCTCTCTCATTAACAGGTCCCGGTACCCCGATTCCCACACCGTCGATTTCTTCTTTATCCAGCTTACGCTCTGCGATCTTGTCAAGGATTGTCTTTGCAATATCCGGCAGGATTGCTTCTCCACTGTTCTCCTTACGTGTAGGAATTTCCCATTTCTCAACTAAGACTCCGTCTGTCTGAAAGAGTCCACATTTTACAGATGTACCACCAACGTCAATTCCAAAACAATACTTTCCCATAATATCTGATATCCTCCAAATTACTTTAAATTATTTTTCTTCACGTTTCTTTGCAAGGTTTGCCTGAACACGTTTGTACAGCTCTTCCGCTGCATTGTATCCCATCTTCTTCTGTCTGTGGTTAACTGCCGCAGATTCAACGATAATAGCCAGATTACGTCCCGGACGGATAGGCAGAGAATGGCATACAATCTTATTTCCAAGATACTCTGTATATTCCTCATGCAGGCCGAGACGGTCATATTCTTTGTCTCTGTCCCACTCTTCCAGTTTGATAACCAGATCCACAGACTGTGTATCCTTAACGCTCTCAACACCAAACAGAGTTTTGACATCGATAATACCAATACCACGAAGTTCAATGAAATGTCTTGTGATATCCGGTGCCGAACCCACCAGCGTCACATCACTGACTTTACGAAGTTCTACAACATCATCACTGACAAGACGATGTCCTCGTTTGATCAGTTCCAGCGCAGCCTCACTCTTGCCAATTCCGCTCTCACCTGTGATCAGGACACCTTCACCATATACATCCACAAGCACACCATGGATGGAAATACATGGTGCCAGCTGTACACCCAGCCAGCGGATAATCTCAGCCATAAAACTGGAAGTTGTACGCTCTGTCACGAAAGTCGGAACATTATATTTAACTGCCAGATCGATCATATCCTGTGATGGTCTTGTCATTGTACTGAAAATCACACAGGGAATCTTGCTGGAAATAAATCTTTCATATTTAAATTTCCGTTCCTCATCACTGAGCTGCATCAGATAAGTATACTCTACATATCCGATGATCTGTACCCGTTCATTTGCAAAATGCTCCAGATATCCTGTCAGCTGCAATGCCGGTCTGTTGATCTCCGCTGTCTTGATCACAATCTCAGACAGATCAATTTCAGGAGTCAGGTTGTGAAGTCCCAGTTCCTGAACTAATTTTGTCAACTGTACACCCTTCATTTATTTCTCCTTTTCAGTTCAAAATCTGAAAGCCCGGTCTGTCCGCTATCTCAAAACCTGTTCATACAGACATAACTCATTTATAGCTGTCGTCCGAAACTTTCATAGTAAATTTCACGTCTTTTTTATTATATCACATCACTATATACAACTTCAATTACAAAAAGCGAGAGTCTTTGGGTAATATGTAGAAGAACCCCCGAATATTTTTACATATTTTATATTTTTTTCTCACCAGTGTGCCGTAAATAACTATACCAATCGCGTAGGATGCGGATTCGAGTGTGCTGGTATAAAAACGCAGGCGTAGCGGGCTACGCTGAGGCTTTTAGACCTGTGCAATCGGATTCGCAGACAAGTGAGTGGTATAGTTATTTCGAAAACGATGTACTAGCTCCATGAAAAAATTCATAGACTTTCTGTGCACTTCCTGCATTCATGCTTTCTGTCTCTGTAAGTTCTTCCAGTGATGCATCTCTGATATTCTCAACAGACTTAAATTTCCGCATCAATGCTTTCCGCCTGGTTTCACCGATACCAGGGATATCATCCAACAGGGAATGCACCTGTTCTTTACTTCTCAGAGATCGGTGAAATTCAATGGCAAAACGGTGCGCCTCATCCTGGATTCTGGTGATCAGGCGGAAGCCTTCACTGTCTGTATCAATGGGAATTTCAAGATTATTGTAATACAGTCCTCTGGTTCTGTGATGGTCATCCTTGACCATACCACAGACAGGAATCTCTATTCCCAGAATTTCCAGGACTTTTAACGCAATATTCACCTGTCCTCTTCCACCATCCATCAGGATCAGATCCGGCATAATAGAAAAGCTGTCAAACTCATCTTTTCCCTCATGAGTAAATCGTCTGGTAAGTACTTCTTCCATGCTTGCATAGTCGTTCGGTCCCTGAACCCACTTTATTTTAAATTTGCGGTAATCACTGCGCTTTGGCTTTCCTTTCTCATAGACAACCATGGAACCTACAGATTCAAAACCACTGATATTGGAAATATCATAAGCCTCCATACGCCTGATTCCCGACAGTCCAAGCCACTCTTCCACTTCATGAACCGCTCCGATGGTTCTTCCTTCTTCACGTTTGATACGCTCTCTGTCTTTATCCAGAACCATCTTTGCATTCTCTTCTGCCAGCTCTACCAGCTTTTCTTTCGTACCTTTCTTCGGTACCCTGATATAGACTCGCTGCTTTCTTCGATCTGTAAGCCATTCCTCTATGATCTTGGCATCTTCGATTTCTTTTTGCAGCATGATCTCACGTGGGATAAACGGAGTTCCGGCATAAAATTGCTTCATAAAGCTGGATAATACCTGAGCCTTTGTATCGCCACGCGCCACACGCAGATAGAAATGCTCCCGCCCGATCAGTTTGCCTCCCCGGACAAAGAATACCTGTACAACAGCATCCTGCTCCCGCAGATCAAGGCTTTCATCCATGGCAACTGCGATGATATCCTTATCTTCCTCTCCGTAACCTGTAATTTTCTGACGTTCTCCGATCTTCTGGATACTGCGGATCAGATCCCGGTATTCCATGGCATCCTCAAAACGCATTTCTTCGGAAGCTGCCATCATTTTGTCGGTAAGCATATCAATCGTATCCTTAAAGTCTCCATTGAGAAATTTCAGCAGTTCTGCGATATTTTTCTTATATTCTTCTGAACTCACATAGCCCTGGCATGGCGCACTGCACTGTTTCATGTGATAGTACAGACATGGACGGTCCTTCCCACAATCTCTTGGCAGTACCCGATTACAGGATCGCACCTTATAAAGTTTTCGCACAAGCTCGATCACATCTTTTACAGCCCCGGCACTTGTATATGGTCCGAAATATTTCGCCTTGTCTTTCTTCATTCTTCTGGCAAAAAGAACTCTGGGATATTCCTCATTTACTGTGACTTTGATAAACGGATAACTTTTATCATCTTTGAGCATGGTATTATATTTCGGTCTGTGCTCCTTGATCAGATTACACTCCAGCACAAGGGCTTCCAGTTCCGAATCTGTGATAATATACTCAAATCTGGTGATATGGGTAACCATCTGTTCAATCTTTGCGCCCTTATTTCTGCTGCTCTGGAAATATTGACGCACCCTGTTTTTCAGACTGACGGCTTTTCCAACATAGATGATCTCGTCCTTCTCCCCATGCATAATATAAACCCCAGGCTTACCCGGAAGTTTTTTCAGTTCTTCTTCTATCTGAAACATAAACTCTCCTCTATACAAAAAATCCTGCCCTGAATGCTTTTCGTATCCATGAGATATTACAGCGTAATTTCCCGTGGTATGAAAACAGAGCCGGAAATTATTTCATTTCCGACTCTGTTATTGTATCACTGAATCTCTGGCTTATCCAGCGTTACTGTATTCTGTTTTTCCTCCGGAATTACCAGATCATCCAGATTTTCCGGAATCTCGATTCCACGCTCTACCGCATGGAAAATCTTCATAAATTCCTTACCTGTAATGGTTTCCCTGCGGATCAGATAAACAGCAATCTTATCAAGTGCTTCTCTGTGACTGCCGATCAGTCTCTTTGCTTCTTCATAGGAATTATGCAGAAGTATCATCACCTCATGGTCAACCTCTGTGGCAGTGTCATCGCCGCAGTTTAACACTGCTCTTCCGCTGAGATACTGACTCTCCTGTGTAGCCAGACCCATAAGTCCGAATTTATCAGACATACCATATTGTGTAATCATGGCTCTTGCCACTTTGGTAGCCTGCTCAATATCATTGGCCGCCCCGGTTGTGACAGTGTCAAATACCAGTTCCTCTGCTGCGCGTCCGCCAAGATATCCCACAAGCATTGCTTCCAGTTCCTTCTTTGTATTGAGATATTTCTCCTCCTCAGGCACCTGCATTACATAACCAAGTGCCCCCATAGTTCTCGGCACAATAGTAATCTTCTGTACAGGCTCTGCATCTTTCTGCAGGGCGCTTACCAGTGCATGTCCTACCTCATGATAGGATACGATACGGCGCTCCTGGGCACTTAAAATACGGTCTTTCTTCTCTTTTCCAACAAGAACCACCTCAACAGACTCCAGAAGATCCTTCTGGGAAACTGCGTGACGGCCATTCTTAACAGCCAGGATGGCGGCCTCATTGACCATATTTGCAAGATCAGAACCAACGGCACCGGACGTGGCAAGGGCAATTGCCTCGAAATCAACGGTATCGTCAAGCCTTACGTTCTTCGCATGAACCTTCAGGATATCAATACGTCCTTTCAGGTCCGGACGGTCAACGATAACACGGCGGTCAAAACGTCCCGGACGAAGGAGTGCCGGATCCAGTACCTCCGGACGGTTGGTAGCAGCCAGGATCAGAAGTCCCTTGGAAGTATCAAAACCATCCATCTCAGCAAGCAGCTGGTTCAAAGTCTGCTCTCGCTCGTCATTGCCTCCGCCGTAATGGGAATCACGGCTCTTTCCAATGGCATCAATCTCATCAATAAATACGATACACGGTGCATTCTTCTTGGCTTCCTCAAAAAGGTCACGGACACGGGATGCCCCCACACCTACAAACATCTCCACAAACTCCGATCCGGAAAGGGAGAAGAACGGCACCTGTGCCTCACCGGCAACTGCCTTTGCAAGCAGTGTCTTACCGGTTCCTGGAGGGCCTACAAGAAGGGCACCTTTCGGCAGTTTGGCTCCGATGGCTGTGTATTTTCCGGGGTTATGAAGGAAATCCACAACTTCCTGCAGAGATTCCTTGGCTTCATCCTGACCGGCCACATCCTTAAAGGTAACTCCCGTCTCTTTCTGCACATAAGCCTTGGCTTTACTCTTGCCAACGCCCATACCCATGATCCCGCCGCCTTTATTCATGCGCCGCATGGAGAACATCAGAAGACCAAAAAGAAGCAGTGTCGGAAGAACTACGCTTAAGATCATCGCAATGAACTCGCCAAACGCATCCGGCGGATCTGTCTCAAACTTGATTCCCCTGCCTTCCAGCCGCTTAGTCAGCGCTGTGCTGTCCTCAGTCTTCGTCGTGTAATAGCTCATATCCTCGTACTTGGAATTCTGCTTCTTGGGTACGATCGTCAATGTATTGGACTGGATCGTTACTTCCTTAACCTGGTCCTTATCCACCATATCGATAAATTTATCATAGGAGATCTCACTGCTGTTATCCTTCAGCATGTTGGTAAACAACGCAAAACACACCAGTGTGACCAGGAGGCATATCAGAAAAGCCAGAATCGACTGATGATTCTTACCTGACCCCTGCCTGGGATCTTTGTTATCAGGTCGCTTCCCGTCCTGATCATTATTCAGTTGATTATTCATTTTTTTCCTCCTCTTGTCATTTCTTTATTATAAAGAGAAAAACCGTATAAATCAACCGTGAGATTGTAAAAATACCTGTAAAAAACACCTCATGGGATATTGCCAGTGAACATTAAATTGTAGTATACTGTTCCCAGTGATTTGGAAAATTAAAGAGGAGAGGAAATCAGACAAATGAAAATAGGTTTTGATAATGACAAATATCTGAAAATGCAGTCAGAACATATCCGTGAAAGGATCGGTCAGTTCGGCAACAAACTTTATCTTGAATTCGGCGGCAAACTGTTTGACGACTACCATGCATCCCGTGTTCTTCCGGGTTTTGAACCGGACAGCAAACTCCGCATGCTGATGCAGCTTTCTGATCAGGCGGAGATCGTTATTGTTATCAGTGCCAATGACATTGACAAGAATAAAGTGCGCGGCGACCTTGGCATTACCTATGACGAAGACGTGCTCCGTCTTATGGATGAGTTTACAAGCCGTGGCCTGTATGTAGGAAGTGTATGCATCACGCAGTACTCCGGCCAGGAAAGTGCCGATCTCTTCAAGAAACGTCTGGAGAAGCTGGGAATCCGTGTTTACAAGCTTTACCTGATCCCGGGATATCCAAGCAATACCTCCTTTATTGTAAGTGATGAAGGCTACGGAAAGAATGATTATATCGAAACTACCAGACCTCTCGTTGTCATCACAGCACCAGGACCTGGAAGCGGAAAGATGGCAACCTGCCTTTCTCAGCTCTATCATGAATATAAACGTGGCGTAAAAGCCGGCTATGCAAAATTCGAGACCTTCCCGATCTGGAACCTCCCGCTGAAACATCCGGTAAACCTTGCTTATGAAGCTGCCACTGCAGATCTGAATGATGTCAACATGATCGATCCGTTCCATCTGGAAGCTTACGGCAAGACTACTGTTAACTATAACCGTGATGTAGAGGTTTTCCCTGTTGTACAGGCTATGTTTGAGAAGATCATGGGCAGCTGCCCGTACAAATCTCCGACAGATATGGGTGTTAACATGGCAGGCAACTGTATCATTGATGATGAAGTATGCCAGGAAGCTTCCCGTCAGGAGATCATCCGCCGCTATTACAAGAGCATGGACGCTCTGGTTTCCGGTTCCGGTACAGAGAATGAAGTACGCAAGATCGAACTACTCCTTCAGCAGGCTCACGCAGAGATCACAGACCGAAAGGTTGTACCTGCTGCCCTCGAAAAAGAGAAAGAAACCAATGGCCCTGCTGCAGCAATGGAACTTCCGGACGGCAGAATCGTATGTGGAAAAACTTCCGATCTTCTCGGTGCATCTGCAGCTCTCCTTCTGAATGCCCTGAAAGAACTGGCTGGAGTTGACCATGAGCAGCATGTGATCTCTCCTGATGCCATCCATCCGATCCAGCAGCTGAAGACCAAATATCTCGGAAGCAAAAACCCACGTCTTCACATTGATGAGATCCTGATCGCCCTGTCCATGAGTGCCGCAACCAGTGATGCCGCACGCCTTGCCCTGGAGCAGATCCCGAATCTCCGTGGCTGCCAGGCCCATACTTCCGTAATGCTCTCTGATGTGGATGTGATCAGCTTCCGTAAACTTGGCATTGAGCTTACCTGCGAAGCCAAGGCTGAACAGAAGAAAAAATATCAGAAAGACTGATCTTTGGATATCATCGATCTGACCAGATATACGTCAAAAGCTCCGACCGGGACGATACACATTATCCCGGTCAGAGCTTTTTTTATCTTCTTTCTTATCTTGTTTCTGCAGTTACTGTATTCGGATACTGCTTCCCATATTTTCTCCGTTACACTGTTTTGTGACAATGATCTTATTATCAATGCGTTCTTTCAGTTCGGAAACATGGGAAATAATTCCCACCAGACGTTTTCCGTCTGCAAGTCCTGCCAGCGCTTTCAGCGCCTGTTCCAGTGATTCTTCATCCAGAGAACCGAATCCCTCATCCACAAACATGGAGTCCAGCCGGATTCCCCCTGCTGATGCCTGGATCTCATCAGAAAGCCCCAGTGCAAGGGACAGAGAAGCCTGGAAAGATTCTCCACCGGACAATGTCTTTACACTTCGTTCTGTTCCGTTATAATGGTCGATAACATTCAGGTCAAGACCTGCTTTTTCTTTCTGGTTTTTACTCTGTTCCTGGCGTTTCAGCTCATACTGCCCGCTGCTCATCGTCATAAGACGGAGGTTGGCTCTGCGCAGGATCCGGTCAAAATATGCCATCTGGATATAAGTCTCCAGCTCGATCTTTGCCTTTCCGTTCAGTTTTCCGTTGGCTGTATCAGAAAGATTCCTGATCCATGCATATTCCTTTTCCGCTGTTGTCATTTCCTCCCGGCGCTTCTGCACTTTCTGAAAAACATCCTGATTTCCTTTCTGAATGGAAAAGAGCTCTTTTCTTTCTTCTGCGAGATCTTTTTTCCGCTCAGAAGCCTGTGCGCGCTGTTCTCTGATCTCCGCTTCCGGAATTTCTCCGATCTCTTTTTGCTGCACTTCAAAAGTCTCTATGGAGGAAGCTATCCTTTCTTTTTCTGCCTGAAATCCCTGCAGTGTTTCTCGCGCCTTTCTGCTGTTTTCCTTCAGGCTTCTGTACTCCTGCTGTCTTTCCCTGATCTCTTTTTCCAGATTTTCTTTACCGGCTTCCCAGGTGTCCTGGGTTATACTGTCCGTTTTACCGGACTGTTCTTCCACAACAAGACGTATCTCGTCTGCCATATTTTGCTGCTGTTTCTGATTCTCGGATGCTTTCATCCTCAGGCCGGCCTGCTCTCTGTCAAAGAAATTCTTTTTTTCAAGCAGCTCCTCTTTTTCCTTTTCAAGACGCTCCAGGGACTTTTCCACTGTTTTCTTTCTTTTTGTATTTTCCTGGGCTTTCCGGATTTCTTTTTCACTTTCCGCCAGAAGATCCTCGCACTGTTCCTGTGCCCTTTTTACCATAGAAGTCAGCTGTTTCCACACAGTCATAAAATCCTCTGTCTGTCCGTTCCCGCTTTTATTTTTCTTATGAAATTCCTGAAACTCTTCCAGAAGCTCTTCTGCACTGGCTACGATCTGCCTCCAGGATGCATTGCTCTGTTCCTTTAAACTTCCTGCTTTCAGGCTTTGATCTACAGAATCCTTTTCCATTTTGTCCAGCTTACGTTTCTCGTTATCCAGTGTTTTCTGATCAACTGTCTGTTCTCTGGAAAGCATTCTGGGATTTGGATGACTCAGGGACCCACACACAGGACAGGGCACTTCATCCTTAAGCTCCCGGGCCAGAAGGCCTGCCTGCGCATCCAGAAAAATATGGAATATCTGCTGATAATATTCTCTCTGCTGCTGTGCATCTCTGCAAGCAGACTGATACTTTTTCTGCTGCTCTTTGGTTTTATCATAAAGGCCTTGAAATCTCCGGATCTCAGCGATAAGTCCGTTCAGTTCTTTCTTTCTCCGCGTCTGTTTTTCTTTTTCTGTGAGCGCTTTCTGCAAATCCAGCTCAGAATTTCCCAGCTGTTCCCGTTCCGTTTTCAGCTGTTCCATTTCTTTCTGCTGCTGTTCTTCCTGCCGGATGATCTTTTTCTGCTGTACCTTACAGTTTTCCAGCTGCCGTTCAATCTCTATTCGTTCTTTCTGCAGCTGCTCCAGCTCCTGGTATTTCTTCAGCTTTTCCTGTTTTTCCCGGATCAGAAGTCCCAGTTTCTCACATCTCTGATCTGCATCTTTATATTTTTCCGCCTCTTCCGATGCTTTCTTAAGTTCCGGAAGAAGTTTCTCAAGCTGTTCTCGGGCAAGCTTTCTTTTTTGTTCCAGGCCTCGTTTCTGTGCGGAAAGATTCAGCATTTTTTCCATTGTCAGGATTTCCCGGTCCACTTCCTCTTCCTGTTTCCGAAGTTCATTTTCCCGGCGTTCTCCTCTGTCAATAAACAGCTTCAGGAGCTCAAGACTCCGTTCCAGCTTTCCTTCAAATTTCGATTTCCTGAGCCTTAAAAATTCCTCCGCTTCTGTTCCTGCATCCGTCTGAAACCTCACTCCATCCAGATACTGTGCGATACTCCGGCGCATTTCATCGTAATCTTTATATCGGGAAATAGCCGCATCCCGGAGTCTCATCTGGATCTGCTGGTAAAGCCCCGTGTGAAAAATCTGCCGGAAGATCTCGCCACGCTGTACCGTTCCTGCCAGCAATAATTTCTGAAAATCCCCCTGAGCGATCATCGCTATCTGTGTGAACTGGTCGTAACTCAGTCCCAGAAGCTGCTCCACCGCCGCAGTCACATCTTTTGCTTTTGTCACTGGCTGACGTTCATCCGGATAAATAAGCTGTGCTTCTGCTTTTCGTAAAGTCAGTCCTGTGCCTCTTTTTTTCGGAGCCATATATTCCGGACTCCGACGCACCTGATAAGTTTTTCCCTGGTAGGAAAAAACAAGTTCCACAAATGTTTCTGCGGAATCTTTTGCATACTTGCTGCGGAACATGGCAGATTCCCGTACTTCTCCACTGGCTCTTCCGTACAGTGCAAAGGTGATCGCATCAAAGATCGTGGTTTTTCCTGCCCCGGTGTCCCCGGTGATCAGATAAAGTCCGCCTTCTCCAAGTTTTGAAAAATCAATTTCTGTTTTATCTGCATAGGGCCCGAAGGCGCTGATAGTCAGTTTTTCCGGTCTCATTTTACACCTCCTGAAGCTTCCGTATCAGTTCTTCGGAAAACTTCCGCTGCTCTTCATTCATCGGCTGATTGTTCTGCAGCTCAAAAAATTCCTCGAAATATTCCATCTCTGATTTCTGTGTGGTTCTCTCTGTGCCGGCAATTTCCTGGTTCTCACGTGTACGGCGGTTATCATAATCCAGACGCATAAGGTTTGGATAAATGGTACGAAGTTTCTGCATTCCGTCCACGATATCTTCCTCATCTGTCAATGTGATCTGCACATAATCATCCGTATTTGTGTCCTTATAATTGGACTGTGAAGTCAGCTCCATATAAGTACCTTTCAGTTTTCGCATATCACGCAGCGGCGTCAGAGGGATCTCACGTACATCAGGGCTTCCTTTTTCTCCAAGTTCCACAACCGTCACGGATTTCTGCTGGCCTGCCTCGGAAAACGAATATTTCAGCGGTGTCCCGCAGTATCGGATCTTCGGACTTCCCACATTCTGCGGACTGTGGATATGTCCCAGTGCTACATAGTCAAAATCCCGAAATACTTCTGCCTCGATCTGGTCGATTCCTCCCACAGAAATTTCCTCAGAATCACATTGCATTGCACCAACCACAAACTGATGGGCAAGCAGTACATTTCTCTGACTTCTGTCAATTTCCATATGCTTAACCGCTGCCAGCACCGCCTCCTGATAGGTGCGGATATCTTCCACGTCTTCTTCCCCTTCCAGTGCATGTCGGACCGTTGCAGGACGGATAAATGGCAGAAGATGAATCCACACTTCTCCATAACTGTCCTTTAAACAGTACTTTGCTGTTTTTCCATCGTATACCGGTGACATACATATTCCACTGTCACTCATAATATGAGATCCAAAAGCGATTCTCTCTGCACTGTCATGATTTCCACTGATAGCAAAAACGGGAATCTTTCGCTGCGCAAGTCTGGTAAGAAAACTATCAAAAAGCTGCACTGCCTCCGCAGATGGAACGGGTCTGTCATAAAGGTCCCCTGCAAGAAGGATCCCATCCGGTGATTCCTGATCAATGATCTTCAGGATTTCATTTAAGATATATTTCTGATCTTCCACCATGGAAAACTCATTTACCCGCTTTCCAAGATGAAGATCCGATAAATGGATCAGTTTCATAGACCACCTCCAGCTGTCACCCAGCCTCCAAACAACTCCGGTTCAAGATCAATATCGCAGGCAGCAAGAACATCTTTCAGCTGTATCGGACTGCTGACACCGGTTACCGGCACTGTCTGGAACGGCTGATGGAAAAAATATGCCAGGGACAAAGACTGCAGGCTGTCCCCTGTTTCTTTCTGAAGTTTTAACAATTTCTGATAGGTTCGAAGATTCGTTTCATTCCAGTAGGATTTCTTCATGCTTTCTGAAAGATCTGCAATCTGTGACTCTTTCTCCTGCATCCAGGATGCATCCACCTCTTCATCCGTATATGGAACTCCCATTTTCTGAAGTTTTGAGAAAAATCCCATTGCCGTGGATGAAAACGGAATGGAAGCCGCACCTGTCTCACAGTGCCACCTGTATTCCTCCCGGGAAAACTCCACAAGTGTAGGGTCCGGATTGGTATTTCCACCCGGATTGATTCCTGCCAGGCTCCACTGATTAGATACTGCCGTAACGCCGCTTTTTTTCCGTTCTTTCAGGCACTGTTCCAACGCTTTCAGTCTGTCTGTTCTGTAATTGGAAAATCCGAAATATCGGATTCTGCCTTCTTTCTGCATTTCTTCCAGGATATCCACGATCTCTTCCACCGGTTTTTCCGGATCATCTCTGTGAAGCCAGTAAAAATCGATCACCTCTGTTCCCAGAGTCCTTAAGCTCTCATCCAGATCTGCACGGATATCCTCCCGGTTCACTCTGCTACGGCCCGGATTTTCAAAAGAATAATGTGCGCCCTTGGTAGCTACGATCACTTTCCCCCTGGCTCCCCGCGCTTTCAGCCATCTGCCTATGATCTGCTCACTGCAGTTTCCGTGTCCTTCCAGCCACTTGCAGTATACATTGGCTGTATCAATAAAATTTCCACCTGCCCGTACAAAATCATCCAGGATTTCGAAACTTTTTTCCTGATCTGTTTTATCTCCAAATCCTGCTGTTCCGAGGCAGATGCGGCTGACATTCAGATCTGTATCATTCAGCTGTATATATTTCATTTCAGTAACCTCCCATATTCGTTATATCTGTTTCTATTATAACTTTTTCCCTGTGTCCGAACAGTATGTTTCCCGCATCTATGGACATTATAACATAAAAAATCCCCCGGCATATATATGCCGGAGGATATGATATCTGTTATCTTAACCGTATGATTTATTTGTAGAGTGGTCCGTAGTTCTTGCAAGCACGGAAGTCTGCACCCTCTTTATCCATACCGAATGCATTCCAAGCTGCCGGACGATAGATGTCTTTCTCAGGAACGTTGTGCATGGATACCGGGATTCTCAGCATAGAGCACATTGTGATCAGGTCAGCACCGATGTGTCCATAGGAGATTGCACCGTGGTTAGCACCCCAGTTGTTCATTACATCGTAAGCTGTCTTGAACGGTCCCTCTTTACCATCACATCTTGGAGCAAACCATGTACATGGCCATGTGTAGTCTGTACGTTTCCAAAGTTTATCAGATACTTCTTCAGGAAGAGCTACTGTCCATCCTTCAGCGATCTGCAGAACCG
>ENA-OPSQ01001829-OPSQ01001829.1-human-gut-metagenome-genome-assembly--contig:-NODE-1829-length-13346-cov-2.782183_pt1 | contig 13346 bp, 8 predicted proteins | sample MGYA00241456_ERZ501904 | MGnify/ENA primary metagenome ERZ501904 (study PRJEB25962, sample SAMEA2042452) | human gut metagenome | biome: human gut; feature: human-associated habitat; material: faeces...
TGGACCATGCAGGACCCTGTCCCTTAGCGTTTACTGTATATGGTGTAGATGGTGAAGAGTTACCCCAGATAGAGGAGCATCCTGTAGCATTTGCAATGTACATTCTGTCACCAAAGAGCTGTGTGATCAGCTTAGCGTATGGTGTCTCACCACAACCTGCACAAGCGCCGGAGAACTCAAGGAGTGGCTGTTTGAACTGGCTGCCTTTTACAGTTGTCTCTTTATATTTAGCGATAACGTCTTCCTTCTGAGGAAGTGTTACACCGTAATCGAAGTATTTCTGCTCTCCTGCGTTAGCTTCAAGTGGAGCCATCTCAAGAGCTTTGTTGCCTTTCTTTCCTGGGCAGACATTTGCACAGGAACCACATCCTGTACAGTCAAGAGCGGATACAGTCATTGTGAATGTATAGTCTTTCATTCCTGTAAGCGGAAGTGTCTTGATTCCCTCTGGAGCGTTAGCTGTCTCATCTGCTGTCATGGCAACCGGACGGATTGCAGCATGCGGGCAGACATATGCACAACGGTTACACTGGATACAGTTGTCCGGAACCCATACAGGAACGTTAACTGCGATACCACGTTTCTCATATGCAGCTGTTCCGGATGGTGTTGTACCATCTACATAATCCTTGAATGCAGATACTGGGAGGCTGTTACCTTCCTGAGCATTGATCTTGCACTGGATGTTGTTTACGAAGTCCTGAGCTTCCTGAGCACCGTGGGATGCGTGAGACATGAAGAGTCCCTCGTCCTCAGCGTTCTTCCAGCTCTCCGGAACCTGAACCTCTACGACCTGTTTAGCACCGGCATCGATAGCTGCCCAGTTCTTCTTAACAACGTCATCACCTTTACGTCCGTAAGTAGCTTTTGCAGCTGCTTTCATCAGTTCGATTGCCTGCTCTTCCGGAATGATTCCTGTAAGTTTGAAGAATGCAGACTGAAGGATTGTGTTGATACGTGTTGGTCCCATGCCAGTCTCAATACCGATCTTAACACCGTCGATGGTGTAGAATTTGATATTGTGGTTAGCGATGAAAGCTTTAACCTGTCCTGGAAGATGTTTCTCAAGTCCTTCCATATCCCAAGCACAGTTCAGAAGGAATGTACCTCCGTCAACAAGCTCCTGTACCATGTTATATTTGTTAACATAGGACGGATTATGACATGCAACGAAGTTTGCTTTGTGGATCAGGTATGTGGATTTGATCGGTTTCTTACCGAAACGAAGGTGAGACATTGTAACACCGCCGGACTTCTTGGAGTCATAATCGAAGTAAGCCTGAGCGTACATGTCTGTGTTATCACCGATGATCTTGATAGAGTTCTTGTTAGCACCTACAGTACCATCAGCTCCAAGTCCCCAGAACTTGCAGTTTGTTGTTCCCTCTGGTGTTGTAACAAGTGGTGCACCTGTCTCAAGAGAAAGGTTTGTAACATCATCAACGATACCGATTGTGAATTTCTCTTTCTCAGTGTTCTCATATACTGCTACGATCTGTGCAGGTGTTGTATCTTTGGAACCAAGTCCGTAACGTCCTGTAAAGATCTTAACATCGCTGAACTTGCTGTCGCGAAGAGCTGCAACAACATCAAGATACAGAGGCTCGCCAAGAGCTCCTGGCTCTTTTGTTCTGTCAAGAACAGAGATCTGCTTAACTGTATCCGGGATTGCATCGATAAGAGCCTGTGCACAGAATGGTCTGTAAAGACGAACTTTAACAACACCGACTTTCTTACCAGCTGCCATAAGGTAATCGATTGTCTCCTCGATGGTATCGTTTACGGAACCCATAGCTACGATGATGTGCTCAGCGTCAGCAGCTCCGTAGTAGTTGAACAGTTTGTAGTCTGTTCCGATCTTCTCGTTAACTTTGTCCATATACTCCTGAACAACTGCCGGAAGAGCGTCATAATATGGATTACATGCCTCTCTTGCCTGGAAGAAGATATCCGGGTTCTGAGCGGAACCTCTCTGACATGGATGGTTCGGATTCAGAGCACGGTTACGGAACTCTGCGATTGCGTCCATATCTGCCATATCTTTCAGATCTTCATAGTCCCATGTCTCGATCTTCTGGATCTCATGAGATGTACGGAATCCGTCGAAGAAGTTGATGAACGGAACTTTTCCTTTGATTGCTGCAAGATGAGCAACCGGTGTAAGGTCCATAACCTCCTGTACAGAAGACTCACAAAGCATTGCACATCCAGTCTGACGACAGGCCATAACGTCGGAATGGTCACCGAAAATACAAAGTGCGTGGGAAGCAAGTGCACGGGCAGATACGTTGATAACTCCCGGAAGCTGCTCACCAGCAATCTTGTAAAGGTTCGGGATCATAAGCAGAAGACCCTGGGAAGCTGTGTAGGTTGTAGTCAGGGCACCTGCTGCCAGAGAACCGTGAACAGCACCTGCTGCACCAGCCTCAGACTGCATCTCTGTAACCTGTACTTCCTGTCCAAAGATGTTCTTTCTTCCCTGAGTTGCCCACTCGTCTGTTGCCTCAGCCATTACAGATGAAGGGGTAATCGGGTAAATAGCAGCTACATCAGAAAAAGCATATGATGCATGAGCGGCTGCATGGTTACCATCCATGGTTTTCATCTTTCTTGCCATTTGTTTATTCCTCCTTAAAGGTTTGTTGAAAATATATTTTTAGGCTGTCGAAGGCCTAAAATTCCATTGGTTATTATAGCATAGATTCCCAGTTATGTCCATTTTCTTTCGCTGTTTTTTGTATATTATCATGTACAAACGTTGTTATCTTTTTGACAAGAAAAAAGAGCCGGTCAGAAACTTTTTCATTGCTCCCTCCCCGCTCTTCTTATTATCTTATCATACGCTTATTTCCGCCTGTCACAGCAGTTTACTGCTCCTCTTTCTCAAAAAGATCTTTCATGGATTTCCGCCGGAGCATCGCCCACAGCTGTCCCTGAATCTCTTTCAGTTCGTCATGAGCATAACATGGCACACCGTCCTGGCCGTTTCTTGAACATTCACATTTTCCATTCAGGCACTCAATAATCGACATGTCGGAATCAATCGCACTATATATATCATATAATGTCAGATCCGCAGGATCTCTCTTCAGGGCATATCCGCCATGAACTCCGCGATATCCTTCCACAATTCCCGCATTCTGAAGTTTCTTCAGTATTTTGTAGGCAAAAGGTGCTGTAATCGCCTCCCTCTCGCAGATCTCACTGACGCTTAAACGCGTCTCCCCCATCAATGCGCGGACAACCCGCATCGCATAATCGCTTTCTCTGGTGATAAACATCTCTAACCTCTCTTCTGTTCAACTAAGCTGCTGATTTATGATAATTTCCGCCCCTGTCTGTACCGACACGTTCCCGGGTGTTTCATTCGTGTCAGGATACATCCTTGATTTCGGGCTGCTCTGTTTATCATATACGTCAGTATAACGCATTTTTTTCAATAATAAAAGGTTATTATTTTCCTGTAATCCATTGTAAACCCGCTGTTTTCCCTCTATTTATGTAAAAAAGAAAAATACAGCTTGCAAATTTTTCAGTTTACGGTACAATAGAAAACGATTGTAATGTTATACTATGTAATTGGAACGATTTTTATTAATGAAAAAAGAGGTATGATATGATTTCAGCAAACAACATCACACTGCGTGTTGGAAAAAAAGCACTTTTTGAAGACGTTAACATCAAATTTACAGAGGGCAACTGCTATGGATTGATCGGCGCCAACGGCGCAGGAAAATCTACATTCCTCAAGATCCTCTCAGGCCAGCTCGAACCAACGAAAGGTGATATCGTAATCACACCTGGACAGAGACTTTCTTTCCTGCAGCAGGATCATTTCAAATATGATGCCTACCCTGTTCTGGATACCGTTATCATGGGTAACGAAAGGCTTTATCAGATCATGAAAGAAAAAGAAGCCATCTACGCAAAAGAGGATTTCACAGACGAAGATGGTATCCGTGCCAGCGAACTTGAGGGTGAATTTGCAGAGATGAACGGATGGGAAGCAGAATCCGACGCCGCCACTCTTCTCAACGGTCTCGGTGTCGACACAGAGTTCCACTACACACAGATGGCAGATCTTACCGGTAGTATGAAAGTCAAGGTCCTGCTTGCACAGGCTCTTTTCGGAAATCCGGATATCCTTCTTCTGGATGAGCCTACCAACCACCTGGATATGGAAAGCATCTCCTGGCTGGAAACTTATCTTCTGAATTATCCGGGAGCTGTTTTCATCGTTTCCCATGACCGTTATTTTCTGGATAAAGTCGTCACCAAAGTTGTGGAGATCGAAGCCGGACAGACACGTGTCTACAGCGGCAACTACTCCGCCTATGCCCTTAAGAAGGCGCAGCTGCGCGATGCCCAGTACAAGGCGTACTTAAACCAGCAGAGAGATATCAAACATCAGGAAGCAGTCATTGCCAAACTGAAATCTTTTAACCGCGAAAAATCCATCAAGCGTGCAGAAAGCCGCGAGAAGATGCTGGACCGTGTACAGCGTATCGAAAAACCTCTGGAAATCCAGGACCGTATGCGTATTTCCCTGGAACCGCGTGTATTAAGCGGAAATGATGTACTCCATGTGGAGGAACTTTCCAAATCCTTCCCGGGGCAGACCCTGTTTTCTGATATTTCTTTTGATATCAAGAGAGGGGAACGTGTAGCTCTTATCGGCAATAACGGAACCGGAAAAACAACGATGCTGAAGATCATCAACGGACTTATCGAGGCAGATGCCGGCAAGTTTTCCCTGGGTTCCAAAGTTCAGATCGGATATTATGACCAGGAACATCATGTTCTTCATATGGATAAAACTATTTTTCAGGAAATTTCCGACACGTATCCGACTCTTACCGAAACGGAGATCCGAAATATGCTTGCAGCATTCCTCTTTACCGGGGATGATGTATTTAAAGAAATCTCCGCACTTTCCGGTGGAGAAAGAGGTCGTGTTTCTCTTGCCAAGCTGATGCTTTCCGAAGCCAATTTCCTGATCCTGGATGAGCCTACCAACCATCTGGACATTGCTTCCAAGGAAATCCTCGAGGAAGCGCTGGTAAGCTACACCGGTACCGTCCTTTATGTCTCTCACGACCGTTACTTTATCAACCAGACCGCAACCCGGATCATGGAGCTTACCAACCAGGCCGTAGTAAATTACATCGGTGATTATGACTATTATCTGGAGAAAAAAGAAGAGCTGACCAGTGCTTACGCTCCGGGAAGTGACTCTTTGGAAGCGCCATCAGAAGAAAAGGCCGTTTCCGAAAACAAGCTTTCCTGGCAGCAGATGAAAGAAGAACAGGCCAAAAAAAGAAAGCGGGAAGCCGAACTGAAAAAAGTAGAAGCCCGCATTGAAGAACTGGAAACAAGAGACAGCGAAATTGATGAAACCATGGTTCTCCCGGATGTCTGTACTAACGTTGCGGAATGTACCAAACTGAGCCGTGAAAAAGCAGCTATCGCCGAAGAACTGAAAGAACTTTATGAAAAATGGGAAGAGCTAGCCTGATGGTCAGCTCTTTTTACCGGTTGATCCGGCGCTACATCTGTCCGTTTATAACAGTTCCTTCAGAAGATTCTCTTCAAACTGAGGCACACAGGCAAGAATGTCTTCATTTTTAAGATAAGATGGTTCTTCACCTTTCCAATTCTTTACTACACCGCCGGCTTCACGGAGGATAACTGTTCCCGCGGAATAATCCCAGGGTTTCAGGTCACGTTCAATATATCCATGCTCCCTTCCACAGGCAACATAACACATATCGAGTTCTGCAGATCCGGTACGACGGAAATCCGCACATTTCATAAAAATGCTGTAAAAAATGGGAAACAGATTTCTGGCTTCCTCTTTTTTATAAGGAGTGGAACCATAGGAAATAACCGCATCACCAAAATCCGGAGTATCCGATACCTGGATCTTTCTGCCATTAAGATAAGCACCTTCCCCTTTTGCCGCCTGGAACATTTCATCAGTAAAAGGATTGTAAACAATTCCAAAAACGATCTCGCCTTTTTCATAAAGTCCCAGTGCCACAGCACTCATATGAAAATCACGGATCAGATTGGTGGTTCCGTCAATAGGATCAAGGATCCAGTAGGTTTCCTCCTTTGAAAGCCCCAGATTCTCTTTCTCTTCCGCGATCAGGGAAATTTCCGGAAAAACCTTTCCAAGTTCTTCTTTCAGAAAGTTCTGTACAGCCAGATCTACATTTGTCACATAATTGGCAGCACCTTTTATCATCACTTCTTCCTCATCCATCTCTTTCAGGATAAGATCTTTTGTCTGTTTTACAAGATCTGCCACTTTTTTCTGTTCTTCTGCAGAAATCATTCTATTTCCTCCTTCACCATAAGCCATTTCTGATCTAACGGATCAGTCTGCCAAGCTGCTGTTCGAAACATACACCATCATTACGGTCTGTTCCCTCTTCCACTGCGTCCCGGATAGAAGCAGAGATAAAATCCACTGCCATGTTTACACAGTTTTCCATAGGATATCCCTTCACCAGCCCCGCACTGAGTACAGAGGCAAAAAGATCTCCGGTACCGGAATAACTGCCACCTGTTTTCCCGGCGAATACCCAGGAGCACTTTTCTTTTTCCAGAACAAGATTTCCCATTTTCAGTGGCTCGTCCTCTTCCCGGTGATCCACTCCGGTGATCACGACCGCAGGAAGAGAAAATCTCTTTGCAAGTCTGTATCCGGTTTCCCTGATCTGTGCCAGCCGTTCCTCACCGGAAAAACTCTGAAATTCCTTCCAGATTTCTTCCATTTTATTTTTCCCATAAAGAAGGAGCAATGCTTCTGTCAGATTTGGGGTGATCACATAGGAACGTCTGGCCAGTTCCCGAAATCTGCTGCAAAGTTCTTCTGTATAGATGGGATAAACTGCTCCGTCATCTCCCATTACCGGATCTGTCAGGATCAGCGTATCCTCTCCTGCAAATGTATCAATAAATTTCAGGATCTTATCGGCCTGTTTCTCATCCGAGAGAAATCCCGTGTAAATTCCGTCCGGAACAAATCCTCGTTTTTTCCATTCTTCCATATATGGAGCCATATGTTCTGTAAAATCTTCACAGAAATAGGTTTCATAGCCTGTCTGATTACTTAAAACAGCGGTGGGAAACGGACATGCCTGCACTCCCATCACCGAGATCACGGGAATTGCCGCTGTCAGCGAGCACTTTCCCAGCCCGGAAAGATCATTGATCACTGCTATTTTCTTCATCTCACTTCTCCAGTCTTGAGTTTTTTTCTGTATTATTATAGAATGAATTGTCAGGTTTACGCAATCATTTTTGGAAGGAAATTATCATACCTATGTTAAATATATCCACAGAACACAAAAAAGAACATCTCTACCTGGAGGTTTATCATTATTACCGGAAACTGATCATGGAAGAACGTCTTCTTCCGGGCAGCAAAATGCCATCACTCCGTAAATGCGCCCAGGAACTGAAATTAAGCCGTACCACTATAGAAAATGCATATCTTCAGCTTGCGGCAGACGGTTATATCATTGCCAGGGCACAGAGTGGTTATTACGTCACAGACATTGCCACCAAACAGCATCCTGTCATCCTGGAAAAGCATTCCGAAAACATGGTTCCCTGCCTTTATGATTTTGCTTCTTCCGGTGTTGACCGGGAGAGTTTCCGTTTTGATCTGTGGCAGCGCTATATCAAAAGTGCTCTCCGTCAGGATAACCGTATGCTTTCCTACGGAGAACCCCAGGGGGAAAAAGATCTCCGGGAGGTTCTTTCAGATTATATCCGGGAACGGCGAAATGTGATCTGTTCCCCTGACGATATCGTGGTAGGTGCCGGACTTCAGAGCCTTCTCCAGATCCTCTGCCCTCTGATCCGGGAGAGAAAAACCGTTTCATTCCCTACCCCGTCATTTATCCAGGGCAGTACGATTTTTGAAGATTACGGATTTGATGTCCATTACCGGGACAAAAACTGCGATGTGATCTATGTTTCCCCTGCCCACATGACCAAGTGGGGAGAGATCATGCCGGTGAAACGGCGTCTGGAACTGATCCATCATGCGGAAGCAAACAACCACCTTATCATTGAAGATGATTTTGAAAACGAATTTGTTTACCTGCAGAAACCTACTCCTTCTCTCTTTGGACTTGCAGGCGGGGAAAATGTTGTTTATATTGGTTCCTTTTCCAGACTTCTGCTGCCTTCGATCCGCGTAAGCTTTATGGTACTGCCTTCATCCCTCCGGGAACTGTATGCCCCAAAAGCTTCCTTTTATAATCAAACCGCTTCCAAGGCAGAACAGATTGCTCTGTGTCAGTTTATCCGTGACGGACATCTGGTTTCCCAGACAAGAAAGCTTCGCCGTCTGTACGCCCAGAAGCTGAAATCTCTTTCCTGTGCGGTACGGGAAGTCTTCGGAACAGACTGCCAGATCAAAACAGGGGCCGCCGGAACCAGTCTGGCTCTTACAATTCCCTGCACTGTCAACGGTAAAACACTGAAAGAGGCAGCTCGTGCAGAGGGTATGCGTCTGGAAATCCTGAAAGAAACTTCCAGTGACATTACCCTGGTTCTTTCCTGTTCTTCCATTCCCGTAAAAGATTTTCTGCCTGCATGTCAGCTGTTGAAAAATATTTCAGACAACTGCTGCAGCTTTTCTGCTTCTTCGGACATCCTTTCATAAAAAAAGGGCCTTCGCTGCTGTTTCTGAAAAAACAGACCACGAAGGCTCTTTCTTTATTCTTTAATCTCTTCGATTATCGATCATATAAAGCAGTGCATTTACAATACATGCGGCTATATTACTTCCGCCTTTGCGTCCTTTTGCAACAATATAAGGCACATCTGCGTGCATGATCAGTTCCTTCGACTGCACTACATTCACAAATCCGACCGGAACACCAATAATAAGCTCCGGAGAAATTTTTCCTTCCTCGATCAGCTCATAAAGGCGGACCAGTGCAGTAGGCGCATTTCCAATGGCAAAGATCAGCTTCTCATCCATTTCTGCTGCTTTATCCATACAGGCAGTGGCTCTTGTAGTCCCGTTTTTTTTCGCAAGAGCAGCCACATCCTCATCTGACATAAAACAGTACGCTTCTCCACCGTAACGTGCAAGCGCCCGCTTATTAATACCCGCTTTTGCCATCTGGGTATCTGTGACAATGCACGCACCATTTCTGATCGCTTCCATTGCTTTTTCCACGGCACCATCCGAAAAGCAGAGATTTTCTGCATAGTCAAAATCCGCACTCGTGTGGATACAGCGTTTTACGATCAGTTCTGTTCCCGGGATCAGCGGTGTATCCCCAAGTTCTTCTGTAATGATCTCAAAACTTCTTTTTTCGATCTCCATGGGTTTTACATTTTCAAGCTCAACTTTCATTTCTGTTCATCCTCCGTAATCCCGTTTTCCAGTATCTCATATATTTTTTTCATATCCAGATGCTTCCGAAGCTCAGCTGCCAGGATATCATACTGTTGCTCTTTAAATGCCGCAAAATCCACCCCTGTCATATTCTCCACATCAATTCCTTTTTTTTCACCGATAACACGGATCATGGCTTCTGCTGATGCTTCCTTATCAAAAATGCCATGGATATACGTTCCACAGACATTTCCGGAAAAAGCACCTTCTTCTTTCTTTTCGCCGCTGACACTGTCTGTGATCCTGGTGACAGTTCCGGCATTTTCTTTCAGGATACTCTCTCCCATATGGATCTCATAACCCTCAACCTCTGTACCGGAAAGCGGTGCGAACACTCCGGAAAGCTCTCCAAAATGTCCCTGTACTCTTGTCCTTGTCTTCTTTTCGGCAAATACCGTCTCCATCGGCAGCAGGCCCATTCCTTTCATGGAACCTCCGTTTTCAACACCATGAGGATCACTTAATGTCTCCCCAAGCATCTGATAACCGCCGCAGACGCCAAAGATCAGCTTGCCTCTGGAAGCTTCCTTTAAGACTGCCGCCTCCATTCCGCTCTCCCGCATCCAGATCAGATCACCCATGGTATTCTTCGTTCCCGGAAGAATGATCATATCCGGCGAATGGAGATCTCTCGGGTGCTTCACATAACGCAGGGAAACTCCCGGAATACTTTCAAAAGGATTAAAATCTGTAAAATTGGAGATCCTTGGTGTACGGATCACCGCAATATCAATAACTCCGGCTTCCTGCTTCCGGTCAAAACGCTCCGTCAGGCTGTCTTCATCTTCTACCTGGATATCCAGATAAGGAGCCACACCGACCACCGGGATCCTGCTTCTCTCTTCCAGCATTTCCACACCCGGGTCCAGAATGGTCTTATCTCCACGGAACTTGTTGATGATCAGTCCCTTAACCATCGCCTTTTCGTCTTCTTCCAGAAGTTCCACTGTACCGATCAGCTGTGCAAAAACGCCTCCCCTGTCAATATCACCAACAAGGAGGACCGGTGCCTTGGCCATTTTTGCCATTCCCATATTTACGATATCTTCATCTTTAAGATTGATCTCTGCCGGGCTTCCTGCACCCTCGATCACAATAATGTCATTTTCTTCGGCAAGGGCATTGTAGGCTTTCATAACATCCGGAACCAGTGTTTTCTTATATTTAAAATAATCTCTGGCACTCATGGTCCCCAGAACTTCCCCGTTTACGATCACCTGGGAACCAACATCATTGGTAGGCTTCAAAAGGATGGGGTTCATAAGAACCGAAGGTTTGATCCCGGCTGCTTCCGCCTGCATGACCTGAGCCCTTCCCATCTCCAGACCATCCTCTGTGATAAATGAATTCAGCGCCATATTCTGTGATTTAAAAGGAGCCACGCGATAACCATCCTGTTTAAAGATCCTGCAAAGCCCTGCAGCAAGCAGGCTTTTTCCTGCATTGGACATGGTTCCCTGTACCATTATTGCTTTTGCCATAATATACCTCCCTCAAGTACTTCGATCAGTCTTATATTCTCCTCATGACGCTTCACCGCAACCCGGTAATAACCTTTTTTCAGACCAGGATAATTGCTGCAGTCACGGATCAGTATTCTCTTCCGCAAACAGAAATCAAACAATTCTTCCGGGCCTTTAAAGAAAATATAATTGGCCTCTGACGGAAATACCTGATATCCGATACGGGTCATCTCCTCTTTCAGCCACTGTGCTTCCTGAAAAACAAGCTGCCGTCCCTTTTCCACATACTCCGTCTCTTCAAGTGCCTGGATTCCTGCTGCCTGTGCCATGGTGGAAACGTTCCAGGGCTGAACGCACAGTTCCATTTTTTCCAGAAGTTTTCTGTTGGAACAGAGGCCATATCCAAGACGTACACCGGCCATAGCATACCGTTTTGTAAATGCCTTCAGGATAAAAAGATTGTTAAATCCGGAAAGTGAACGTTTCAGAGAATACTCCTGCGGCTCTTTTACAAAATCAAGAAAACACTCATCCACAACCAGAAGGATCTCAAGCTTTCTGCATTTTTCCAGGGTTTTTTTCAGAAGCCTGTGTGGGATCAGCATGCCGGTAGGATTGTTGGGATTGCATAAAAAAGCTATATCCAGACCTTTATGGAGGATATCCAGATACGAATCACCCAGTACAAATCCGTCATTTTCTGTGAGCATATAATATTCCAGCTCACACCCCATACTTGCCAGTGCCTGTCCGTACTCTGCAAATGTAGGCGCAGGGATCAGTGCCCTTTTGGGATTTACCGCACGGCAGAGCGTAAAGATCACCTCTGCCGCCCCGTTTCCGCAGACAATTTCTTCTTCTTTTACACCTTCATACTCTGCGATTTTTTCCCGGAGAAGGCTGCACCCCACCTGAGGATACTGTGCAATATGATCCAGACTGCGGATAATGGCCTGTTTCACACGTTCCGGTGTCCCAAGCGGATTTAAGTTTGCTGAAAAATCCAGGCAGTCTTTATATTTATATACGTCTCCCCCATGTATGTGTTTTGTCATTGGTCATTCTCCTGTCTGTTCTGTAATTGTCTTCTCTGCTTTTTCACAGTCTGTTAAAGAAACATCAAACGGATTCCTGCACTGATCACCGCAAAAACGATCACGCCCAGCACAGATGCCGCATACATCAGACGGTTGGCCCTCCTGATATCTTCCGGCTCTACCGGACGGATCGGATCTCCAATCGTAGGTTTTTCATATAATTTTCCAAAATAATATGCATTTCCAGCAAGCTGTACATCCAGAGCGCCCGCCATGGCAGCCTCAGTCTGTGCAGAGTTGGGACTTGCATGGTTTCTCCGGTCTCTTTTGTAGATCTTTGCCGCATTCTTCGTATCCATCCCTGTAAAAACAGTTCCTGCTACCATCAGCCAGCCGGAGAGCCTGGCAGGGATATAATTTGCCACATCATCCAGTTTGGCTGCAACACGGCCAAAGTACAGGTATTTATCATTTTTGTATCCCAGCATGGAATCCATGGTATTGATGCCTTTGTACAGAAACATCAGCGGCACACCACCAATGGCCATATAAAGCATGGGCGCGATAACACCATCCGAAGCATTTTCCGCAACTGTTTCCACTGCTGCTTTTGTCACACCGGTTTCCGTAAGCTCTTTGGTATCACGGCCAACGATCATGGAAACCGCATAACGCGCCTCATCCAGTGTCCCGTTTTTCAGGCTGTCATAAACTTTCATGCTTTCATCTTTCAGAGAACGGGTGGCAAGCAGCTGATAGCACCAGAATACCTCCAGCACAAAACCGGCCACCGGCAGAAAACGATAAAGATAATAAAGGACCAGAAATGGCACACCACCACTGAACAGACAGATAAGAACTACGGTCACAAAGCCTCCTGCCAGCTCTCCTCCATGACTTTTCGGAAAAATCTTCCGAATGGCTTTCTCCAGTACCGTGATCAGATTTCCGATAACACAGACAGGATGGTACAGCCATCTGGGATCCCCGATAAGAAGATCCAGCACAAATCCAAGGATCAGTGCCAAAAGACTATATTTCAGCATCTTTTTTCTGCCTCCGTTCTTTTTTATATTCCAGCGCATTTTTAAGGAAATGTACGGGAACTTTCGGATTTCCATAATAATAAAGATGGGGAAATCCTGCCATCAGCCGTCCCTCATAATGCATACAGTCCCAGCCTCTTGTGGATGCCGGTTTGGATGCATGAAAATCGGTTCCGCAATCTGTGGAGTCAAAATAATGGAATTCATGAGCCGGGATCTCACCAAGGCCGGAATCCTTTTTTTCCGTAAGAGTAATATATCCAAATCTGGTCAGTTTCGGTGTACGGAAAGATCTTCCCGGGATCACGCCGCAGACTTTGCGGAAATTTCCCTCCATATCTTCCATTTCCTGATGAAGATACATAAAACCGCC
>ENA-OPSQ01001831-OPSQ01001831.1-human-gut-metagenome-genome-assembly--contig:-NODE-1831-length-13343-cov-2.012718_pt1 | contig 13343 bp, 9 predicted proteins | sample MGYA00241456_ERZ501904 | MGnify/ENA primary metagenome ERZ501904 (study PRJEB25962, sample SAMEA2042452) | human gut metagenome | biome: human gut; feature: human-associated habitat; material: faeces...
GCTGCTTTCCGAGTATACCGGAAAGAATTATTACAATTTCTATTTTGCATATGGCTGCTTTTCTGATTTCCTCACATATTCCCGTTATCTGATAGAGACAGCGGATATCGATGAGATCCGGCGGATCATAGAAAAAAACATTCAGCTTCTGGAGCAGGAGACCCAGACGGACAGTGGCAATATTCATCGGGAGGTAGAAGAGGTCAAGCGCTATATCAATACGCATTACGGGGAAGAGATAAGCATCGAAATGTTGGCAGAGCGCGTTTTTTTGGCTCCCAGTTATCTGAGTACGATTTTTAAAAAGGAAACCGGCCAGAATTTAAGCAAATTTATCAAGATCTGCCGAATGGAAAAAGCACGCGAGATGCTGGAGGGCACGAAGGACAAAATCGTGAGCATCAGCGAAAAGGTAGGATATCCGAATGTTTCCTATTTTTGTCAGAGCTTTCGGGAGTATTATGGGATGACGCCGCAGAAATATCGCGATCAAGGAGAGAATGCAGAACAAGATGAAGAAGCTGTTGCATTGGTTTAACGGAATCAAGCTGCGGTATAAGCTGGCGATCTTTTATTCCCTGTTTTGCTTTTTGCCGGTGATGCTTTTGTTTTGGCTGAGCTTTCTGCAGATGCGAAGTATTATTGACGATAAGGGAAAAATGAACCTGCAGTCCTATCTGCAGCAGTCGGTGTCGTCGATGGACCGAACTCTGGACGGCTATAACAGCCTGTCGGATTATATTGCCTTTGACCGGACGCTGGCAGAGGGATTTTCCATGGAATATGGGACACCCTACGAGCAGTATGAGCAGCTGACACAGAAGGTGGATCCGATCCTGCGGACAGCGAGCTATTTTCATGGCGGGATGCAGCAGATCACGATCTATACGGATAATGGAATGGTCAAGCATGACACGACGGTTGCGCCGGTGTCAGAGATTGAGGAGACGGATTGGTATCAGAAGACATTGGAGCACCCGGGTCTTAACTGGTTTGCAAATTATCAGGAAGAGACACTGTTTTCCGCCCGGAAGCTTGCCTTTTCCGGTGCCAGAGAGGGCGTGAACATCCTGTATATGGATGTGGATTATCAGAAGCTTTTTACGCCGTATGCAGAAACGCTGATCTCAGAATGCGGGCTTTATATTACAGATCAGGATGGTAAGCTGGTCTTTGAGGAAAGCAGATTTTCCGGAAAGAATCAGAACTATGATCTGACGTATTCCGAATTTCTGGAGCAGCGGGATAGGGGCAGTACAGATTATATCATTCTCTGTGAGCAGTCAAATACAACAGGATGGACGGTGTGGCTGTATCAACCGGTTGGACTTGCAGGAGAAGCGATGCGGCCGATCGGAGTGATGGCGGGAGTGACGATCCTGATCTGTATCTTCGCAGCAGTGCTTGCTTATTTTATCACCTCCGGCATGGTGAGCAGCAGGATTGAACGGCTGACGCACTTCATGCAGGAGGTGCAGGAGGGCAGCATGGATATGCAGATGGAGAGCGATGATCGGGATGAAATCGGGATGCTTTACCGTGGCTTTGGCAGCATGATGAAGCGAATACGGACGCTGATCAATGAAGTTTATCTCAGCAAGATCACCCAGAAGGAGGCGGAGCTGAAGGCACTGCAGGCACAGATCAATCCACATTTTCTGTATAATACGCTGTCTTTGATCAACTGGAAGGCACTGGCGGCAGGAGAAGAGGATATCAGCAGGATGACACTGGCCCTGTCTACCTTTTACCGCACTGCCTTAAACCGCGGACGGAATGTGCTACAGGTAGAGACTGAGCTGAGTAATACCCGTGCCTATCTGGAAATTCAAAGCATGCTGCATGACGGGGATTTTGATTACGAAATCGAAGCACAGACGGAAATCCTGCAGTGCGAGTCTCTGAATCTGATCCTGCAGCCCCTTGTTGAGAATGCGATCCATCACGGAATCGAAGAAAAAACGGACGGACGAGGTAAAATTACTGTCCGGGGATGGAAAGAAGACAATTGTGTATGGTTTATGGTAGAGGATAACGGTGTCGGGATGGAGCAGGAGGTTGCGGATAAAATCCTGACAATGGAATCCAAGGGCTATGGAGTTCGGAATGTTGATGAACGGATCCGCCTCTGTTATGGAGAAAAATATGCGATGAAGGTAGAAAGTGTTGTCGGCAAAGGTACAAAAATGACAATTCACTTCCCTGCAAGACGGCTTACGAATATACAAAAATCACAAATTTCTTAAAAAAATGATATTATTCTTAAAACTTTGATATAGACGGTTGCTCTTTTGCACTTTATAATGATGTTATCAAATGAACACGAAACACCGAAAAGGTGTGGTGTATAGGAGGAAAAAGCTATGAAATTCAAAAAAGTGACAGCACTGGCGCTTTGCGTAGCAATGTCTGCAACAGCTCTTGCAGGTTGCGGATCTAAAGCAGCTACAACAGACAGCCAGACAGCAGATCCCGCAGAGAGCGCAGCAGCAGATACTGCAGACACTGCAGATGCAGCAGAAGAAGCTCCTGTTGAGACAAAGGATGTTACCCTGAAGGTTTGGGCACCTCAGGAAGACCAGAACCCGACAGATACTTATGACAAGGGTATGCTGGCTGCAATGTGTGATGCTTTTAATGAAGCACATCCGGAATGGAACATTACATATGAATATGGCGTATGCGGTGAAGACGTTGCAAAAGACGAAGTAACCAAGGACGTTGATGCAGCAGCAGATGTTTACATGTTTGCAAACGACCAGCTGCCGATTCTGGTAGAGGCTGGTGCCATCGCAGAGCTGGGCGGCAAAAACCTGGAAGAGGTTAAGGCGACCAACTCCGAATCTATGATAAACACTGTTACTTATGAGGGCGGTGTATACGGTGTTCCTTATGCATACAACGGCTGGTTCATGTACTATGACAGCAGCAAATTTACAGAAGACGAAGTTAAGGATCTGGATGTTATGTTGGCAAAGGATCTGGGAGATGATGTGACCAATGTATGCTTCCAGCTGAGCAACTCTTGGTATATTCCTTCCTTCTTCTATGGCGTTGGCGGCACAATGTTTGGTCCTGACGGTACAGACGGCTCTGTTCCCTGTGATTTCGATGATGAAAAGGGTCTTGCAGTAACCAATTACCTCATTGACCTTGCTGCAAATCCGAAATTCACAAACCAGGCAAACGAAGAAGCAGGTAAGGCAATCAACCTGTTCACCGAAGGTAAGCTGGGTGCATTCTTTAGCGGCTCCTGGGATCGTGAAGCAATTGAAACTGCTCTGGGCGACAACTTCGCATGTGCACAGCTTCCTTCCTTCAAGGCTGGCGATTATGAAGGCACAATGAAGTCCTATGCAGGTTCCAAGGCAATTGGTGTAAATCCTACCTGCGAGAACATGGACGTTGCAGTTGCACTGGCTGTATATCTTGGCAACGCTGACTGCCAGAAGATCCGTTATGAAGTTCGTGGTGTAGTTCCGCTGGATTCCACCGGTATCGACGATGTAATGTTAAACGCTATTACCGACACTGTAAACAACACTTCTGTTGCTCAGCCTCTGGTTTCTGAGATGAACGGCTGGTGGAGCAACGCAGAAGCATTCGGCAAAGCAATCGTAGCTGGTGAGGTTAACCACGACAATGCACAGGATAAGCTGACCAACTTCATTGCAAACGTAAATGCAGGCGGCTCTCTGGAGTAAGATTCCGGCTTGATTTTAAGGCTTCACCCGATCTTCCGGTGAAGCCTTTCTTTCAGAAACGGACATTTGGGGATGACACAGTGTCTGCCTGAAACTGTATGAGGGAAAGGAAGAATACGATGGCAGCTTTTGGAAAAAAGAAAAAAGCTTCTGAATTTCCGGATGTGATACCGGTATCCGAAGCGATTCGAAAAGGTGATATTTTTACAAAACTGACCTGTCTGATCATGGGCGCGGGCAATCTTGCGAGAAAACAGATCATACAGGGACTTTTGTTCCTGGCAGGAGAACTTGCATATATTCTCTATATGGTTTTCTACGGGGCAAAGGCTCTGCAGAATTTCGTTACGCTGGGTACCGAAACGCAGAAAAAGGTTTTCAATGAAGCGACACAGGTTTATGAGTATGCGACAGGAGATAACTCCCAGCTCTGCCTGCTCTATGGTGTTGTTACGTTCTTTGTGACAATTGGATTTATCCTGCTGTGGCGAGCTGCAATTCGCTCCTCCTATATTGCGCAGAAAGCACAGGAAGCAGGAAAGAAGCCGATTACCTTCGGCCAGATTTTAAAAGACTTGAAAGATAACAGGATGTATCAGCTCTTCCTGCTTTTCCCGTTCCTGGGAATTATATTGTTTACGGTAATGCCTCTGGTATTCATGATCCTGATGGCATTTACCAATTATGACCGTGATCATTTGCCGCCAGGTAAGTTGTTTGACTGGGTAGGCTTCCAGAACTTTGCCAGAGTATTAAATGCAGGCGGAGCACTTGGAGAGACCTTCTGGAGGGTGCTTGGCTGGACGATCATCTGGGCTATTTTTGCAACCTTCTTAAACTATATCTTTGGTATTATCCTGGCGATCATCATCAACCGGGATGGGACGAAGTTCAAAGCCTTCTGGCGTTTTATCTTCGTACTGACCATCGCTGTGCCTCAGTTTGTATCCCTGCTGGTAGTCAATACCATGATCCAGGAGCACGGTGTAATCAATCTGCTGTTAAAGGAACTGTTCGGTGTAGGACCGCTGCCGTTCTTGACCAATGTGACCTGGGCGAGAGTGACAGTTATTGTCATCAACCTCTGGGTCGGCATTCCTTATACGCTGCTTGCAGTAACCGGTATTTTGAAGAATATTCCTGCAGAGCTGTACGAAGCGGCAAGGGTGGACGGCGCAAATGCGTTTGTTACCTTCTTTAAGATCACCATGCCGTACATGATGTTTGTCATGACGCCGAATCTGATTACAACCTTTACAGGGAATATCAATAACTTCAACGTTATTTACCTGTTGACAAACGGCGCGCCGGCCTGCGATACCTATTACCGCGGTACTGCGGGTAAGACGGATCTGCTCGTTACCTGGCTGTACAAGCTGACAATTGATAATAAGGACTATAACCTGGGTGCCGTAATCGGTATCCTGACCTTTGTCCTGATGGCGACGTTGTCTCTGATAACGTACAGACGGACCGGATCCTATAAAAACGAGGAGGGATTCTCATGAAAAACACCAGACAGAATTCAGCAAGCATTAAAAAGAAAGTCACCAATGTGCTTGTGCATTTGTTTCTGACGATCCTTTCCGTGATCTGGGTATTCCCGATTTTCTGGGTAGTCCTGTTATCCTTCAGAGAACAGAAAGGACAGTATATCACATCGTTCTGGCCTAAAAAGTTTACGATGGCAAACTATGTGAAGCTGTTTACAGATACTGCACTGTTCAATTTCCCGAAGTGGTTTTTGAATACGCTGTTTGTAGCAATTTGTTCCTGTATCCTGACAACATTCTTTGTTTTGGCGATTTCCTATTGTCTGTCCAGACTCCGGTTTAAGATCCGTAAGCCTTATATGAATGTTGCCATGATTCTTGGTATGTTCCCCGGCTTTATGTCCATGATCGCCGTTTATTATATCTTAAAGGGCTTTGGACTGACCAAGGGTCCCATGATCTTCCTGGCGTTGATTATGGTATATTCCGGCGGTGCGGGGTTGGGCTTTTACGTATCCAAGGGCTTCTTTGATACGATTCCGAAGGCACTGGATGAAGCTGCAATCGTGGACGGCGCAACGAAATGGGATGTCTTTTCCAAGATCATTATGCCGTTGTCGAAACCGATCATTGTAAGCACGATCATGACTTCCTTCATGGCTCCCTGGCTGGATTTCATCTTCGCAAAGGTAATTGCAGGTGCGGATCCGAGATATTATACGGTTGCGATCGGTCTGTACACGATGCTGACCAAGGAAAATATCGTAAATTGGTATGCCTGCTTCGCAGCTGGCGCAGTTTGCGTTTCCATTCCGATCGCTATTCTGTTCCTGAATTTGCAGAAATACTATGCAGAAGGTATGTCCGGAGCAGTTAAGGGCTGATGGCAGTTTGTAAGGACTGACAGCAGACAGCCGAAAATAGTTTTACAGCAGGCGAAAACGAATATCGTTTTCGCCTGTTTTGCTACTGAAAACAAAGATCTGCAGAAAGGCGGATATAGGGATGAAAAAGAGACTGAGTTTAATACTATGCGTAGTGCTTCTTTGTCAGCTGCTCTCAGGATGCGGGAAAACGACGGAGACTGTCAGGGAGCCGGACGATGCATACCGCTGCTATTATGAAATTTTTGTCGGTTCGTTTTGCGACAGTGACGGAGACAAATGCGGCGATCTAAGCGGAATCACAGAAAAGCTGGATTACATCGAAGATATGGGTTTTACCGGGATCTGGCTTACACCGATCATGCCGTCACCGACCTATCACAAATATGATGCCACAGATTATTACGGGATCGATCCGTCCTTTGGAACGATGGAGGATTTTGAGACACTGCTTAAGGAATGTCACAAACGCAATATCCGGTTGATTATGGATCTGGTGTTCAATCATACCTCCAGCAGCCATCCGTGGTTTTTGGAGGCCTGTGATTATTTGGAGCAGCTTGGAGAAAAGGAACCGGACGAAAACGAGTGCAAGTATGTGAACTATTATAATTTTGCAAAGGATCAGGCACAAACTCCAAACTGGTATCAGATAGGCAGATCGGACTGGTACTATGAGGGGGTTTTCTGGGATGGTATGCCGGATCTGAATCTGAATAGTGAAGCGGTCAGAGAAGAGCTGGAGCAGGTTGCCTCCTTCTGGCTGGAGAAGGGTGCAGACGGCTTCAGACTGGATGCGGCGAAGGAATATTTTACAGGATACGCAGAAAAGAATATAGAGGTTTTAAACTGGTTTGAAACCTACGTGAAAAGTGTAAAGCCGGAGGCATATCTGGTAGCCGAGGTCTGGGAAGGACAGGGAGTGCTGCAGGAATATTACAAAAGCGGGATCGACAGCTTATTTAATTTCCCGGCGTCACAGCAGGATGGCGCGATCATAAAGACTGCCAAGGCAAGAGTGACGCCCCAGCAGTTTTTCTCCTGGATGGTAAAGCAGCAGACTGCAGACAGACTGGAAAATCCGGATTATATTGATGCACCGTTTATCAGCAATCACGATACCACCAGGATCAGCGCCCAGTGCGTCAACAACGAAGAGCAGATGAAATTTGCTGCAGGGTTGATGATGATGATGCCGGGCAGTCCCTTTGTTTATTACGGAGAAGAGCTGGGGATGAAGAGCTCCGGAACAAAGGATGAAAACAAGCGCCTTCCAATGTACTGGTCTGCACAGGATTTGTCTAAGACACCGGATGCGCCTCAGACAGCAGATGCAGTGGAGCAGAAGTTTCCGTCTGCGGAGGAGCAGGAAAAGGATCCGGGGTCCATTTTACAGTATTATAAGAACGCCATCGAGTTGCGCAGAAGCAATCCGGAAATCGCGAGGGGAAGTATAAGTGTTCCGGACGGAGAGCTTCCGGAAGATATCGGTGTGCTTTTGACAGAATGGGAAGGAAAGGTAAGTGTAATTTTATGTAATAATGCAACGGAATCTGTGGAAATAGACTTGCAGCAAGCCCTTCCGGAAGGTTATAATTATACTCTAAAGGGCAGTTTAAACGTTGGAGACCAGCAGGAAAAGCTGGAGAATAACAAGCTGGAATTGCCCGCCTATGGAATTGTGATCCTGAAACAAAGCGGGGTGGATTAAAGAATGAGACGAAAACGCTGGCTGGCTGCTATTTTGGCGGCAGGGACAGCCTGTACAGCACTTTTTGGATGCGGCAGCAGACAGATCGTAGGCACTGAGATGGCACGGCCAGGAGAATCCTCGGAGAAAGAGTTGCAGGCATGGGAGGAGGCAAAAAACACGCCTTACGGAAAATATCCGGAGCTGATCACCTATACCCTCGGAAAGATGACCGGCGGCAATCGTTCCAATATGCCGGAACGGGACACCTATGAAGATAACGTTTATACGAGATATCTCCGGGAGTGCTTAAATATCCAGAACAAGGATGTATTCGAGGCAATGGAGGATCAGTATACGGTAAACGTTGATATGGCGATCGCATCGGGAGAGCTTCCGGATGTCATGGTCATAGAAGATCGGGAGACTCTGATCCGGCTTGCCGAGGGGGGAATGATTGCTGATCTGAGCGAGGCCTTGGAAAACTGCGCCAGCGACGGGATAAAGTCAACGCATGACAGCTACGAGGTGTCTGCGCTGGATTCAGCGATGATCGACGGAAGGCTGATGGCGCTTCCGGAGCCGAGTTTTGTAGACGGTCCGAATCTGCTGTGGCTGCGCAGGGACTGGATGGACGAGCTGGGACTTGAAGCACCGGATACGATGGAGGAGGCTGTGGAGATCGTACGGGCATTTGTGGAACAGGATCCCGGAAATAACGGAGAAGGCAACACCATTGGCCTGGTGTGCCATTCCGATCTGACCGGAGAAACAGGATATCGTTATGAATTTCAGCTGAATACACTTTTTGCATCCTATAGTGCATTTCCAAAGCAGTGGATTTTGCAGGAGGACGGCACAGTGGTTTACGGCTCGGTGCAGCCGCAGGTAAAAGAGGCACTTGCCGAAGTGAGAAAATTGTATGAAGAGAAGCTGCTGGATGATAGCTTTATGCTCCGTACGATGGCAAATATTGCGGAACTGATCGTAGACGGAAAGTGCGGTTCGTTTTTCGGTCCTTGGTGGGCGCCGAACAATCCGCTGATGGAAGCGATGGAGAAAAACCCGGATGCGGTATGGGAGCCCTATCTGATCCGGACGACAGAGGATGGAAAGCTGCAGTATTATGATCAGAATCCGAGCTACAAATACGTTGTGGTGCGAAAAGACTTTGAGCATCCGGAGATCGTATTTAAAATGGCAAGCGTGATGTTCGATAAAATGCGCACAGAAGGACGATACAACGAAGAACTTGCTTATTATTTTCAGACCAATGTGGATTCCACGGCGCGGCCGATCTCCATCAATATTGATTACAGCGATGCGCTGCATCGCTGCTATGAGGATATTAACGGTGCACTGACCGGGAAAAAGGATCCGGATGAGTTGCAGGTTCTCGAATATGCCTATTATGAAAAATGCAAAGATTATCTGGAAAATTCCCAGTCTGCAGACGCGGAAACCTGGGCGGCTTATGAATCCAGGATCCGTGCCTGTGCTCTGCTGGATAATAAGGACCTGGAGGTGTGCAGTACTGTCTTTTCCGGGGAGACGGAAACCATGAAGACGAAATGGTCGAAGCTTCAGGAAATGGAAAAGAAGCTATATCTGGAAATCATCACAGGAGTGAAGGAGCTGGATGAATTTGACAGATTTGTGGAAGAATGGATGGAAGCGGGCGGAGAGCAGATTACGCTGGAGGTAACAGAAGCGGTGCGGGAAGCGAAAGGGGCTTGATTTTACCGAGGGTTTGTGCAAAAATAAAATACGGTAAAAAGGAAAGGTGCCAATGGAGGTAGTCATGAGAGGAATTGATACACCTGTCAGAAAAATGCGGAGAGAGATTTTTAAAGAGATCGCGCAGCTTGCATATCATTCTGACAATCTGAATGATGATGTAGAAGCGTTACCCTATAAAATTGTGAATCCTGAAACTCCGATTTATCGGGAAAGCATTTACCGGGAGCGTGAAATAGTAAGAGAGCAGATCCGGCTTGCGATGGGGCTGTCGCTTCGCCCGGAAGACGCACCGGTGCATGTGACACAGGGGCTGGAGGAGAGCAATATTGACGAAAAATATTACGAGCCTCCGATGATCCAGGTGATTCCCTCGGCATGTAATGCCTGCCCTGAAAATGAATATTGTGTAACAGACCGTTGTATGGGGTGTGTAGCACATCCGTGTCAGGTTGTATGCCCGAGAGGCGCGATCAGCACCGTAAATGGCAAGTCGGTCATTGATCAGAGCAAATGTATTCGCTGCGGTAAATGTAAATCAGTGTGTCCCTACGATGCAGTTTCCCATCAGCAGCGCCCCTGCAGCGCAGCCTGCGGTGTGGGTGCGATCGGCAGCGATGGGGCCGGCAGAGCGGTTATCGACAGCGGGAAGTGCGTCACCTGTGGCCAGTGTATGGTAAGCTGTCCCTTTGGTGCAATTGCAGATAAATCCCAGATTTTTCAGCTGATCCATGCCCTTGAGTCCGGCAGAGAGATCATTGCACAGGTAGCGCCTGCGTTTGTCGGTCAGTTTGGTCCTGCAGCGACGCCTGGGAAGATCAAGACCGCATTAAAGCAGCTTGGCTTTGCAGATGTTTATGAAACCGCCATTGGAGCCGATATCGGAGCTGCAACAGAAGCAGAGCATTATGTGAAAGAAGTGGCAACCGGCGAACTGCCGTTTCTGCTGACGTCCTGCTGTCCCTCCTGGTCAATGCTGGCAAAGAAATTCTTCCCGGAGACCATCGATAAAATCTCCAACGCCCTGACACCTATGGTAGCGACTGCACGTGTCATCAAAAAAGAGCATCCCGATGCATCTGTTGTGTTTATCGGTCCCTGTGTGGCGAAAAAGCTGGAGGCTTCCAGAAGATCCGTTCGTTCCGATGTGGATTTTGTCATTACCTTTGAAGAGCTTACCGGTATGTTTGAAGCAAAGGGAATTGATATTACAAAGGTAGAGGCAGAAACACCGATCGAGGATGCGACCTCAGCAGGTCGTGGGTATGCTGCGTCAGGTGGTGTGGCAAGTGCCATCGAGAAGTGTGTACAGGAGTATTATCCGGATACAACCGTTCATATTGAGCATGTCGAAAGTCTCGCAGACTGTAAAAAGATCCTGATGCTTGCAAAGCTGGGTAAGAAAAACGGCTGCCTGATTGAAGGAATGGCGTGTCCCGGCGGCTGTATTGCAGGTGCTGGTACCAATGTTGCAATTTTGCAGGCACAAAAAGCACTGAGCAGCTTCCAGAATGAGGCAGAAAGAAAGCTTCCGCCACAGAACGCGATGGACGAGGCAAAGTAAATTTTGCGGAGGCAGCAGAGCTTTTCCGAAAGCCATAGATCAACAAATAAAAAAAGAGAAACCGTCTCGGGGAAAAGAGACGGTTTCGTTCATGGAGGATGAAAAAGTGACAAAGATCAGAACCCGTTTTGCACCCAGCCCGACCGGACGGATGCATGTAGGAAACCTGCGTACGGCACTGTACGCATACCTGGTGGCAAAACACGAAGGTGGAGACTTTATCCTTAGAATTGAGGATACCGATCAGGAACGTTTCGTAGAGGGCGCGGTAGATATCATTTATCGTACATTGGCTGAGACAGGCTTAGTCCATGATGAAGGTCCGGATAAGGATGGCGGTTATGGACCATACGTCCAGAGTGAGCGTATGAAAACCGGAATCTACATGAAATACGCAAAAGAATTAGTAGAAAAGGGTGAGGCTTATTACTGTTTCTGTGATAAAGAACGCCTTTCTACTTTAAAGACAGAGGTTGTAGAGGGAAAAGAGATCATGATCTATGACAAACACTGTCTGTCTTTATCCAAGGAGGAAGTGGAAGCAAACCTTGCTGCCGGAAAACCATTTGTGATCCGTCAGAATATTCCAAATGAAGGAACTACGACCTTCCATGATGAATTATACGGAGACATCACAGTGGAGAACGCAGAGCTTGACGATATGATCCTGATCAAATCAGACGGATATCCAACTTACAACTTTGCCAACGTTGTCGATGATCACACCATGAATATTACACATGTAGTAAGAGGAAATGAGTACCTTTCTTCCTCTCCAAAATATCAGAGATTATACGATGCATTTGGCTGGAAATCACCTGTTTATATCCATCTGCCACTGATCACAGACGAGAACCACAAGAAGCTGTCTAAGAGAAGCGGACATTCCTCTTTTGAAGATCTGATCGAGCAGGGATTCTTAACAGAAGCAGTTGTCAATTATATTGCACTTTTAGGATGGAGCCCGGAAGATAACCGCGAGATCTTTACCTTAGATGAACTGATCAAAGAATTCGATTACCACAGAATCAGCAAATCACCGGCAGTATTTGACTACACCAAGTTAAAATGGATGAATGGTGAATACATTAAGGCAATGGATTTTGACAAGTTCTATGAGAGAGCACTTCCATATATCAAGGCAGTTATTACGAAAGACCTTGACTTTAAGAAGATCGCAGCTATGGTAAAAACAAGGATCGAAGTGTTCCCGGATATTGCAGAACATATTGATTTCTTCGAAAAATTACCAGAGTACGATGTTGCAATGTATACACACAAGAAGATGAAGACAAATGCAGAGACATCTTTAGAAGTTTTAACGGAAATTCTGCCAAGATTAGAGGCGCAGGAGGACTATAGCAACGACGCACTTTATGCAATGCTCTGTGAGTATGTTGCAGAAAAGGGTGTCAAGAACGGATACGTTATGTGGCCAATCCGTACCGCTGTCTCCGGAAAACAGATGACACCGGGCGGTGCAACCGAATTAATGGAGATTCTTGGAAAAGAAGAATCCATTGCACGTATCAAAAAAGGTATTGAATTACTCAGCAAATAAAAGGGTATTTATGGAAAAAAGATACAATGATTCCCAGGTGAAGGCAATCGGACATTTTAACGGTCCGTGCCTTACCCTGGCAGGTCCAGGCTCCGGAAAGACAGCGGTCATTACGGAGCGGACAAAAAACCTGATCACAAAATATCATGTGAATCCGTCCAATATTTTAGTGATTACTTTTACAAAAGCGGCAGCAGTGGAAATGAAGACCCGTTTCTTAAGTCTGATGGGAAACGGTTCGTATCCGGTCACATTTGGAACATTCCACGCCGTTTATTTTAGCATTTTAAAGCATGCATACAATTACAATGCAAATAATATCGTCCGGGAAGAACAAAAGTATGCGCTTATGCGTGAACTTGTCCAAAAACACCGTCTTGAGTATGAGGATGAAACGGAATTTGTATCATCCATTCTTGGAGAGATCAGTATGGTAAAAAATACAGGAGTCTCCATCGAACATTACTATTCCACGAACTGTGCTGAAAATATATTTCGAAGAATTTATGGAGAATATCATGAATATCTGCATCAGCATAAACTGATCGATTTTGATGATATGCTGGTCTATTGCAAGGAACTGTTTGAAACAGTACTTGATAGCGATGACAAAAATAGTTTATTTTTTATTATTCGCCAAATAAATTTGTTGATTTCAATTATTTTCTCTTGAAAGGCTTTTTGAAAGCCGGCCGCTCTATTTTTGTTTC
>ENA-OPSQ01001836-OPSQ01001836.1-human-gut-metagenome-genome-assembly--contig:-NODE-1836-length-13311-cov-2.601539_pt1 | contig 13311 bp, 10 predicted proteins | sample MGYA00241456_ERZ501904 | MGnify/ENA primary metagenome ERZ501904 (study PRJEB25962, sample SAMEA2042452) | human gut metagenome | biome: human gut; feature: human-associated habitat; material: faeces...
ACATCCAGATAATCCAGCCGGTCAGCGGTGTGAAGTGTCGGAACATACACTGAAAAATCGCCCTCTGCCACTTTTTTTGTTGCATCTGCCAGGTCATGCATTGGCTTTTCATAGCTTTTCCGGATCACATTTTTCGTAAAAAGTGTCAATCCAACTGCCACAACAGTCCAGTAACCAAGCGGTAAAATTACCTGTATGATTTTGTTCCACCCCAGTGCATTCATACCTACGATAATTCCTGTATGAATACCGGACATTAACAGCAATACGAGAAAATACACCAGAAACAGGGACGATGGAAAACGGTCATTTTTGATTGTGTTGGTATGGTTCAATTTGTTCATGGTTTCAGGCAATCCCTTTCTATAGCAATACCGCTTTGTATCCAAGTCCACGCACAGTTTTGATCTCGAATCCATCGCAGGTGGAAAACTTGTCACGGAGCTTTGTCACATAGACATCCACAGCCCGCAGGCTCGTTCCCGAATCAAGCCCCCAGAACTCATCCATAAGCTGTGCCCTTGTAAATGTTTTTTTCGGGTAAGACAACAGTTTATATAAAATATTGAATTCGCGTGTTGTGACCGGTATCTCCTCCCCATTTATCATTGCAGTCATGCCGTCCGCATCCATCTCCAGATTTCCGACAATAAGTTTGCGCTCCATCTCGATATTACTTCTCCGGAGCAGTGCCCTCACACGCATCTCAAGTTCTGCTAACTCCACCGGTTTTACCATATAATCATCGATTCCAACTAAAAATCCTTTCCGTTTGGAAGGAAGATCATCCTTAGCCGACATGAAAAGGATCGGGATCTGTTTATTGACCTGACGCACTGTCTCCGCAAATTCAAATCCGTCGATCTCCGGCATCATAATGTCGGAAATGATCAGCTCGTAGAGATTGTTATACATCTCGTCATAGGCTTCGTTCGCACTCAAAACGCCTTTTGCCTCAAATCCACAGTCATTTAAATAGGTGCAGACCGTCTGGTTTAAATTTTTATCATCATCCACTACAAGAATGTGTATCATTTTTCTGTTCCTTTCTGGTTTCTATCATTGTCCATTGATTACATCATAACATATATTATTTTGAATTTGTTTGAGTTTTGTTTCAGAATTGTTAATAGAAGAAAATCTGATCGTTTTCAATTATTTTAATAGCGCTTGCATAACGAAAAAATCCGCTTATAATAAAAGTCAAAGAGTTATATAGGAGGAGAAGGATCATATGACACCAAAAGCAAAATATTACGAAACACTCGCCAATACCATGATCAAAAATTTTGAAAAAAGAAGAATGGAAGCATACTACTACCCGACCGCAAAAGAAGCCGTAGAGAAAGCACTTTCTTTCCTGCCATCCGGTGCAGTCGTGGCTCACGGCGGCTCCATGACACTAGAGGAAACCGGCATGATGGATGCACTGCGTTCAGCCGATATTGAGTTTTTAGACCGGGCTGTCTGTAAGACGCCGGAAGATTCCAGAAAAATATTCCACGACGCACTGATGGCTGACTACTATTTCATGAGCACCAACGCCATGACAATTGATGGAGAATTAGTCAATATCGATGGTAATGGAAACCGGGTCGCTGCTTTGATCTATGGTCCTGAAAATGTCATTATTCTTGCCGGAATGAACAAGGTTGCAAAGGACGTTGCAGAAGCTGTTGACCGTGTCCACTTAACCGCAACTCCTATGAACTGTGTACGTCTGAACAAGCAGACACCATGTGCTGTCACCGGAGTCTGTGCCGACTGCCTCTCTCCTGACTGTATCTGTAATCAGGTCGTGATCACAAGACGAAGCGGTATTCAGGGAAGAATTAAGGTCATTCTAATTGGTGAAGAATTCGGATACTAAAATTATGATGTCAAATTGCACAAAAAAGGACGCATGAAAATTTTTTCGTTTTTCATGCGTCCTTTTTTATTTACAGATATCCCCGTAGCACTCCGGTCTTCTGTCCCGGAAGATTCCCCATGAAAGGCGGTTCTCCTGCATTTCATTTAAGTCGAACGTTGCGAGGATGACCTGCTCCTTCTCACGGTCTGCCTCTGCCACAAGTTCTCCGGTCTGGTCTGTGATAAAAGAAGATCCGTAAAATGTGAGTGCTGATCTCTGTCCGCCGTTTTCCTCACATGGAACTACTTCTTCTGTTCCGATACGGTTTGCTGCGATCACCGGCATGAGGTTTGCTGCTGCATGTCCCTGCATCGCTCTTCTCCAGTGCGGCATGCTGTCACACTCTAAGATCGGTTCACTGCCAATCGCTGTCGGGTAAAAGAGCAGCTCTGCTCCTTTGACCGCCATGGCTCTTGCTGTCTCCGGGAACCACTGATCCCAGCAGATGCCGACTCCTATTTTTCCATACGTTGTATCAAACACTTGAAATCCGGTATCTCCCGGAACAAAGTAAAATTTTTCCTGATAATAATGGTCGTCCGGGATATGTGTCTTGCGGTATATGCCCAGATTACTTCCGTCTGCATCGATCACTGCAACAGTATTAAACAGGCGGTTCACATCTTTTTCATAAAAGCTGACCGGGATGACAACAGACAATTCCTTTGCCAGTGCAGAAAAATGTTTTACCGCATCATTTTCATTCACTTCTTTTGCAAATTCATAGTATTCATATCTGCGTTCCTGGCAAAAATACTGTCTTTCAAAAAGTTCCGGCAAAAGGATGATCTGTGCTCCTTTTTCTGCCGCTTCCCGGACAAGCGCATCTGCCTTTGCGATATTTTCTTCCACATGTGTGCTGCATTTCATCTGAACTGCGGCTACTGTGACGTTACGTTTTCTGCTCATAACTGTGCTATCTCGCTTTCTTCATTTTTCAAAATCAAACTTGTTTCTGATACTCTGTTATCACACCTCTGAAATAATGTGTGTGAGAACAGGAAATCTGTCAGCCACGTACTGGTATCTGCTGCGTGATGCAGTGGATATTGCCGCCGCCGATGATGATCTCCCTTGCAAAGATTGGCACGATCTCACGCTCCGGGAACAGCTTCTGCAATAAATCTGTTGCCAGAACATCATGCTCGTCTCCAAACTGCGGCACAAGGACAACTTTATTTCCAATATAAAAATTCACATAGCTTGCCGCTAACCGTTCTCCGGCTTCTCTTGTATCCTCGCCTTCTTCAAACACGTAACCTGCCAGCTCTTTTTCTGTAATACAGACTGGTTTCTTCGGGATTGGCATTTTATGCACACGGAACTTTCTTCCTTTGGCGTCTGTCTCCTGTTCAAGAACCTTAAGATCTTCTGCTGAAAGTGCGTACTGCGGATCACTCTCATCATCTGTCCATGCAAGGACAACCTCACCCGGTTTTGTAAATGCACAGACATTGTCTACATGTTCATTTGTTTCATCCTGATAGATTCCGTTTGGAAGCCAGATGATTTTCTCTGCGCCAAGATATTCCTGCAATTTTGCTTCGATCTGCTCTTTCGTAAGTTCCGGATTTCTTCCCTTACTGAGCAGACAGGCTTCCGTTGCGATCACCGTTCCCTGTCCGTCTGAATGGATGGAACCGCCTTCCAGCACAAAAGGAGCCGCATCATAATAATCATAACCGGTCAGTTTACAAAATTCTTCTGCAACCTTATCATCCTTTTGCCAGTCCTGATAAAGACCATCATAGGTTCCGCCCCAGGCATTAAAGCTCCAGTTGACCCCACGGACTTCTTTTCCATCCGTCACAAAGGTTGGTCCGACATCCCTTGCCCATGCATCGTCTGTCGGAATTGTTAAAATTTCTACATTCTCACACAGCAGCTCTCTTGCCGCCGCTTCCGTTTCCGGTTCTGTCAGCATATATACTTTTTCTGTCTCTGCCAGCTTATTGGCAATCTCTGCAAATACTTTTCCGGCTTCTTTTGCCTCATATGGCCAGGAACCCGGACGTTTCGGCCAGATTAAGATCACACCATCCTGCGGTTCAAATTCCCCCGGCATATAAAATCCATCCTGATGCGGAGTTCTGTTTTCTATCTTCATACTTCTGTTTTCCTGCCTTTTCCGTGTTGTCTTTTCATGAATCATAGCTTCATCCTGTCACATGTTCTTCCATCCGGCCGGATTTTCTCATGACAGTCTTCCTTTAAAATCCTCATAAGAAAAACTGCGGATCACTTTACATTCACCACTCTCATCCATCACTGCGATATCCGGCAGCGGGATTCCGTTAAATGTATTGTTTTTCACCATGGAGTAAATCGCCATATCCTCAAAATACAGTCTGTCATCCACTTTTTTCTCTTCGTCAAAAGAATAATCCCCGATAATATCGCCTGCAAGGCAGGTATAGGAAGATAACCGGTAAGTATACTTCTTTTCCTCCGGCATTCCCGAACTGCGAAGTGGCGGACGGTACGGCATTTCCAGCACATCCGGCATATGGCATGCTGCGGATGCGTCCAGAATCAACGTCTGTATATCGTTATCTACCACATCCATAACGGTTGTGGCAAGATATCCGGCATTCAATGCAATCGCTTCGCCCGGTTCTAAATAAATGTCAAGATCATATTTTTCCTTCATGTGCAGAATGCATTTTTCTAACAGTCCGATGTCATAATCTGCTCTTGTAATATGATGTCCGCCGCCAAAATTCAGCCATTTCATTTTGTAAAGATAACTGCCGAATTTTTCTTCTACCGCCTCAAGGGTTTTTGCAAGATCATCCGCATTCTGTTCACAGAGCGTGTGAAAATGCAGTCCATCCACATAATCATACATCTCATCTGTAAACTGCTCTTTAAAATGTGCAATTGTCACACCGAGACGCGAACCCTTTGCACACGGATCATAGATCGCATGATTCCCCTGCGTGGAACACTCCGGGTTAATACGGATTCCCACGCTGGTCTCTTTACAGAGAGTTTTGTATTTTTCCAGCTGCGAAAAAGAATTAAAAACCATGTGATCGCAGATTTTTACCAGTTCCTTCACATCCTCTTCTTTATATGCCGGAGCAAATACATGGTTTTCTTTTCCCATTTCCTCTTTTCCGAGACGAGCCTCAAAAAGTCCGCTTGCCGTTGTTCCGCTGATATACTGACCGATCAGCGGGTATTCGTAAAAGCAGGAAAAGGCTTTCTGTGCAAGAAGGATTTTACATCCGGTATCCTTTTCCACTTTCTGGAGAATGGAAAGATTTTTTTTCAACTGTTTTTCATCTATGACATAACATGGTGTTTTTAATTCTTCAATTTTCATTCTATCTGTTCATTCCTCTTTCTGTCATTTCACATGAGAAGGACATTTTTCCTTTTTCTTGAAGTAGGTTCTTACTCAACTTCCTGCGGATTCTCGCAGACTACCCAAGGAAGTCCCCATTTATTCAATGCTTCCATATATGGATCCGGATCAAACTCCTCTACATTGAATACACCAGGTTTTTTCCAGAGTCCCTCTACTACCATCATTGTTCCGATCATAGCCGGAACTCCTGTTGTGTAGGAGATTGCCTGTGAACCAACCTCTTTGTAGCACTCCTGATGATCGCATACATTGTAAATGTAGATGGTCTTTTCTTTTCCGTCTTTTACACCTTTGAAAATACATCCGATGTTTGTTTTTCCTACCGTTCTTGGTCCAAGGCTTGCAGGATCCGGCAATAATGCTTTTAAGAACTGGATCGGCACGATCTCTTTTCCTTCAAAGTTAATTGGTGTTGTGGAAAGCATTCCAACATTTTCCAGACATTTCATGTGTGTTAAATAACTCTGTCCGAATGTCATGAAGAAACGGATTCTCTTGATTCCCGGAATATTTTTTGCAAGTGATTCGATCTCTTCATGATGAAGCAGGTACATATCTTTTTCTCCTACTTCCGAAAAATCATATTCACGCTTAATAGACATTGGCTCTACTTCGACCCAGTGACCATCTTCCCAGTAAGAACCCATCGCAGATACTTCTCTTAAGTTGATCTCAGGATTGAAGTTGGTTGCAAATGGATAACCGTGATCACCGCCATTGCAGTCTAAAATATCAATGTAGTGGATCTCATCAAAATAATGTTTTAATGCGTATGCGGAATAAACACTTGTCACACCCGGATCAAATCCGCTTCCGAGGATTGCTGTAATACCTGCATCTTCAAACTTTTTCTTGTAAGCCCACTGCCAGGAATAATCAAAGTATGCTGTAAATCCCTCTTTCTTGCAGCGCTCTTCGTAGATTTTTCTCCATTCCGGATCATCTGTGTTCTCTGCTTCGTAGTTTGCAGTATCAATGTAATCCACTCCTGTTGCAAGGCAGGCATCCATGATGGTCAGATCCTGATATGGAAGTGCCACATTTAAAACTGCATCCGGTTTATATTCGTTGATCAGTGCGATCAGTTCCTCTGTGTTGTCAGCATCTACCTGTGCGGTTGTGATGACTGTTTTGGTTGTCGGCTGTAATTTTTCTTTCATTGCATCGCATTTGGATTTTGTCCTGCTAGCGATCATAATCTCAGTGAAAACATCACTGTTCTGACAACATTTTGCGATTGCTACGGAAGCTACGCCTCCACATCCGATAATCATTACCTTGCTCATTTTTTTCTCTCCTTTTTTTACGTTATTGTTTTTTAGATAATTGCGAAACTCCTTCCTACTCTTCTTTCAATTGTTCAATTTAGGTTTTTATGAGTTTTGCAATTATCCATGTCATTATTTACTTAATATATTTTTCTACCGGTCTTCCTCGTCCTCTAACATATCTTCTAAATATTTCGGGAGCATGAAGGCTCCCCGGTGAAGATTCGTTGTGTAATATCTTGTTTTGATATGTAATTTTTTCCACTCTTTCACGCGCAGATTGTTGAGTGGGTGATATTTTTTGGAAGCAAATCCAAACAGCCAGTAGCCGGACGAACACGTCGGAATATGTGCCTGATATACACGGCTTACCGGAAATGCCCGGAATGCCTTGCGGTGCATCTTCATGCACTCTTCTTTATCCTCATCATAAAATGGACTTCCATGCTGATAAACCATGATTCCGTCCTCTTTTAACGCCTTATAGCAGCTTCCGTAAAATTCCTTGGTAAAAAGTCCCTCAGTATGCCCAAATGGATCGGTTGCGTCATTGATGATCAGATCATACTCCTCCGTTTTGTTTCTCAGGAAACGAAGTCCATCCTGATAATACACATTCACACGCGGATCATCCAGACCACAGGCAAGCTCCGGGAAATGCTCCCGGCAGACTTCCACTAACATCTCATCCGGTTCCACAACATCAATCTTTTCTATGGAATCATACTGTGTCAGTTCTTTTGCAACACCGCCATCACCGCCACCGATGATCAGCACGTGACGCACGTCCGGATGTACTGCCATCGGCACATGCGTTACCATCTCGTCATAAATAAATTCATCCTTTTCCGAAAAAAGGATATCTCCATCCAAAGCCAGAAACTTGCCAAATTCTACCGATTCCAGAACATCGATCCTCTGGCAGTCACTGTTACCGCTGAATAATTGTTTTTCGATTCTCATTGAGAGCTTTACATTCGATGTGTGAAGCTCCGAAAACCACATTTCCATTTTTCTGCTTCTCCTTCCCTGTCCCGGTTTCCACCGTTTTCTCCGGGATCACTCATCTCTTACACCAGCACCATCAGATGTTCCACTGCCGGATCTTCCGTTCCCTGCATGGAGCAGCCTTTTTCCTTCGCATAAATGATATATTCGATGATTTCATCTGTGATCATCTCACCCGGTGCCAGGATTGGGATTCCCGGCGGATAGCACATGACAAATTCACCGGAAATACAGCCGCTGGTCTCACGGATCTGAAGGGATTTCTTTTCCGCATAGAAAGCTTCCTGTGGTGAACGGATGACTTTCGGTGCTATATATTCACCGGATAAAAGTCCTGCCCTGTCTTTTTTATACAGTCTTGCGATATCTGCCAGCGCCCCCACCAGGCGCTCAATATCCTGTGTCCGGTCTCCAATGGAAATATAGGCCAAAATATTACAGATATCCCCAAATTCGATCTGAATATCATATTCATCGCGAAGAAGATCATACACTTCGATCCCTGCCAGCCCGATACCAAGCGTGTAGATAGAAAGCTTTGTCACATCATAATCGTAGATGCTGGTTCCGTTGATCAGATCCTTCCCATAAGCATAATATCCACCGATATTGTTGATCTCATTTCTTGCATATTCTGCCATCTCGGACACTTTGGCAAAGGATTCCTCACCTCTTAACGCAAGGTTTCTTCTTGAAATATCAAGGCTTGACAGAAGAAGATACGATGCGCTTGTAGTCTGTGTGAGATTGATGATCTGTCTGACATAATCTGCATTGACACCTTTGTTTACAAGCAGAATGGAGCTCTGCGTCAGGCTTCCACCGGACTTATGCATGGAAATTGCTGCCAGATCAGCACCGGCTTCCATGCCTGAAACCGGAAGGTTTTTTCCAAAATACAAGTGTGTTCCATGTGCCTCGTCTGCGAGCACTTTCATGCCATGCGCATGTGCAAGCTTTACGATAGAACGGATATCCGAACAGATACCATAATAAGTCGGATTGTTCACAAGCACTGCAACTGCATCCGGGTTCTCTTTGATCGCCTGCTCCACGCACGGCACTTCCATTCCAAGAGAAATTCCGAGTTTTGGATTCACTTCCGGATTCACATAAACCGGAATTGCTCCGCAAAGCACCAGTGCATTGATGGCACTTTTATGTACATTTCGCGGAAGGATAATTTTATCCCCTCTCTTACAGACTGACAAAATCATGCTCTGCACCGCAGAAGTAGTTCCTCCCACCATCAGAAATGCATGTTCTGCATGAAATGCATCTGCTGCAAGTTCCTCCGCATCTCTTATAACCGATACCGGATGACAGAGGTTATCGAGTGGCTTCATGGAATTCACATCGATCCCTACACATTTTTCCCCTAATAATTCCACTAATTCAGGATTGCCACGCCCCCGCTTATGCCCCGGCACATCGAATGGTACGACACGCTGTTTTCTGAATTTTTCCAGCGCTTCATAAATGGGAGCTCTTTTCTGATCTTCTCTGTTCATAACTTTCTCCATTGCAATTTATCATTTTTAAGATAATTATTTTCACATTTTATGTAATAGAAATCATGTTTTCGATCACAGAACAAAGAGTTGCTTCGCAACTCTTTGCGCGCTGATGCGTGCAAGCTTTAGCTTGCATAATTCTTCTGCGCATCAGTCGCATCCTCGCGGAGCGTTTTTATTACATAGGAAGTAATTTCCTATGTAATAAAAAAGAGACAACTGCCTGCGCAATCATCTCTGTTGACCTTCGTTCTCCATATTGGAATCCTTTTTACTCTTGATGCGATCCCAAATATCGTTTTTCAAAGAATCCGTTGCCTGCCGCTCTCTGCTTTCTGCCTTTGTCTACATCGCAACTGCAAATATATGTCACTCTTATTGACCGTTTCACAAGATGATGTGCTTACACACTGATTATAAAGTAATCAACTTATAAAATTTGAGCTTCTGACTCAATCAATAACGTGGTCTCCTCACCACACCGGCAACCGACCCGCCTGTCCGTTAGGCTGCCTCAGTAATCTGAGTGGTCATACATTTGCATGAAAAAACGATTTTTATTTTTCACACGAAAAAAAGTCTATCATACACATATTTCAGTGTCAAGATATTTATGATATTAATTGTATTTTTTTTGTTTTCTAATTGTAAACTTCAGGTAAAACGATCCAACAAAAAACTGATCCTGACAAACTGACCTAAAATTTCTAAAAAAAGAAGCTACCGCATACACGATAGCTTCTTTTACATACATTAATTGTATTTTCTTTTTCTTGCTGCTTCAGATTTTTTCTTACGTCTTACGCTTGGTTTCTCGTAATGTTCTCTTTTACGAATCTCCTGCTGGATACCTGCTTTAGCACAGTTTCTCTTAAATCTACGTAAAGCGCTATCTAAAGTCTCGTTCTCTTTTACTATTACACTAGACATTATCTCACACCTAACCTCCCTCCAGTTGCGTATTGTGCATATTCAACTGTTTGGGTAAATTTCATTGCACTATAAGTTATTATAGCATAAAAAATGTTCACGTCAATAGTTTTTCTTATATTTAGAAAAATTCAGACAATTCTATTTTTTTCATCAAATTATTATTTAATCTGAGTTTCCAGCGCTGTCTTTGCCTCGGCTACCGCATCCGGGATTCCAGCCGGATTCTTACCGCCGGCCTGTGCCATGTTTGGACGTCCGCCGCCGCCACCGCCAACTTTTCCTGCGATCGCTTTGATGAGGTTTCCTGCATGAGCGCCTTTCTTCATTGCCTCCTCTGTTGCCATAGCGACAAGATTTACTTTGCCGTCTGCCTCAGAAGCAAGCACTACAACGCCCTCTCCGAGTTTTCCTTTGAGCTGGTCACCAAGGTCTCTCAAGCCGTTCATGTCAACCCCTGCAACACTTGTTGCAAGAAGTTTTACACCTTTTACTTCTACAACCTGATCCATAACATCGCCAAGTGCCTCTTTGGCAGCTTTGCTCTTTAAGGACTCATTCTCTGCATTTAACGCCTTGATCTCAGCCATCATATGCTCGATCTTCTCAACCAAAGCAGCCGGAGTTGTCTTTGCAGCTTTTGCAACTCTCTCTAATTCAGCTTCGATATTCTTATAATATGCGAATACATTATCACCTGTCAACGCCTCAATACGACGTACACCGGCAGCAACACCGCTCTCAGAAATGATCTTGAATGCAGCAATCTCGCCTGTGTGTTTTACATGTGTACCACCACAGAACTCCTTGGAAAATTCTCCCATGGATACGACACGTACTTTCTCACCATATTTCTCACCGAATAACGCCATAGCGCCTGTCTTTTTCGCTTCTTCTACGGTCATGACATCCGTACGCACCTCAAGGTCTGCAGCGATCTCATCATTTACGATCTTCTCAACTTTTGCGATCTCCTCTGCTGTCATAGCCTGGAAATGGCTGAAGTCAAAACGTGTTCTCTCTGCATCCTGATAAGAACCAGCCTGCTCTACGTGAGTACCTAATACTTCACGGAGTGCTTTCTGTAATAAGTGTGTTGCAGAATGATTCTTACAAGTCTTGCCACGAAGATCTGCGTCAACAGATAACGTAACTTTATCACCGGACTTGATCATGCCGCTTGTCATTTTGCCGACATGTCCCACTTTTCCACCTAATAACTTGATGGTATCTTCCACTTTGAATGTACCATCAGCAGTGTAGATCACACCTTTATCTCCCTGCTGTCCACCCATGGTAGCATAGAATGGTGTCTCCTCTACGATGATCGTTCCGATCTCACCATCGGATAATGCTTCCACGATCTCAGTCTCAGAAGTAAGTACTGTCACCGTAGATGCTGTCTCTAATTTATCATATCCGACAAACTCTGTTGTGACGGAAGGATCGATCTCATCATAAACAGTCGCATCTGCTCCCATATAGTTTGTAGTCTTACGATTCTTTCTTGCTGTTGTACGCTGTACTTCCATCGCCTTTTTGAAGCCGTCTTCATCAATCGTGAAGCCTTTTTCCTCTAAGATCTCGGAAGTCAGATCCATTGGGAATCCATAAGTATCATAAAGCTTGAACGCATTGTCTCCGGATAATACTTTGGAACCGGATGCGATCATCTCTTTTTCCATTTCTTCTAAGATTGCAAGACCCTGATCGATCGTCTTTGCAAACTTCTCTTCTTCCTGTGCAAGTACTTTTAAGATAAAATCTTTCTTTTCTTCTAATTCCGGATAACCGTCTTTGCTCTCGCTGATCACAGTCTTTGCAAGCTCTGCCATGAAAATGCCGTCGATTCCAAGCATTCTTCCATGACGTGCAGCACGGCGGATGATACGGCGGAGTACATAGCCACGTCCCTCGTTAGATGGCATAATACCATCGGAGATCATGAATGTTGAGGAACGGATATGGTCTGTGATCAGACGGATCGAAACATCATCCATTGCATCCACTTCATATTTCTTACCTGACAGCTCACATACTCTGTCACGGATTGCTTTCATTGTATCGATATCAAATACGGAATCTACATCCTGCATGACAACTGCAAGACGCTCAAGTCCCATACCCGTATCAATGTTCTTCTGGGAAAGTTCGGTGTAACCACCCTTTCCATCTCCCTCAAACTGGGTAAATACGTTGTTCCATACTTCCATGAAACGGTCACAGTCACATCCTACTTTACAGTCCGGTTTGCCGCAGCCGTATTTTTCTCCGCGGTCATAGTAAATCTCAGAACATGGACCGCAAGGGCCGGCACCGTGCTCCCAGAAGTTATCACACTCTCCGGTTTCCGGATCGCGGTAAAATCTTGTGATTCTCTCTGCCGGAACTCCGACTTCTTTTGTCCAGATATCGAATGCTTCATCATCCTCACCGTAAATGGATGGATACAGTCTGTCCTCCTCTAATCCGAGAACCTTTGTCAAAAACTCCCAGGACCATGCGATTGCTTCATGCTTAAAATAATCTCCGAAAGAGAAGTTACCGAGCATTTCAAAGTATGTGCCGTGACGGGCAGTAATGCCTACCCTCTCAATATCTGGAGTACGGATACACTTCTGACAGGTTGTTACACGCTTTCTCGGCGGTGTAACCTCACCTGTAAAATACTTTTTCATAGGAGCCATACCGCTGTTAATAAGCAGAAGGCTGTTGTCGTCCTTCGGAACAAGTGAAAAGCTCGGAAGTCTTAAATGACCCTTACTCTCAAAAAATGAAAGAAACTTTTCACGAAGTTCGTTAAGTCCTGTCCATTCCATTAAAAATCTCTCCTTAAAAAATTTGCAAAATAAAATCCTGCCCCATAAAAATGGGACAGGAGAATAATTCCTGCGGTACCACCCAAATTGGTGCTTAAACACCCTCTTTGAGTAATCTTACGATTACAATCCTTAACGCAGATATACGCTGTGCTTAGTCACACAGAGCTCAGGGGCAGCGTGCTGTAAACATTCATAAAGTCTTGCACCGACCGACTTCTCTCTGAAAGAACGAGATACAGCTAATCCCGTCAACGCCAATTACATATACTTTTTATTCAGTAGCATTATAAAACTAATTATTCACAATGTCAAGTGAATATCGGAAATTTTCTGATATTTTTCTTTTTTCGTACCGCAACAATCGCATTAATTTTGTTGCATATTGCGACACAAAATGATATAATACATTTATATATGTTTTTATATCACTTTGGAGGAGATTATTTTGAGTGCAAAAGTCACTTTACTTACTTATACGCCAAAT
>ENA-OPSQ01001845-OPSQ01001845.1-human-gut-metagenome-genome-assembly--contig:-NODE-1845-length-13250-cov-6.999545_pt1 | contig 13250 bp, 8 predicted proteins | sample MGYA00241456_ERZ501904 | MGnify/ENA primary metagenome ERZ501904 (study PRJEB25962, sample SAMEA2042452) | human gut metagenome | biome: human gut; feature: human-associated habitat; material: faeces...
ATCCTGGTCACGGGAGCGTTGAGCTTGTAAATGTGGCTCACGCCCAGATCACCGTGCAGCGCATCCCGCCAGAAATGGCCGATCTGCACCGGCAGCGGGTCCAGCAGGCCCATGGACTGCAGCCCGGCCTGGATCTGTGCCTCGGTCATTTTTTCGTAGTTTGCAAAGTAGCCTTCCACCGGCATGAGCCGCAGCAGGCAGAACACCAGCGTCACAATGACGAACAGGGTCAGAATGGAGCGCCCGATGCGTTTTGCGAGATATTGCACCATAGCCGTGCACCTCTCTTTTCTTTATAAATACAGATAAGTATAGAATAACGCAAAATCTTACGTTTGGAAAGTGATTTGTGAGTTTTTGCGGGAAAAATGAGGAGCAAACAAAAACTCCCTCAGCCTTTGCTGCGCAAAGCCAGCTCCCTCGGGGAGGGAGCCCTTGGCATGACGGGAAAGTTTCCGGTTTCGCCAGAGGCCCCATCCCAGAGGGGGCTGTCTGCGCAGCAGACTGGGGGAGTTTCCGATTCAGTTTTTACCGCGCATCCCGGTTGGCGTTATACTCCTCCATGGAAACGTAATGGTCGAGGATGTGCACGCCCTTCAGACGGTTGGTGGAAAGGCCTGTGGGCGCGTACTGGCCCTCCCACAGGTTCAGACGGGTGGCAATGTAGGCCGGGATGCTCATGCCCATGGGGACGACGAGGGCATTGTTGATGAGGGAAGCCTCGGCGTTGGCGAAGGCATCGTAGCGGGCGTTGATGTCGTCGGTGATCTTGACAGCCTCTTCGATGGCCTTCATGTAGTTCATGACGGCGTCCGCAGTGTCGCCGGTGATGAAGCCGTCCTCGACGCCGGTGCGCAGGAAGGCGTAGCGGCTGCCGCGTGCGCCCTCGGCCTGATAGAAGGGGTCGGTCTCAGTCTGGGGGTCGGAGTAGTCAGCGCCCCAGTTGCACTGCAGGAAAGCGAATTTGCCGTTGCGGCGGACGCTGGACAGGAAGCTGTCGGAGGGGCCGGCAGTGATGATGATGTCGATGAAATCGAAACCGTCGTTCAGCACACCCTCGAGCTGCTGCTTGAACACCTGGCACTGCTTGTCCCAGTCGGTGGAAGAGGGATTGTAGGGCATCTGCACCTTGATGGGGAAGGTCACACCAGCAGCGGTCAGCTCCGGGATGGCAGCGTCGCGGTACTCCTTGGCCTTCGCCTCGTCGAAGAACTCGGTGATGTTGGCCAGGTCGCCGCACTTGAGGTAGTCCACGCCGTCAGCGTTGGCACAGAAGCTGGGAGGCGTGATGGTGTTCAGCTTGTAGTTGTCGTAGCCCTCGGGTGCCTTGACGGCCAGCGTGACAGAGTTGTTGATGCCGTAGAGGAAGGACTTGCGGAAGTTGGTGTTGTTGATGGCCTTGGCCCAGTTCTCCGGCTCATACTCAGCGTCCATGCCCTCCACGCTCCAGTTGGAGAACTCGTGGGAGAAGGGCATGAAGTTGAACATATAGAAGTAGGTGTAGTTGGTGTTGGGGCGGTCCATGGACACCATGTCCTTGGTGGTGTCGTCGGACAGCCAGCTGTCGAGGATGTCGGAGCCGATGGTGGCCTCGTCGATCTCGCCGCGCTTGATCATTTCGGGGCCGTTGACGCTGGCCTCGGCGTTGTAGATGCGGCTGATGGTGTCGATGAAGACGTTGTCAGCGTCGTAGTTCTCGGGGTTCTTCTTCATGACCCAGGTCTCCAGAGACTCGTAGGCGGCCAGATAGAAGGCACCGCAGCTGTAGGTGGTCTCTGCGCTGGTAGCGAACTGGTCACCGGTCTCTTCCAGCAGCGGGCCGTAAGCGGGCTCGTAGGGCAGATAGCACAGCAGGCTCAGGAAGCCCGGGAAGTCGTAGGTCAGGGTGTAGGTCAGGGTGTGGTCATCCACAGCGGTGACACCCACGGCGTCGAAGTCCACCGGTGCGTAGGTGGCGGGGTCAGAGTCGGGGGCAGTCACGGTGACGACGCCGCTGCCGTCCACGGTGTAGGTGGTGCCGTCATCGTCCACGACGCCGGTGTTGGCGTTGTTCAGATAGACGTGGTAGTTGTAGTAGTCGTCAGCGCCTGCGATGTAAGCGGTGACAAGGCCCACGTTGGAGGCGGCGTAGTCCGGGGTCAGGACGTACTTCAGAGCGTCCACGAAGTCCTGTGCAGTGACGGGGGCCACGACCTCGCCGTTGCAGTCCACCCAGTTCTCCTCACGCAGATGGAACGTCCAGGTCAGGGTGTCGACATCCCAGTCCCAGCTGGTGGCCAGGCCTTCGCGCATGACACCCTTGTTGTCGTACTCGACCAGCGTATCCACGCAGTTTGCGCCCACGACCATCTCAAGGTCAGTGCCGGTGGTCAGGTAGTTCAGGGTAGCGGGCTGGCTGTCGTACAGGATGGTGTAGCTGGAGCCGGAACCGGAAGAGGCTGCGCCGGAAGCGCTGCCGGAGGAAGAGCCGCCGCAGCCAGTCAGCAGGCCGGCTGCGCAGGCACCGGCGGCTGCCAGGCCGCTGGCCTTCAGGAACTGACGGCGGGAGATGGAAGTGTTCATCATAAATTCCCTCTTTTCTTGTTTTTGCTGTACAAAGGACAGCATCGCGTTGTGCGGTGTCCGCTGTTTCCCGGCAACGGACAAATGGACCGTTTTTTATGAAAAAAGAGCAACGGAAATCCATCCGTTACTCCTTTGTAACAGTCCCGGCCACCAAACAGTGTGGTCATGACTGAGTATAGCATTGATTTGCGGCCGCGTCAATCCTTTTCGGGTGCAGATGCTGTTTCTGCAACAGAAACAGCTGTTGCCGCCGCAGCGGCAGGGGGGAGCCGCTGCCGTTTCGGCTGCGGCGGCACCGGAAGCATTTGCGGCATTTTCAGCGGCCAGCTCTGCGGCAGCGGCCTTTGCAGCCTCCTCCGCTGCCTTGCGGGCCTCGCGCTCGGCGATCCGCTCCTTGGCGCGGGCTGCGGCCTCCTCCTGACGCTGCTTAGTGCGGCGCTTGATGCGGCAGACCGAGCAGATGCCCTCGGAGCTATTCGGCGCGATGGGCTTGCCGCAGTCGGCGCAGAGGGTCTTGCTGCATTTGTAGACGCTCACCGGGCCGAGGGTGGTGAGCTGGCGGAGCTTCATGCCGTCGATGCCGCTGTTGGAGCAGGCCGCGACGCAGACGCCGCACTCGCTGCACTTCCAGGGTGTGACGACCACGCGGGTCTGGCCGTCGGGCAGGTCTTCCAGCTTGAGCGCGCCGGAGCGGCAGGCTTTCTCGCACTTGCCGCAGCCGAAGCACTTCTGGGTGAAGTTCGGCAGATACCAGCCGTAGCGCAGCGGCGTCTCGGAAGCAGCTTTGAGCTGCTTCGTCCGCTGGTGGAGCATGAGGCGGAAGTCGGCGGCGCTGTCCTCCTCGCTGCGCAGGCCGGGCAGCATCTGCAGCAGCTTCTTGGTGCCGGCGCGGGAGCCCTCGGTCATGTGGGAGAACATCTCCCGGCGGCTCAGCTCCTGTACATGGTAGGGCGCTTCGTCCTGCTCATAGGCCAGCGTGACCCGGCTCTCGAAGAGTTGGGGGCCGAGGAACTCCACCAGACGGGTCAGCTCTTTGCGGAGCTGGGCGGCGCAGGTATCATTCTCGCACTCACCGCAGGGGGTCAGGTCGAGGACCAGCTTCTTGTTCAGAGCCAGATAGGCCAGCGCTTCCCACGAGAAGGAGGCGATGCAGGTGCGGACGGTGGTGTTCTTGCGGGTGCTCTTCTCGCAGCCCAGCCAGAGGGTGTCGTTATCGGTATCCGCCAGCGAGGTGTCCCGCTGTACCTGCTCCGGCGAAGGGACGATGCAGCCCGAGCGGCAGGCGGACACGCAGAGGCCGCAGTCGGTGCAGGGGTCCCAGTCTTTAACGAGGTTGGGGCGGGTGAAGATGGCATCGCCGTAGGGGCAGATGTCCTTGCAGGCCGTGCAGGGGGTGCGGTGGGGGTGGAGATTCCAGCACTGACGGCGGATGACCTCGGGGTGGGAGGTCTTCATCAGGGCGTCCATTGCATAACGGGTAAACAGACCCATAGCGGTATCACTCCTTTTCGGGGGCATCGGTCACGGTGGTGACCTGTGCGTTGTCCAGCAGGAAGCGCTGCACTTTTTTTGCGGCCAGCGCGGCGGCGATGGTATCCTCGGGCAGGGCTTTCCGGATCTCAGCCTCGGGGGTGTCCTGCAGCTGGGACAGGCGGCGGTACTCGGCGTTGACTTCCTCGGGGTGGACGACGATGTTCTCTGCCTCGGCGATGGCACGGGCTGCCAGCACGAAGCGGATGCGGCTCTCGGCCTGTGCGCGGTAGTCCTTCTCGAGGGCTTCCGGAGTGGTGCGGCTGTTCTTGCAGTGCTGCTCGAGGGTGATGCCGCTGCGGGAGAGGCGCTCTTTCAGCAGCTTCATTTCGTTCTGGGCGGTGCGGTCGAGAATTTCGGCGGGCAGGTCCACGGTCATGTTGGCACCGGCCATGTCCAGCAGCTGCTTTCCGGCGGCGCGGTCGGCCCCTTCCTCGTGGATCTTCTGCTTTTTGGCGCGAAGGTCAGCCTTCAGCGCATCGAGGGAGTCGAAGCCCAGACTCTTGGCGAAAGCCTCGTCCGGTGCGGGCGTAACTTTCTCGGCCAGAGAGCGGAGCTCGATCTCGAACTGTGCGGTCTTGCCGGACAGCTCCGGCAGGCGGAAGTCCTGCGGGTAAGTAAAGTCGAAGCGGAACACCTCGCCGGCACGGTGGCCGTAGATGGCCTGTTCGGCGGCGGGCATCAGCTTGCCGTCGCCCAGCACGACCATGACCTTCTCCATCCGGCTGTCGGGAATCTCCTTGCCATCCATGTAGCCGGCAAAGTCCAGCAGGGCGCGGAAGCCGCGCTTGGCAGGTTCGGTGGTGGGGTGGTAGACGGCGTGCATCCGGGCCTGGTGGACAAGCTCGATGTCCACAGTCTTGTCGGTGACGGGGCGGACGTGACGGGTGACAGCCAGGCCCTTGTACTGGCCCAGCTTCACTTCAGGCGTGTTCTTCTTATCCATAGTGGCGTACTCCTTATGACGTAAGCAGGCCGGCGGGCGGCGCTGCAGGTTTTATAGCAATAAATCGAATTATACACGTTTTCGGCAGAAAGGGCAAGCTCACAGCCCGTGAGCGGTGAGCCAGGCTTCGGCCACCTGGGAGAACATTTCAGGGTACTGGGCGTCTTCCTCAGCGAAAGCGCTCAGATAATACTCCACTTCCTCCCGGGTGGGGGCAGCGGTGCGCTTCCAGATGGTAAAGGTGGTGCCGTTGCCCATGTCAAAGCTTTTTTCAAAGGTGAAATACTGGTCCCGCACCGCCAGAAAACGGTCATTGAGCTTGATGGACATCTCGCCGCTGCCGACGTAAGTCTGGGGGAAGGGCTCGCAGGTGATAACGTATTTGGCCTCGAAGAACTGCATGGGGAAGTTGTGAGTGCCGGGGACTGAGAAGCCGAAGGCCAGCTTGTCGTTGATGGGGGCGTCCGGCAGACGGCAGTTCTTGAAGTGGTCGGGGTTGTAGAGCATATCGTGGGGGATCATGTAGCACAGCTCCCCCTCATCGCAGTGGGTGTCGATCCAGTCGGCGATGGCCTGTATCTGGCCGATGTCCTTCCTATCGTAGATGAGCTTGTCCAGCGAGATGAAATACTGGGTGGCCGGAATTTGAATCGGGAAATGCTCGATGACGAAACCCGGCATGGCCAGCGTAGTCAGCGGCGAACACCGCACTGACATGGACAGCACCAGCACGAAGGCCCAGCACCCCAGCTTGAGGTTCCGGCGGCGCGTGATGCCCTCGGCCAGCGCGGCGGCACCCAGCAGAAAGAGAATGAAGTATCCCGGCAGGAAGAGCAGAAACTGATGGGAGCCGGTGTTCTGCACTCGGGTGAAGAGCAGGATGCTCACCACCAGCTCACACCCGGCGAGACAGGGCAGGGAGGGTGCTTTGTGCTTCGCCGCAAAGGCGAGACCCAGCACCATGAGGAGAATGTTGAACAGGCCCATCCGGCCGATGTGATAGAACGCCTCGAGGGCCAGACCGCCGCCGTTATAATAGGAGTAGCGGCCTGCGTAGTTGTAGGCGAGGATGTGGGACACCATCGGCCAGAGCAGGATGACCATCGCCACGACGGACGCAAGGCCGAAGAGGACGAGGTTTTTGATTCGAACAAGGGCGGCGCTTTTTTCGCCGCCCTTCGCCAACCGCACACAGCCCGCGATGAGCAGCAGCGCGTAGGCGAAGTAGTAGCCCACCACAAAGTAGAGGAACCACCGGCGGGCGAGGATGATGGCAGCAGTGGCCAGGAAGATGAGGCCGAACCGCACCGGCTCCAGCTTGTCGAATCGGAGATCCAGCGTCAGTAGAAGAATCGCAAACGCGAAGATGAGTCCGAACCAGTCCGGCTGGGCCAGCACCGCGCTCATCCGCAGGAAGGGATAAGCCGCCGTGAGCGTCATCCCGAAGAGGAAATAGTACGTCCGGTTCTTCACATTCAGGATCTGCCCGACCTTGACGACGAGGCCTGCCAGCAGCACCAGCAGGGTGGGCAGGATGCAGAATACCTGACTGAAGGCGTAAGCATCGCCGGTGTGGTCGGTGAGACAGAAGGGGAACTCGGTGAAGAGGGTGATGAAATTGGTGTAGTCGTCGGCCATGGAGCCGAAGATGTATGCGAGGCCCGCGCCTGCACTCTGGGCAAAGGCGGCTTCGGCGTCGTACTGCTTGAGCAGGTAGTTGGCGTAATCCCAGACGTATACAAAGCTCCGGCTCGATAATGTCCAGTAAAAATAGACGACAGCCACAGCCCAGATGCCGAAGACGACGGCTTTGTGGAAGAAGTTCAGCTCTACGCCTGCCACACGGAGAACGCAGAGGGCCAGAACAAAGAGCCCCACGCTGGCCCAGAGACTGAGCAGCGGGAAAAAGAAGGCGCTGGCCGGTGCAAGCAGCCCCAGAAGAGCCAGCAGCACCGCACAGCCGCCCAGACCGACCCCCGCCCATTGCAGAGGCGAGAGCCGGCGAACAGCAGCAGATGGCATAGAAGGATGATTCCTTTCATTTAACTTCCGGAAAATGCAAAACACAACTTTCCATCTAACAGTATAACGGCTCCGTCAAGGCTTGTCCAGCCGCAGACCGCGCCAGAACGCAGAATATCCCGCTGCGTTTTCAGCAGACGGGATATTCCGAAACAAATATTACTTTTTGGAGTTGTATGCAGCGGCATCCGCCTTGGCGTTCTGGGTGCGGGCTGCCTTGCGGCGTGCGGCAGCGGCCCGGCGGGCGCTGGCCTGTGCAGCCTCGGGGCGGGGCGTTTCGGGGGTGAGCCGGAACATCCGGCTGCCCATGGCGGGCAGGTCCACGGTGAGGGTGTAGTCCCGGCCATAGACGCCGCCGTCCGAGGTATGGAGGGCTTTGGGCTTCGACTTGTCCGCGCCGCCCCAGCAGGGGGCCTCGGTGTTCAGAAGTTCTTCGGCCCCGGCGGGGAAGCTCAGGTAGAGCGGGAACTTTTTGTGGGCAGTGTTCTGGGTGTTCATGACGCAGAGGATGGTCTGTCCCGCACCCTTGCGCAGCCATGCGTACACGCCCTCGTCCCGGCTCTCGCTGGCCACCCACTCGAAGCAGCGGGGGTCATACTCGCCCGCGTAGAGGGCGGGCTGAGTGGCGTAAAGGCGACTCAGTGCGCCAAAATATTTCTGGAATGCGTCGTGGAAGGGGTACTTGAGCAGGTCCCAGTCCAGCTCCCGCTTTTCGTCCCACTCCCGGAAATGCCCCAGCTCGTTGCCCATAAAGTTCAGCTTTTTGCCCGGGTGCGCATACATATAAAAATAGAGGGTGCGCAGCTGGGCGCATTTTTCTTCGTAGGTACCCCAGAGCTTGTCGATGATGGTCTTTTTGCCGTGGACGACCTCGTCGTGGCTCAGCGCCAGCAGGTAAAGCTCGTTGTAGAAATAGTGCATACTGAAAATGATCTTCCCGTATGCGTCGGGCCGCTGGCCGAAGGGGGTGGCGAAGTAGTCCAGCGTATCGTGCATCCAGCCCATGTCCCACTTGTAGTCGAAGCCGATGCCGTCGTAGCGGGTGGGGGCCGTGACTTTGAGGAAGTTGGTGGAATCTTCGGCCATGTAAACGCCGGTGGGCCAGCGATCGTTCAGGCCGTGGTTGAGGTTCCGCAGGAAGGTGACGGCGCCCTCGTTGACGCCCCGGGCAGGGTCGCCCTGCCAGTAGAGGGCGCGGGAGATGGCGTCCATCCGGATGCCGTCGCAGTGATAGACCTCCATCCAGAGGGCGGCGGCGCTGTTCAGGAAGCTGCACACCTCCCGGCGGTAGTAGTTGAAGTTGCAGGTACCCCACTCGCTGTGGCCCACGTCGCTGTCGTACTCGTAGAGGTGGGTGCCGTCAAAGTTGGCCAGCGCGTCGGCGTTGGCCGCAAAGTGGACGGGGACAAAGTCCATGATGACGCCGATGCCCATCCGGTGGCAGGCGTTGACAAAGGAGGCAAACTGGGCCGGGGTGCCGTACCGGCTGGTGACGGCGAAGTAGCCGGTGGTCTGGTAGCCCCAGCTGCCGTCGAAGGGGTGTTCTGCCAGCGGCAGAAGCTCTACATGGGTGAAGTGGTGTTCCAGCAGCCAGGGAATGAGCTCCCGGGCCAGCTCTTCGTAATCGTACCAGCCGTCCGAGCCGTCGGGCTGGGTGGAGTTGGGCTTATGCTTCCAGCTGCCGGCATGGAGTTCGTAGATGTTCATGGGCAGATTACGGCATTTATCCCGCCGCTCCATCCATGCGCTGTCGTCGAAGGAAAAGTCCAGTTTGGTCAGGCGGCTGGCGTTGGCGGGGCGGACTTCGGACGCGAAAGCGTAGGGGTCGGCCCGCATGACCACGCTGCCGTCGGCCCCGTGGATGCGGTATTTGTAGAGCTCCCCCTCGCACAGCCCGGAGACAAAGCCGCTCCACACGCCGGTGTCGGCTTTCTGGAGCGGGATGCCTGCGCCCCAGCCGTCAAAGCCGCCGCAGACCTCCACAGCCGTGGCACCGGGAGCCCAGACTGCGAAGCGCCAGCCCTCTTCGCCGTGGTCACCCTGCCAGGGGTGCGCGCCGAGGATGCGGTAGGCGTCGAAGCAGTCGCCGTTGAAGAAGGATTTGGGGATGGAGGGAAGATTCATACGAAAGACTCCTTTTATCGCAATTTTTACAGAACACGGACGATGGAATATGTAAAATGAGAAATATACAACACTTTTACCACACTTTTGTCGGAAAATGTGCTATACTGAATATGACACAGATGCACTTTTGTCGGAAAAGTGCTCTGCTGTAACTTTTTGAAAACAGGAGCGGTACAGACAATGGCTTGGTATGACAATGCGGTATTCTATCACATCTATCCTCTGGGATTGTGCGGCTGCGCGCATGAAAACGACGGACAGCCTGTCCCCGGGGCTTTCAAAAAGCTGGATGCGTGGGCAGAACACGCGGCAAAGCTTGGCTGTACGGCGATCTATATCGGCCCGCTGTTCGAGAGCGGTTCCCACGGCTATGACACCATCGACTACCGTCTGGTAGACCGGCGTCTCGGCACCAACGAGGAGTTCAAGGAATTTGTCGCCGCCTGCCATGAGCGGGGCCAGAAGGTCATCGTGGACGGCGTGTTCAACCATGTGGGCCGCGATTTCTTCGCGTTCCAGGAGCTGAAGGAGCACCGCGAGAACGCCCGCTACCGCGACTGGTTCTGCGACGTGAATTTCTGGGGCAACAACGAGTACAACGACGGCTTCTCTTACGGCAACTGGGGCGGCTTCAACCTGCTGGTCAAGCTGAACCAGCGCAACCCCGAGGTGCAGAACTACCACTTCGACACCATTCGCTTCTGGGTGGATGAGTTCGATATTGACGGCATCCGTCTGGACGCTGCCGACGTGCTGGACTTCGACTTCATGAAGGGCCTGCGCCGCGTTGCCAACGAGGTGAAGCCCGAGTTCTGGCTGATGGGCGAGGTCATCCATGGCGACTACAGCCGCTGGGCCAACCCCGAGATGCTCCACTCCGTCACCAACTACGAACTGCATAAGGGTCTGTGGAGTGGCCACAACGACCACAACTATTTCGAGATCGCCCATACCATGCGGCGTCTGCAGGGCCTCTGCCACGATACCCGGCTCTATAACTTCTCGGATAACCACGATGTGGAGCGGCTGCCCAATAAACTGCGCAACCGCGACCACATCCGGCATATTGCTCTTCTAGTATATACGCTTTGGGGCATTCCGTCCATCTATTATGGCTCGGAATTTGGCATCGAGGGCAAAAAAGAGTGGGGCAGCGACTGGCCGCTCCGCCCCTGCCTCGAGCTGGCCGACTACACCGACGCCGAGAAGACGAACCCTGTCACCAGCATCTATGCCGCACTGGGCAGGCTGAAAGCGGAGTGTCCCGAGCTGAGCTGGGGCGAGTTCAAGGAGCTGACGCTGACCACCCAGAGCTACGCCTACGCCCGGGTGCTGGACGGCAAGGCTGTCGTGGCGGTGTACAATAATGGTGACAGCCCGGTTTCGATGGAATTCCAGCTGCCGGTGGAGGCTTCGGGTGTCGAAGACCTGCTGGCCGACTGTGTGGGCAGTCAGCCCATCCTGACGCAGGTGGAGTGGGGTAAGCTGAAAGTCCAGCTGCCCTCCAACTACGCCACCCTGCTGCGGCTGATAGGATAAAAAGGGGGAGTGCGGAAGATGAATGCTGCGCAGCGCAGAAAAGTGATCTTAGAGCGGCTGACGGAGGCCGATGCACCGCTGAGTGCCAGTGTACTGGCCGGGGAACTGGGGGTCTCGCGGCAGATCGTGGTGGGTGACGTGGCCTTGCTGCGGGCGTCGGGAACTCAAATCGACGCAACGCCCCGGGGCTATCAGATCCACCCGGCAGCGCGGGGCTATACGGGCATCCTCGCCTGTGTCCACAGCACCGCAGGCCAGATGCGGGAGGAGTTGTATACCGTGGTGGACCAGGGCGGCATCGTGGTGGATGTGGCCGTGGAGAACCCGCTTTACGGTGAGCTGCGCGGCAACCTCAACCTTGCCAGCCGGTACGACGTGGACCATTTTATCCAGCAGGCGGCGGACACGCCCGAGTGCCTGCTGAGCCGGATGACCGGCGGTGTGCATCTGCACACCTTGAGCTGCCCCACGCCGGAGGCGTTCCGCCGCATCGAAGCGGCACTGGACGCCAAGGGCCTGCTCTATAAAAAAGAAGAATAAGGGTACTGCTTTCATTGTAAAAAATCCACGGGGTCTTGTCCATCGACGAAAGACGAAAACCGTTGGATAATCAACTAAAACACGGAAGAGGTGGATTTTGTGGACATCCGTATCGCCCGTACCGACCGCGCCATCGAACAGGCTTTCATGGAACTGCGGGAGAAGAACCCTCTGGAAAAAATCAAGATAAAAGACTTGTGTGCGATGGCCTGCATCAACAAATCGACGTTCTATGCCCACTATGAGGACATCTACGCGCTGGCCAATGCACTGGAAAACAAGCTCATCGAGTCTATCCTGGCCAGCGTACCCCGCACCAACGACAGCGTGGCACTGCATCAGGCAGAGACGCTGACGCGGGAGCTGTTCCATGCCTTCATGCAGAACCAGCGGGCCGTGAACATCCTCTTTTCGGGCAGTCGGCAGGGCATCTTCGCCAACAGCATCGAGAAGGGGCTGCGCCAGCGCTTTGAGGAAGCCGACCCGACCTTCGCGGCTGATTTGAACCGGGGCATCCTGCTCTCGTTCTGCGTGCAGGGCTGCTTCTACGCCTTTGCCAACAACAGCAGCCGGATGGACGAGAGCAAGCTGGTGGAGCTGCTGGGAGCCATCGCCAAAGCGGCGCAGAGCATCGAGTTTTAAGAAGCAAAAAATGGCTCCGGCAGATGCCGGAGCCATTTTTTACGATGCGAAGTTATTTAGAATAAAGTTCAATGATATTCAGCAGGATCTCGGTGGCCTTGTCCATCCGCTCGACGGTGGTGCATTCGCAGACGCCGTGGAAGTTGAAACCGCCGGTGCCGAGGTTGGGGCAGGGCAGACCCTTCCAGCTCAGGACAGCGCCGTCGGTGCCGCCGCGGACGGGGATCTCTTCCGGGGTCAGGCCGGCCTTCTCGATGGCCTTGCGGGCCGTCTCCACAAGGTGGAAGTGGGGCTTGATCTTCTCCAGCATATTGCGGTAGCTGTCCTTGATCTCGACTTCCACTGTGCCGGGGCCGTACTTGCCGTTGAGGTAGCAGGCGATGTGGAGGAGGTTGTCCTTCTTGAACTGCAGCTTGCTGGCGTCGTGGTCGCGGAGGATGTAGCCCAGCTTTGCCTCGGTGACGTCGCCGTACATCTGGCACAGATGGTAGAAGCCCTGATAGCCCTCGGTAGTCTCGGGGCGGGCCATGACGGGCAGGGCCATGTGGAACTCCATTGCCACGTTGGAGGCGTTGATCATAGCGTCCTTGGCGCTGCCGGGGTGGACGGAGAAGCCGTGGATGGTGACAGTGGCAGATGCGGCGTTGAAGTTCTCGTACTCGATGCCGCCCACGTCGCCGCCATCGACGGTGTAGGCGAAGTCTGCGCCGAAGCCCGGGATGTCGAAGAGAGAAGCGCCCTCGCCGATCTCCTCATCGGGGGTAAAGGCGATGCAGAGCTTGCCGTGGGGCAGCTTCTTTTGGATAAGGGTCTCGGCAGCGGTCAGGATCTCAGCGACGCCGGATTTATCGTCAGCGCCCAGCAGGGTGGTGCCGTCGGTGGTGATGAGAGTCTCGCCCTTCAGCTCCTTCAGGAAGGGGAAGGTGGAGGTCTTCATGACCATGCCGGTGCCGGGCAGGGTGACATCGCCGCCGTCGTAGTTCTCGTGGAGGATGGGCTTGACGTTCTCGCCGGAAGCGTCGGGGGCGGTGTCCATGTGGGCGATGAGGCCCAGCGCGGGCTTCTTCTCGCAGCCCTTGGTGGCGGGGATACTGCCGTAGACGTAGCAGTGCTCGTCCACAAAGGCGTCCTCAATGCCGATGGATTTCATCTCTTCCACCAGCAGGTGGGCGAGGTCGAATTCCCGTGCGGCAGAAGGATGGGTGCCGGACTCGGGGTCCGAGGTGGTGTATACTTTGGCATATTTCAGCAGTCGCTCGTAAGCACGCATAAGTAAGGCTCCTTTGCTTTTTTCTTTATGATACCCTTTTTGAGGAGGATTTACAAGGGTGGAGGGCTC
>ENA-OPSQ01001855-OPSQ01001855.1-human-gut-metagenome-genome-assembly--contig:-NODE-1855-length-13179-cov-7.450625_pt1 | contig 13179 bp, 9 predicted proteins | sample MGYA00241456_ERZ501904 | MGnify/ENA primary metagenome ERZ501904 (study PRJEB25962, sample SAMEA2042452) | human gut metagenome | biome: human gut; feature: human-associated habitat; material: faeces...
CCGCCAATGCCAAGAGCATCGAGGAGATCAAGAGTTTTCTCAGCAAACAGAAGGAAACCTATAAAGTTCCCTACGAGACCCATCCTGCCGACCGTCTGCGCCAGTGTGTCTTTGCTGGCACGACCAACCGGCAGGATTTTTTGCCCCGTGACCGCACAGGCAACCGCCGCTTCATCCCCATCCCGGTGGATGCGGAACTGGCCGAAGTCCACATTCTGGACAACGAGGAAGATTCCCGTGCTTATATCGACCAGCTTTGGGCAGAAGCCATGACCATCTACAACAGCGGTAATTACAAGCTGGCGTTCAGCCCTGCCATGCAGGAAACGCTGCAAGCCCACCAGCAGGACTTCATGCAGGAGGATGCACAGGCTGGCATGATCTACGCCTTTCTGGAGGACTACACGGGTGACCGGGTGTGTTCCAAGCAGCTCTATGCGGAAGCACTGGGCAACACCAACATCCCGGCAGAGTGGGAGACCCGCGCTATCTGCGAGATCATGAACACGGGAATTTCGCGCGGCGATATCCAAGGCTGGCAGGCACACAAGACCGCCAAGCGTTACCCGAAGTACGGCGTTCAGAAAGGTTGGGAGCGCGTAACCAGCCCCGAAACCGGGGCTGAAAATTTCTCCGAAATAACGGATGCAGAAGCTAAGCAACTGGGCTTTCCCTTCTGATGAACAGTGGTCACACGTCTGGTTACAGGTTCGGTTACACCTTAGTTACGGCGGAAAAGCCGCATGACTGCTGCGTTTTCCTCTTTCTGTAACCATGTAACCTTAAAAGAATAAGAAAAAGTATAAAGCCCACCGAATGCCCCGTGTGCAGAAAAAGAGAGTTTTCCTGCCCGGTTACAGGCGTTCGGTTACAAGGAATTGGAGGTCTGCCTATGAAGGAAGTTCGCGTTTGCGAAGCAATGAAGTCCCCGGTGGGGACTTTAAGCGATGAAATGGTCTTGCATCAGCAAGATGGAGGGACCAAGTCCCGACAAGTTCCGATTTGGGAAAAGAGCAATCTGACGCTGGAAGAAGCTGCGGCTTATTCTGGCATTGGCATCAACAAGCTGCGTGAAATCACGAATGAGGATAAATGCAAATTCGTCCTCTGGGTGGGAAACAAGCGTCTGATCAAACGTCGCCTGTTCGATTGCTTTGTCGAGCAAGCATATTCTATTTGAGAGGTTGCCAAAGGCTGCAAATGTGAAACCGTCCTTTTCTCATTCGCTGCGGGTGGAAATCGCATGGTTGATGTGTTATACTGACACTGACCTTATAGATGCGCTTTTCACAGAAAGGAGCTTCTAAATGCCTGAAAAGCGCAAGGATAGCAAGGGCCGTGTTTTGAAGGATGGCGAAAGCCAGAGAGCAAATGGCACCTACGACTATCGTTATACCGATATCCACAAGAAACGGCGTTGTATTTACGCCAAATCCCTGACAGAGCTGCGGAAAAAAGAGGAAGAACTGTGGCGCGATCTGGCAGACGGCATCGACTACGCCGCCGGAGAGATGACGGTGGTTGATCTGGTTGACCGCTATATGAACCTGAAACGTGGCTTGAAACCCAATTCACTTCGGTCGTACAACACAGCGGTCAAGCGGATTCATGCTGACCCTTTCGGGCAAAAAGCCATCAAAACGGTAAAATTGTCCGATGCGAAAGGCTGGTTCGTGTTTCTGCATGACAGCGGTTTCAAGCAAAACACCATAGGAATCCTGCAAAGCGTTGTCAGACCGGCATTCGAGATGGCGGTGGAGGATGACATTATCCGCAAGAATCCATTCAAGTTCAAACTGTCCGATGTTGTGCCAAAGGACGCTTATGTGCGTGATGCTCTGACCAGAGAGCAGCAGATGAAATATCTGCAATTCGTTCAGGACTACGGTGGCAACTATTATGATGATATCGTCGTTCTTATGGGAACTGGCTTGCGTGTGAGTGAGTTGTATGGCCTGACACGAGCAGATATCGACTTTGAACGGCACTGTATCCATGTCCGGCGGCAGCTTTGCCGGACGGCTGAAAAGCCCTACTTTGTCACACCGCCGAAAACAAAAAGCGGTATCCGCAATGTTCCCATGACAGATACCGTTTGTGCAGCGTTGCGGCGTGTAGTAAAAGCCAGAGCGTCCACGAAAGTGGAAGCGCTGGTGGATGGTTGCAGCGGATTCCTCTTTCTGGACAAATCCGGGATGCCGAAGGTGGCAATGCACTTGGAAAACTATATGCGTGGCGTGCAGGGAAAGTTTGAGAAGGCGTACGGCAAACCTGTTCCGCGCATTACACCCCATGTGCTGCGACACACTTTCTGCACCAATGTCCAGCAGGCCGGGCTGGATGTGAAGAGCCTGCAATACCTGATGGGGCACTCCAATGCCAGTGTGACGCTGGATGTCTACACGCACAGCAGCTTTGAATCGGTTGAAAGGGCCTTTGAACAGATCGCCGGCAACCTGTGATTTTCGACGCATGAAGCGGAATTGCTTACGCCGAAACTTACGCCAAAACTTACGCCAATCACCCGGTAAGTGGCGTAGATTTGCGTAGAAAAGCGTGGATCGTGCAAAAACGGAGAATCTGGAAAAATCGGCTTGTGGCCTTGATAATTCTACAAAAGTCTACGTTTCCCGATATTCGTGATTCGGCTCCAAAAGTGTGGTTTGGAAGGGCGGTATGTACTAAGCCGCAGCCTTTCCCAAAACGCGTATACTGTTTCAGTATCTGAGGCAAAGCTTCTTCGGAGGCTCTGCCTCTTTTGTGTACCGGCCCTCTTTTCTGCCCATACTACCGGGCAGGGAAGGGGGGCTTTTTATGTCGGGCCGGAGAGTGCTTGCGCTGTACGGGGCGCTGCTGCTGGGGTTTGCGGCGGTGGTCTGCAGGTTGTACTGGCTCTGCTCGAACACGGAGTACGCCGTGCGGGCGGCGGCGCAGAGCGAAGCGGTCCTCCGCCTGCCTGCGGCGCGGGGAAATTTTTACGACTGCGGCGGTCTGCCGCTGACGGGGCTTTCCCAGAGCTGGCTGGCCCTCTGCTTCCCGGGTGAGGGCAGCTACGCGCGGCTCTACCCCTATGCGGACGCCGACGGGCAGGCCAGGCTTTACCGGGAGCGGAATACTTCCCGACCCTTTCTGCTGGACGTGGTGCAGGATGTAAGTGGGCTGGGCGTGCGGTGCTATGCCGTTCCCCGGCGGTACGCCGCTGCCCCGCTGGCAGAACAGCTCATCGGCTACCTGGACAGCGAGGGCCACGGCGCAGCGGGCCTTGAGGCTGCGCTGGACGATGTTCTTTACACCGGCGAGCGGGATACACTGCACTGTGCGGTCACAGCGCAGGGACGGCTGCAGCGGGGCAGTGAGCCGATTTTAGAAAAAGCAGACTCTGCCCCGCAGGGTGTGCGGCTGACCCTCTCCCGTAGCATCCAGAGGGCCGCAGAAGGGGTGGCGGCGGAGAGCATGGCCACCGGGTGCATCCTTATTATAGATGTAAGCAGCGGCAAGGTGCGGGCCTGCGTGAGCCTGCCGGGTTTTGATGCGGCCAATGTGGGTGAGAGTCTGACTGCCCCGGACAGCCCGCTTCTGAACCGTGCTTTTTCGGCCTATGCGGTGGGCTCGGTGTTCAAACCGGTGCTGGCCGCAGCGGCGCTGGAAGCCGGAGAAGGGGACTTCATCCGGGAGTGTCCCGGCTACGACGCCCTGAACGGTCAGGTCTACCGCTGTGCCGGAAGCGTACCTCACGGCCTCGTGGGGCTGGACGGCGCTCTGGAAAAGAGCTGCAACGGCTACTTTATCGAGCTGGGGCGTGAATTGGGGCCGGAGCGTGTCCGGAAGATGGCGGCAGCGCTGGGCTTCGGGAAGGGACAGGACATTGCAGACGGCCTCCGGTCAGCTTCTGGCGTTCTGCCCGAAGCAGAGACACTCGAAAACGAGGGGCAGTTTGCCAACTTCTGCTTCGGACAGGGGGAGCTTCTGGCGACGCCCTTACAGGTGGCCGGGATGATGAACACCATTGCGGCGGGAGGCGTCTACCACACCCCGCTTTTCGTGGAGTGTACCGTGGACGAGACGACGGGCGAAGAGCTCACGCCGCTGGCACATAGCTCGTCCCGGCGAGTGTTCGCGGAGCAGACGGCGGAAAAGCTGCAAGAGCTGCTGGCGGGCGTCGTGGCAGAGGGAACGGGCCAGCAGGCCGCCCCATCCGAGGGGACTGCCGCCGGAAAGACCGGCACCGCCCAGACCGGCCAGTTCCGGGATGGCGAAGAGTTGAAAAACTACTGGTTCGCCGGTTTTTACCCGGCAGAAAAGCCCCGCTGGACCATCGTGGTGATGCAGGATGCCCAGACAGAGCCGGAGGTGTCCAGCGCAGCCATCTTTGCCCGCTTGTGCGACGCACTGAGTGCCGGGGCGTGAATGGTTTTGCTTTTTTGCTTGCTTTTTTGGCCGAGGTATGTTACTATATACTTGTATTTGTATGTTTGTTATCCAAATTTAACAATAAAAGGAGCGTTTTCATCCATGGCAGTCATTGAAATCGTCGGCGGCGTCATTCTGCTCGTCGTCTCGGTGGTCATCTTTGCCCTCACCCTGATGCAGCACACCCATGGTCAGGGTCTGGCTGGTGTCATCAACGGCAGCGCTTACGGCGCAAACAACGCCCGTCTGACCCCTGCGGACCAGATGCTGGCAAAGGTGACCCGCATCGCCGGTATCATCTTCTTTGTGGTGGCCATCCTGGCCTGCGTGTTCGCAAGCCGTCTGGCCTGAGTATGCGCCCGCAGCCCCGTGATGAAAGCGGGGCTGTTTTTGTGTCTATATGTTGTTATAAAAGAGATAAGAGGGAAGAAGCCGCGCCCCGGTGGAGGGCGGGCTATGGTAGTTAAGGAGAAAGAAAATTTATGTCAATGCGCGATAAAATCGAACATGCCATCCAGAACCAGCCCTGCACCGTCAAAGAGCTGAAGCAGAAGTTCGGCGGCGAGCGCGGCGCAGACCGCAAGGTGATGGAAGCTCTGGACGAACTGGTGCGAGAGGCTGTCGTCTGCCAGCGTCAGGGCGTGTTCTTTACCGTCCGCTCTGGCCGTGCCGACAAGGCTCTGCTGTGCAAGGTGGTCAAGCTGGGCAAGAACTTTGCCTTCGTCATGCTGGAGGACGGCACCAGCGACATCTTCATCCCCGGCCGCTTCACCAAGGGCGCAATGCCCGGCGACGACGTGCTGGTGGAGAAATTCGAGCATCCCCGTGTGGAGGGCAGCGACGAGGGCGCTATCCTCGCCATCCTGACCGAGAAAAACGACCTGGTCGGCACTGTGCGCCGGGTCGAGGGTCGTCTGCGCTTCGTGCCGGACGACTGCCCGGCCATCACCATGCCTCTGGCCCGCGACTGCGAGGGCGGCGCAAAGGACGGCGACAAGGTAGCCGTCGAGATCCTGAACCGAGGCAACCGTCAGGAAGACCACCGCGTGGGCGTCGCCATGCGCTTCGGCAGCTCCGACGAGGCCAAGCGCTGCGCCAAGGCTCTGCTTTACGCAAAGGACATCCGCACCCGCTTCCCGGATAAAGTCCGGGATGAGGCCAAGAAGTTCGAGGGCGCAGAGGTCTCTGAGAAGGACTGCGAGGGCCGCATGGACCTGCGCGCCCTGCCCATCTTCACCATCGACAGTGCCGAGACCAAGGACATCGACGATGCCATCAGTCTGACCCGCACCTCTGACGGCGGCTTTGAGCTGGGCGTCCACATCGCAGACGTCTCCAACTACGTCAAGCCCGGCACCGAGCTGGACAACGAGGCGTTCAGCCGCGCAACCAGCGTCTATTATGCAGATCAGGTCGTTCCGATGCTGCCCAAGGCCCTGTCCAACGGCATCTGCAGCCTGAACGAGAACGAGCTGCGTCTGGCTTTCTCCTGCCTGATGCGTCTGGACAAGGAGGGTAATCTGACGGATTACCGCTTTGTCAAGTCCATCATCCGCAGCCGCGTCAAGGGTGTCTACTCCGAGATCAACGCCCTGCTGGCCGGTACTGCCGACGCCGAGATCAAGGCAAAGTATGCCGACGTCATCGACCAGCTGCCCGCTATGAAGGAGCTGTACGGCCACCGCGCCCGCCTGCGCAAGGAGCGCGGCTGCATGGACATCGAGAGCGGCGAAGTCAAGCTCATCCTCGACGAGAATGGCCGCTGTATCGACGTCAAGAAGCGCACTTCCGGCGAGAGCGAGAGCATGATCGAGGAGTTCATGCTGCTGGCCAACCAGTGCGCTGCCCACTTTGCCCGCGTCAAGCAGATCCCCTTCGTCTACCGCGTCCATGAAGAGCCCAACGCCGAGAAGCTGGAGCGTCTGCACGCTCTGCTGCAGGCCTGCGGCATCAACGACCACTTCGCCAAGGACGTTCCCACTCCCAAGGAGCTGAGCGCCATCCTCGAGGGTGTGCGCGGCACCCCCTATGAGCAGATCATCAACACCGGTATGCTCCGCTGCATGTCCAAGGCTCTCTACGAAGAGAAGCCCAAGGGCCACTACGGTCTGGTGCTGAAGGATTACGCCCACTTCACCAGCCCCATCCGCCGTTACCCCGACCTGGCCATCCATCGCATCATGACCGATATGCTCAAGGGTACCGAGAAGGAGACCATGATCCTCCGCTACACCGATTTCGCAGAGCGCGCCTCCAAGCAGTCCAGCGAGCGTGAGGTCATTGCCATGCAGATCGAGCGGAAGGCCGAGGACTGCTATAAGGCCGAGTATGCCCGCCGCCATCTGGGCGAGTGCTACGAGGGTACCATCTCCGGCGTGACCCAGCGCGGCCTCTTCATCGAGCTGGACAACGGCGTGGAGGGCTTTGTGCCTGCCTCCAGCCTGACTCCCTCCGGCACCAGCCTGACCGAGGGCGTCCGCCTGACTGACCCCGCTTCCGGCAAGACCTGGAGCCTCGGCGACAAGATGATGATCACCATCGTCCGCGCCGACGTCAATCTGGGCAAGATCGACTTTGAAGTGGCTCCCGCCGCCAAAGCCTGAGGAGGGGAGAGTATGAGCATCCGTCATGCACTGCCCGCTGACGTGGACACACTGGCCGACATCGAAGCTGCGTCCTACCCGTCCGCTGAGGGGGCGTCCCGGCAGAGCATCGCCGGGCGTGTGGCTGTCTACCCGGACTGTTTCTGGCTGCTGGACGAGGGCGGCGAGGTGAAAGCTTTCGTCAACGGCTTCGTCACCGATATGCCCGACCTCACCGATGAGATGTACGATGACCCCCATCTTCACACGCCGAAGGGTGGGTGGCAGATGATATTCAGCGTCGTCACCGCCCCGGCCCATCGGCACGAAGGCTGTGCTTCCCGTGTTCTGCGTCAGGTTTGCGCCGACGCGAAAGCCGCCGGGCGCAAGGGCATCGTGCTCACCTGCAAGGAACGGCTCATCGGCTTTTATGCGCAGTTCGGCTTCGTGGATGAGGGCGTTTCCGTCTCCACCCACGGCGATGTCGTCTGGCATCAGATGCGGCTGACATTCTGAGTCATCATAAAACTTTTTATCCGTCTCCGGTACGCCGGGGGCGGATTTTTTTCTATGCAAACCTGCCTGTATGACAAAAATTGCGGCAGTTGGGCGGTTTTGTTTGTTGTAGGGCGGGAAGCGGCGGGGTATACTGATGCCAGAATCAAACAAACCGGAGCCGAACGTGCTGCCGGTACAGAACAAAATGGAGGTCACGTCTATGTATTATTCCAGTGGCAATTACGAAGCCTTTGCGAGGCCCCGCAAGCCCGAAGGCGTGGATCGCAAATCGGCTTATATCATCGGCAGCGGCCTGGCGGCCCTGACGGCAGCCTGCTATCTGGTGCGGGATGGCCAGATGAAGGGGGAGAGGGTACACGTTTTTGAAAAAGACCCCCTGCCCGGCGGTGCCTGCGACGGCTACAAGTACGACGTCGGCTATGTGATGCGGGGCGGCCGTGAGATGGACAACCACTTCGAGGTCATGTGGGATCTGCTCCGCTCCATCCCTTCGCTGGAAACGGAGGGAGCCAGTGTGCTGGACGAGTATTACTGGCTGAACAAGGCCGACCCCAACTATTCCCTCTGCCGCGCTACCGTGAACCGGGGCGAGGACGCCCACACCGACGGCAAGTTCGGCCTGTCGGATAAGGGAGCCATGGAGATCATGAAGCTGTTCTTTACCCCCGACGAGCAGCTTGAGGACAAAAAGATCACCGACTTTTTTGACGATGAAGTGCTCAACTCCAACTTCTGGCTCTACTGGCGCACCATGTTCGCTTTCGAGAACTGGCACAGCGCCCTCGAGATGAAGCTCTACCTCAAGCGGTATATCCACCACATCGGCGGTCTGCCCGACTTCACGGCCCTCCGCTTCACCCGGTATAACCAGTACGAGTCCATCATCCTGCCCATGGTCACCTACCTGAAAGACCACGGCGTCCAGTTCTACTACGACACAAAGGTCGTGGACGTCCAGTTCAGCCTCGAGCCGGGCAAAAAGCAGGCGGCGGGCATCACGGTAGACCACAAGGGCGCGGTGGAGACCATTGATTTGACCGAGGACGACCTGCTCTTTATCACCAACGGCGGCTGCGTGGAGAGCTGCACCGTCGGCGCACAGAACAAGGCCACGGGCTTCGACCCCACCATCAAGCCGGGCAACGGCTGGGACCTCTGGAAGCGCATCGCCGCGCTGGACGACTCCTTCGGCCACCCGGAAAAGTTCTGCAGCCAGCCGGAGCTGACCAACTGGGAAAGCGCCACCATCACGACGCTGGATGAGAAGATTCCCCAGTATATCCAGAAGATCTGCAAGCGCGACCCCTTCAGCGGCCGCACCGTCACCGGCGGCATCGTCACGGTGAAGGACTCTAAGTGGCTCATGAGCTGGACCCTGAACCGGCAGCAGCAGTTCCGGGCACAGCCCAAAGACCAGCTCTGCGTCTGGGTGTACGGCCTGTTCAGTGATAAGCCCGGCGATTACGTCAAAAAGCCTATGCGGGACTGCACCGGCCGGGAGATCTGCATGGAGTGGCTCTACCATCTGGGCGTGCCGGTGGAGGACATCGCAGAGCTTGCCGAGCACAGCGCCAACACCGTGCCGGTCATGATGCCCTATATCGACGCCTTCTTCATGCCCCGCGCGAAGGGCGACCGCCCCGACATCGTGCCGAAGGATGCGGTGAACTTTGCCTTCCTCGGTCAGTTCGCCGAGACCGGCCGGGACACCATCTTCACCACCGAATACTCCATGCGCACCGGCATGGAGGCCGTGTACCGGCTGCTGAATATTGACCGCGGTGTGCCGGAGGTCTGGGGCAGCACCTATGATGTCCGGGCGCTGGTGGATGCCTCGGTGAAGCTGCGGGACGGCCGGAAGCTCACGGACATGGAACTGCCCCTTATGGGCCGCATCGCCCTGAAGGAGGCGCTAAAGAAGCTCGAAGGCACCGATCTCGAGAAGTTCCTGCGCCAGTATAACGCTATCTGATAAGACGATATTCACGACGGAACAATACCGCCCAAAACAAAAGGCCGGGTGCTGTATGCCTGAGGCAGGAAACAGCACCCGGCCTTTTGTGCTGATTTGCGCGAGATTTCATAAAAAGTCGTACTTATAAAGAAAACTATTATGCAGGATGACTATCTTTGTGCTTGCTCTTTCGGCGGTTCTGTGGTAAGCTTAAAACAAAGAATGCGGCACAGCGGAAGAGAGGCTGTGCCGTAAAAATTGGTCTGGAACATAAAGGAGGTCCTTTTTGTGAAACACTTTATTTCTCGCCGCAATTTCCTGAAGGCTGCCGGTGTCACCGCCGCTGCCTCCGCCATGGCTGCTGCCGTTCCTCAGGCTTCGGCCGGTTTCCTGACGGGCAAGGATGCCGCTGTCACCATCCTGTACACCAACGATGTCCACACCTACATCGACAACAAGTCTCCCAAACTGACCTATGCCGCTATCGCTGCCATGAAGCAAGGCTATGTGGATGAGGGCAAGCCCGTCCTGCTGGTGGACGCAGGCGACCATATTCAGGGTACTGCCTACGGCTCCATGGACGACGGCGCTACCATCATCGAGCTGATGAACGAGGCTGGTTACGACATCGCTACTCCGGGCAACCACGAATTCGACTACGGCATGGCCCGCGCAAAGGCCATCATCAAGGAAGCGGACTTCCCCTATGTCTCCTGCAACTGGGTGGACCTGCGCACCGGCCTGCGTGTCCTGCCCGCTGTCAAGCTGTTCCCCGCAGGCGGCAAGTGGATCGCATTCGTGGGCATCACGACCCCCGAGTCCTTCACAAAGTCCACTCCTGCTTACTTCATGAACGCCAAGCAGACCAAGTACATCTACGACATCCTGGGCGGTGACGACGGAAGAAAACTGTACGACGCCGTGCAGAAGGCCATCGACAAGGCCAAGACCCTGGGCGCAGACATCATCATCGGTCTGGGCCATCTGGGCGTTGACCCGTCCTCCTCTCCCTGGACCAGTGAGGAAGTCATTGCCAACACCACCGGCTTTGACGCCTTCATCGACGGCCACTCTCACACCGTCATGGAGAACAAACAGGTCTACGATGCAGCCGGCAAGGCTGTCACCCTGACTCAGACCGGCTCTTATCTGGCAAACGTCGGTAAAATGACCATCGCCGAGGACGGCGCGATCACCACCGAGCTCATCTCCACCGCTGATGTCTCCGACGCCGCTGTGGCCGCTACCGCAGAAGCCTGGATCAACGATGTGGACGCTATGCTGGGCGAGCAGATCGCCACCACGGACATCAAATTCTACATCAACGACCCCGCTACCAGCAAGCGCCGCATCCGTATGGGCGAGACCAACCTCGGCGACTTCGTGGCCGACGGCATCTATACTTACTTCAATGAGGTCGAGCAGCTGGACTGCGACATCGCTATGATGAACGGCGGCGGCATCCGCACCGATGTGGACGCCGGCAAGTGGACCTTCAAGACCTGCAAGCAGGTCAGCCCCTTCGGCAACGTGGCCTGCCTGATGTCTGTTACCGGCAAGCAGATCCAGGATGCTCTGGAATTCGGCGCCCGCTTCGTCGGCCCGGAGGGCAAGGAGAACGGCGGCTTCCTGCATGTTGCCGGTGCGACCTACGAGATCCACACCGACATCCCCAACACCGTCCTCACCGACGACAAGAATGTCTGGATGGGCAGCGCCACCGGCACGCCCCGCGTCCAGAACGTGCGCATCTACAACAAGAAGACCGGCGCTTACGAGCCGCTGGACCTGAACCGCACCTATGCGCTGGCCGGCATGAACTACACCCTGCGCAATCTGGGCGATGGCTTCGCCATGTTCGATGGCGCAGAGCTCATCAAGGACTATGTCTCTGAGGACTACCTCGTCATGTCCACCTACGCCATGATCTTCGACGCTGTGAACGATGTGCCTGTCCTGAGCAGCGCCAACAGCCCGCTGGCAAGCTATCCGGGCTACCTGCTGAACTACGAGAATCCCTACGGCGCAGGCCGCATTCAGGTCGTCTGAGTTTTAGAAGAAAATCAGTAAGATAAACAGAAAGCCCCCTCTTCCAGTCGGAAGAGGGGGCTTTCTGATAACTTATGCTTTTGCAAACAGCCCCTTCAGTGCCAGCGGCGTCACGATAGAGGACACGACGATGAGCAGGATGACGGCGGTGAAGTAGACAGGGTCCACCACACCGGCCCCGAGGCCCTTCTGGGCCACGATGAGGGCCACTTCGCCGCGGGTCATCATACCGACGCCCACCTTGAGGGAGTCGCCCCAGTTGAACCGGCAGAGCTTCGCGGCCAGACCGCAGCCGATGATCTTGGTGAGCAGGGCGACGATCACGAAGCAGGCGCTGAACAGCAGGATGGTGGGCGTTAGGCCGCTGATGTCAGTCTTCAGGCCGATACTGACGAAGAAGACGGGGGAAAACAGCATATAGCCGCTGATGTCCACACGGCGCTCGATGTAGGGCGCATCTTCGAGGGAACAGAGCACGATGCCCGCGATGTAAGCGCCCGTGATGTCGGCGATGCCGAAATACTGCTCCGCGATGTAGGCCATGGCAAAGCAGAAGGCGAGGCTGACGATGGTGATGCGCTGGGTGTGGGGGTTGCGGCGGTCCAGCCAGAGCATGGCCTTGTGGATGATGAGGCCGATGACGATGGCTGCGATGAAGAAGAGGACGGTGTCCATCAGCACATCGACGAGGCTGGTGTCTGTGCCGCCGCTGGCACCCAGCACACAGGTGAGCACCACGATGCCGATGACATCATCAATGACGGCTGCGCTGACGATGGTGGTGCCGAGGAAGCTCTTGAGCTTGCCCAGCTCCTGCAGGGTGGCGACGGTGATGGAGACGCTGGTGGCCGTCATGATGGTGCCGATGAAGAGCGCCCGATAAAACTCCGGGCTGCCCAGCGCCGAAAAGCCGTAGAACAGGCTGTAAAGCAGGGTGCCGCCTGCCAGAGGCACGGCCACGCCCACGCAGGCGATAAGGGTGGCGATGGGGCCGGCCCGCATCAGCTCCTGAAGGTTGGTGCCGAGGCCGGTGGTGAACATCAGCAGCACGACGCCTATCTCAGCAAAAATGGCGATGGAGTCGCTGGGCTGGACGAAGTTCAGCAGACAGGGACCGATGACAAGACCTGCGATGATCTCGCCCACCACCTGCGGCGCCCGGCATTTGCGGGCGAGCAGCGCGAAGAACTTGGCGCTGATGAGGATGAGGGCGAGATTCCGAAAGATGGAATACATAGGCGATCCTTCCTTTGACGTTAGCAATCGTCCCGCTCCCCCGTAAGCCCTGCCATGCGCCGCGCACAAAGACAGAAGGGGAGAAGAACATCTTTTATTATAATCCTCCTTTCGCTGGAATGCAAAGGAAAATCAGCTTGGAAATGGCTAAGGATGCCATGTAAAATAGATATGACGGATATACTGGAAAAGCATAAAAAGAATGATGAGGGAGATTTTGCTGTCATGCGCTCAAAAATATGAAAAAAATCCTGAGGGAGGGCTTGACAATTTTTGCGGGGCTTGCTATAATAAGTTGCTGTCTGAACAGACACGCCGCACAGTCCGCGCGACGCCGCGCTGGCTGTGTACCCTTGGCCTCATATTCTTGAGGCCCTTAAGTCCAAAAGGAGGTGCTACAAAATGGCAAAGTACGAAACCATGCTGATT
>ENA-OPSQ01001858-OPSQ01001858.1-human-gut-metagenome-genome-assembly--contig:-NODE-1858-length-13176-cov-5.253029_pt1 | contig 13176 bp, 12 predicted proteins | sample MGYA00241456_ERZ501904 | MGnify/ENA primary metagenome ERZ501904 (study PRJEB25962, sample SAMEA2042452) | human gut metagenome | biome: human gut; feature: human-associated habitat; material: faeces...
CCATTTTCTGTGATTGTAAAATCAATCGGTTTTGCACCGTCAGTTAAGTAACCGTTTGGAGCTTCACTCTCAACGATACGAAACTTTCCATAAGGTAAGAGGTCGGCAGAAGCAGAAGCGACACCCTCAATATCTGTACGAATTGTTTTTACCACTTCATTTTTCTTGTATAGCTTGCCCTCAACCAAAACAGAATTATCATTTAAGGAAATGATGTCAAAAGCAGTATCTTTCAAAGTGGCACTTCCTTGTGGCTTTGTATCGCCCGTTTCTAAATCTCGTTTCTGAATTTTGACACCGCCACGAATGACTTTGTCTGATACAGAAAACTGGTTACTTCCAGTTAATACGGCAAGGTCGCCGTCCTCAGTAATCTGTGTAAGGTATAAGCCTTTTATCTGTTCTTCACTACCGTTTGCCTGCATATATGCACCGTCTAATAAGTAGCCCGTTGGTGATTTTGTTTCTTCGCAAGTTAGTGTACCAAGAGGTAAAACCGCTTTTCCGTCCTGCATATAGAAACTGTCGCCAGATACTTTGTATGCGTCTGCTAATTTTGTGATGTAGTGGGTTGTACCGTCGCTGTCTGTTTCGGCGATTGTCTTTGTAACCCATGTACGAGTAGCTTCGGCAGGGAGATTGTCTTTGTTATAGAAGCCAGCATAATACTTCCATGTAAATTCCGCACCTGCTAGAGAAGCGTTTCCCTGCGGATTGTCTTTCTGTGTTTCCATATCAATCTTGAAAAGCTTAATCAAAGTGTCTGTTACTTTCGGTGTATCTGATACTTTCAAGGTCGCTGTCCTTCCAGCTTCAACCTTTAAGGAATATACAGTTTTATCTACTTTATATCCTGCTGGTGCAGATAATTCCTTGATATAAACTGTGCCTGCTTTTACCTCTACAACATCTGTATTTCCGTTTTCATCAGTCGTAAGGGTGGCAAGCTGTTTCGTGCAGTCCTTATCAGAAAAGACACCATAGGTCGCACCAGCGATAGAGTAATTCCCGTTACCGTCTGTAATGCTGGTATTACTGGAAGTCTTTTGCAGTTTCGCATTTCCGACATTCAGCTTCGCCCAGAATTGTCCCAATTCCTGCCCCTCGCCAGAGTAGATATAACCGCCACATTCATAGCGTCCTTTATTCTCTTTAACAAAGGCTCTTGCACCAGCGAAAACTTCGTCCTGCGTAGCCTTTGGAATTTCATCATAAGAAGCTCGCACATTATCACATTGCCAGCCAAGATGTACGCTCAATCTCTGCCAAACTACACATTGTTCCAACAGATAAACTTGTTTATAGTTCAATTCCTTGTGAGCTTCGCCATACTGTTTGACATACTCTAAGGATAACGCCACATCTGAAATCTGGTCGGCACTCATGCGTGAGCTTGCGTCAGCTCTGGTCTTGTAGCCATTCTTAAAATCTGTATTGATGTCGATACAATAGGCAGTTTCGCCCTCGACTTTCATATAGCCCTCATTGAATGTCGAACCGATAGAACCGTCATTCATTACTTTTTCAATGATACCGACACGCTCTGCACTTTCCGTCCAGTATTGCTTACTTTCTGCATGGACGGGTGTAGTCGGTAAAGCAGTAACGACAGTTGCAAGAGCTAAGAAGCCCGTACACAATCGTTTCCATGTCTTTTTCATAAATCTAATGCTCCTTTCATTTTGGGTAATAAAATAGCCGTCCAATAAGAACGGCTGGAAATAGAAAAGGAACGTCATTTTAGGCGTTCCATAGTCTATAAGTTATTCAATTTTTTCTTGTTTCAATACTGATGTGCTGTACCATATCTTTGCATATCTAGGAAAACTTGCGTATCAAGGCTCATTCGTTAGTAGTAAATAAGTAGTAAATTGATGTGTTTGTTTCCTTGAAAATGCTGATAGATACTGTGTTTTAGCGGATAATCAGATTTTTATTGTGTTTTTTTTGTAAAAAAAATAAAAAAAATTAAAAATAATGCTTGCATTTCTTAAAACATTCGTATATAATAAATCTTGCGTTAAGGAAGCGCAGTAAAAACAACATAATTTAAGCGTGATTAGCTCAGTTGGTAGAGCACCTGACTCTTAATCAGGGTGTCGAGGGTTCGAACCCCTCATCGCGTACTAAAGCACTGTTTTTGGTTGATCTTGTAGCCGGGGATGGTGTTTTTCTTTTATTTAAATCTTATATTGTCTTGTAACTGATCTTGGAAACGTCTATAATAGATGATATTACTGATTAACTATCATTCTAAGAGGAGTCTCAAATGTCAAGCAACCACAAATTCGAATCGAATAAAAAGTATTTTACGATTTCTATCTATACCATTGCTGTTATCCTGATCGGATGTGTGATCTTCCGCTTTATAACACAATGGTCTAATACAAGCAAACTGATCTCTCAATTATGGGAAATCTTATTTCCATTTTTTATGGGATTTCTGATTGCCTATATTTTAAACCCTGTTGTAGCTTTCTTTCAAAGAAATGTATCAATAAAACTTTTAAAGAAGAAATCTGCCAGTACACAGCGTGGACTCGCCATTTTGATCAGTTATCTTGTCATGGTTGGTTTTATCATTGTATGTCTTCGATTTATCATTCCACAGTTATATGACAGTATTCGTGAACTATCCCTGATGATTCCCGATATTTATAAATCGATAATGTCGATTTTTGAACATTATCGTGAGAACAGCACAGATATGTTTCCTGGTCAGATTGCCGATATGATCGAGACAAAGACATTACCAAAGCTTTTCGAACTGACCAACAATCTTCTGACCAATATCGTCCCTATGCTTTATGAGGCTTCCATGTCTTTTGCCAAGGGATTATTTAACCTGTTTATCGCATTTATTGTTTCTATTTATATGACGATCGATAAATTTATTTTAAAAAATGCTGGAAAACGATTGGTTCTTGCAATCTTTAATGAAAATTTCTCTTATCGTGTACTTCGCACTTTAAAAGATTGTCATAATATTTTTTCTGGTTTCATTATCGGAAAATCCATTGATTCTCTGATCATTGGCTTACTGGCTTTTGTTGCGATGACTATTTTAAAACTTCCTTATACCGTATTAATCAGTGTTATTATCGGCGTCACAAATATGATTCCTTATTTTGGACCGATCATTGGTGCAGTTCCCGGTGCTTTTATTCTTTTTATCGTAAGTCCGACGAAGTGCCTGATCTTTATTATCATGGTTTTTGTCCTACAGCAGTTTGACGGTCTGATCCTTGGGCCTAAGATCCTTGGAGAATCTACCGGAGTTCGTCCACTATTGATTTTATTTTCCATCACTGTCGGTGGCGCTTATTTCGGTCCACTTGGAATGTTCCTTGGAGTTCCGTTTTTTGCTACAGTTCAATTTTTGATCAGAAACTGGGTGGATTATCGATTGTATAAGAAGAATATTAAGTTAGAAAAAGAAGCTTAACATAATAAGAGGATTGACTCATATGATATTTTGTGAGTCAATCCTCTTTTATTGTTATTGATTCGCTATCTGTTCTGCCAGATCATTTAAATATACCCAGCGGTCCATCTTTTCATTCAAAGCTTCTTCTGTCTCTTCTTTTTGCTGCGTAAGCTCTGCTAATTTACCAGAATTCGTTGCATTTTCCATGATCTCTTCATCTAACTGTTCTATTTTTTCCTCCAGTTTCGCGATATCATCATCAATCGTTTCAAATTCTTTTTGTTCTTTGTATGTAAACTTGAGCTTCTTTTGGTGTTCTTTCTGGAATTTCTTTCCATTGTTTTCTTTTTTCTCTGGTTTACTTTTCTCTTGTTTCGCAATTGGCTTTACTTTCTCCAGATAATCCGTATAACCGCCTTCGTACTGTTTTAAATGTCCACCTTCTTCAAACGCAAAGATCCTGTTTACAATACGATCAAGAAAATATCGGTCATGAGATACTGTGATCACGATTCCTGCAAACGTATCCAGATAATCTTCTAAGATCGTTAATGTCTGGATGTCAAGGTCGTTGGTCGGCTCATCGAGGATCAGAACATTTGGTGCTTCCATCAATACTTTTAATAAGTAGAGACGTCTCTGTTCTCCTCCAGATAGTTTATCAAGCGGTGTGTATTGAAGTTCTGGCGGGAACAGGAAACGGTCTAACATCTGGGATGCACTTGCCTGCCCTTTCGTTGTCTGGATGTATTCTGCGACATTTCTGATATAATCAATGACACGGATATCTCCTGTCATATCTTCATTTTCCTGTGCAAAATACCCGATCTTTACGGTGTCACCGATCGTAATGTTTCCTTCATCCGGCTTTAAGATTCCCATGATCATCTTCATCAAAGTTGATTTTCCACAGCCATTTGGTCCGATAAATCCAATCCTGTCATCTCTTAATACGATGTAAGAGAAATCATTGATCAGATGTTTGTCACCAAATCCTTTGGAAATGTGTTCTAACTCGATCGTTGTCTTTCCAAGACGGCTGCTGATCGAATCCATCTCAACATTTTGCTGCATGGATGGACCTTTGGCATTCTTAAGTTCTTCAAAACGTTCCGTTCTGGCTCTCTGTCTCGTTCCTCTCGCTTTGATTCCCTGTTTCATCCATTCCATTTCCACGCGGAGTAAACTCTGGCGCTTACGTTCTGTCGCTAGTTCCATCTCTTCGCGCTGGACTTTTAACTCTACGAATCCAGAATAGTTGGTATCGTATTCGTAAAGCTTTCCTTTGTCGATCTCTACGATCTTATTCGTTACACGATCTAAGAAATAACGGTCATGGGTTACCATGATCAATACACCTCTAAAGCTGTTTAAGAATTCTTCCAGCCATAGAACCATATCGTTATCTAAGTGGTTGGTTGGCTCGTCAAGGATCAGTACTTCGGTTGGATCTACTAAAGTTCTTGCGAGTGCAACTCTCTTCTTCTGGCCTCCAGATAAATGATCACATCCTTCATCAAAATCATAGATTCCAAGTTTTGTAAGGATCGTTTTTGCTTCACTCTCTGTCTTCCAGTCCTGATGTTCTTTTCCATCCATCACATATTCAAGAATGCTTTGTTTCTTCGGAAATTCTGGATTCTGTGGAAGATAAGATACACGGATTCCATTTCCACAGATAATCTGTCCTTTGTCTGGCTCGTTGATCTTGGCAATAATCTTTAATAATGTAGTCTTTCCTGTACCATTGACCCCGATCACACCGATCTTATCGCCACTGTGGATTCCAAGAGATACGTCATCAAAAATGACTTTCTCTCCATAAATTTTGCTGATATGTTCAATATTTAATATATTCATCTCACTACTTTGCCTGATCGATTGCTTCAACTAATTCTTCTTTGGATACTGCTCCGATCAGTTTTGCCTTAACCTCTCCATCTTTGATCACTAAAAATGTTGGAACTGACATGATCTTGTACTGTGCTACGATATCAACATTCTGATCGATATCAAGTTTTCCGACTTTTACAGTTCCTTCATATTCTTCAGCTAATTGTGCTACCACTGGTGCCATCATCTTACAAGGTCCGCACCATGTTGCAAACATATCTACTAATACTGGCACATCACTTTTTAATACTTCTTCTTCAAAATTATCACTTGTAAATGTATATTCCATAATAATTCACCTATCCTTTGCTATTTATTTAAACATCGTTTTGCTTCGTCTAGTGACTGAAAAAATTGACAGACCCATTTGTTCATGCATGGATGCAAGTATAGAAACAACTGGATCTTGCATCGAAACTTTCCTTGTTTCATGATTATATTACCACTTTTTGTTTATTTTATGCAATCCTTTTACTTTGCATGACGATATGCGACTAAACGACAGATTGGATTTCCTTTAGCTGAAAATTTCTCCTCGTATTCTGTCATGACATTTCCTTCATTATATTCGCTGTGATGAAGATCGTATGTGTGATTTTCTAGGATCCATCCTGCTTCTTCTACCTGCTCTAAGGAGAAGTCAAATAAGTCTTTGTTATCTGTCTTAAACATAACTCTTCCTTCCGGTGTCAGGATATTATCATATCGTTCTAAAAATCTTGTAGATGTAAGTCTTCTCTTTGCATGGCGGTCTTTTGGCCATGGATCAGAGAAGTTTAAATAGATCCTGTCTACTTCATCTTTGTCAAACACTTCTTCGATATTCTCTGCATCCATACGGATCAAACGAAGGTTATCCTGTTCAAAATCTTCTAATTTCTCTACAGCTCTTACTAAGACACTTGAATATTTTTCGATTCCAATATAGTTTACTTCTGGATTTCTTCTTGCCATTTCTATGATAAACTGTCCTTTTCCCATTCCTACTTCGATGTGGATCGGATGGTCATTTTTGAATACCTCTGCCCATTTTCCTTTCATCTGCTCTGGCTGCTGGATGGAAAACTGATTTTCTATGATCGTCTCTCTCGCTCCTGGTACATTTCTTAAACGCATTTATATTCATCTCCTTTATCTTTTTCTCGAATCTTTGTTGATTATATCATAGACGATGGGTATAATAAAGAAAAAGTATGCGCCTTAAAAAGGCTTAGGATCTGCACTTCAAGGAGGAAATGCCCATGGAAATCGAAAGAAAATTTATCGTCCACAACTTACCTGATAATCTGGATTCTTATCCACACTCTGAGATCGAACAGGGCTATCTTTGCATGGAACCTGTGATTCGTATCCGCAGAATGAATAAGCAGTATTTCTTAACTTTCAAGAGTAAAGGATTGATGGCTAGAACTGAGCATGAATTTCCACTTGATAAAGCAGCTTATGAGCATCTGCTTCCAAAGGTGGATGGGATTTTAATTTCTAAGACTCGTTATAAGATTCCAGATGAACATGGATTTGTGATCGAACTGGATGTCTTTCATGGAGAATATGAAGGGCTTGTAATGGCCGAGGTGGAATTTCCTAGCGAGGAAGTTGCTGTGGAATATGAAGGACCTGCGTGGTTTGATGATGAGGTTACGTTTGATTCTCGGTATCAGAATAATAATTTGGCGAATAAATAATTGTTAGCCATAGGCTGTCGATGTATGTAGCAAAAAATATATAATCCATGCTTAAAGACTATTTTAATACTTTTTGTATTTCTTTTAGATCTCTTATATACATTGAAGGGTATTGGTGAAAACTGTGTATTATTCACTATATTTGTTATTATAATATTTATTGTCATGTAAAATTCATGATAAAATTTACTTACAAAATTTTTCGAAAAATGATAAAATAGTCATATAAACCGAGTACGATTTACATGAAAAAAAGACTGTTTCATTCGAATGTTACCGAGTGAAGTAGTCTTTTTTCTGTCAGATTTACTTTAGTTTCTTTAGAATTATAAATTGGAGGTAAAGTGATATGAAACGAATTCAGAAAGCATGTCTTACACAAACGGTTGTTTTCTCTAATCATAATGGGGAGACTACTGCTTATGCGCGTAAATTGATCGAGGAGGAATATGAAAAATACATAAAAAAATTAGATGTATCCAGAACTAAATATCAACTTTTATCAGAGCATAAGAATGATGATGGTTCTATCGTCATTGAGATCAAAAAGCAGTACAATAATTCTCCTGTTGGGGATTATCTGAATTAAGTTTAAATCTTTTAAAGGAACTCTATCGTTATGTATAAAAAAGGTGATTATGTCATAAAAATTCCTGAAGGTATTTGTGAAATTGAAGATGTTGGATGTCTTGATATGTCTGGCGTGAATAAAGATAAAGAATATTATGCATTAGCGCCGATCAATCAAAAAGGATCTAAGATATATATTCCTGTAAATAACGTTCATGGTCGAATCCGAAATATTATCAGTAAAGAGGATGCCATAGCATTTATAAAATCTATGCCGGATATTGATGAAAAAGATATTCAAAATGAGAAAATGCGTGAACAGGAATATAAGGCCGTAATATTAAGCGGTGATAATGAAAAGATTGCAAGTATTCTAAAATTAATATATAGCCGCAAGCAGGAACGTGCCGAACAGGGTAAAAAGCTTTCTTCTACTGATGAGAGGTATTTTAAATTAGCTGAATATATGCTTTTTTCCGAACTTTCGTTTGTGCTGAATGTTCCGAGAGAACATATAGAGCAGTACATTGCGGATATGATTGAGGCATAAATAATTTTATTATAAAAAGGACACTTTTGATTAAATTTCAAAAGTGTCCTTTTTTATCATTTATCTACCATGACTTTACATTGTTTCTTATAGCAGGCAATTCCGTAGTTTAATATTGTTTCATATCCTTCTTCTAATTTCTGGTGCTTTTCGTTTGCCCTTACGGACTATTCATTTCATTCTGCCTACTGGCATTATAGCATACGCATTATGTAATACATTTGGAAACACATTCCAAATGTATTACATAACACACTTGTTAATTTCTTGTTAATAAATACAAAATACAATTGACAAGAAATTAAATATTTCGTACGATATAGTTAGTTGTAAATAACTAATACTTAAGTGGAGGTAGGAATTAATGAAACAAATAATTAAAAAAGTGTTATCTATATGTATGATATCTACATTGGTTTTATCTATGTTATTATCATCACTACAACGTGTATCTGCAGATGAATCAGAAAACATACCTAATTCACCTATTAAAGTTTTAGAAGAAAATATTTCTGATCAATCACTATATATATAATATTATATGACGATTGATAATCAAAAATTTTTATACATTGAAAATTCAAAAATAGTCAATGGAGATTGGGTTACTAATACTTTAAAAACAAAAGTAGATGAAAATAATAATTTGATCAAATCTACTAAAGAAGAATATCAAACAAACTATCATATTTCTGATGAATCCATAGACAATATAGATAATAATGTGATGGCTCGTCGTACAACTAGTAGTTGGAAAAAACATACTGAAAAATTTTCATTATCAAAAACAAAATTAACCATAGCCGCTGTTTCAATATTATTAATAGCAGCTACAGGTATTGGTGCGTCAGATGCCGCAGTTGTTGCTTTAAATTTAGTTTCTTATTGTATTGATCATTCAATGAATATACCATCTTATATTTATTTTAAAGGATTAAAATGTGTTAGTCGTTCTTCCGTTGGTAAAGTATATTTTCGATATAAAGGAAAATTATATTATGATAGCAAATTTAAAAAACCAATAGTAAATAAAACTTTAACTTGGTCAAAACGTTGGGGGCATTAGTAATGAAAAATTTATTTCACAATAAAAGAATAAGGCATTTTTTTATTGTTGATGGAAGTTACTTATTATTTAATTTAATATATTGTTTAGTATTCAAATATAACTTTATCACTACACACACAATTATAATGTTTATTTTTATGAATATTTGTTTATTTATTGGAACTCAAGATGAAGAATAATAAAAAGATTCTAAGCAATCAATCTGCCTAGAATCTTTTTACACTTATTCAAATAAACTTTATGCTTTCAATCCCTTACGAACTAACGCTCTCTTAAGTGCCAACTCTGCCCTTGCAATATCAATATCTGCGCTCTTAGCTTCGAGTCTCTTTCTTGCTCTCTCTTCCGCTTTCTTTGCACGTTCAACATCGATATCTTCCGGCCATTCTGCGACTTCTGCCAGGATACTCATGGTTGTTTCTGTGACTTCCACAAATCCTTTTAATAATGCCGCTTTCTTCTTGGTTCCGTCTTCTTCTGTGATCGTTAGGACACCTGGTGCGATGATCATGGTCATCGGGATGTGTCTTGCGTAGATTCCGACTTCTCCTTCGGTTGTATTTAACTCAACAAATGTGACATCTCCTGTATAAAATGAGCGTTCTGGTGTAATGACTTCTAATTTCATTGTGTTTTCAGCCATAGGATCACCTACTTATTTCTTGCTGCAAAACGTTCTACAACTTCTTCGATGGTTCCTGCATTCAAGAACATTCCTTCTGGAATCTCATCGTGTTTTCCTTCTAAGATTTCTTTGAATCCCTGGATCGTATCACTTAAGGATACATACTGTCCTGGTTTTCCAGTAAACTGTTCGGCTACGAAGAATGGCTGTGATAAGAATCTCTGTACCTTTCTTGCGCGGTCTACGACCAGTTTCTCGTCTTCGGAAAGTTCATCCATACCTAAGATTGCAATGATATCCTGTAATTCTTTGTATTTTTGCAGAATCTCCTGAACACCACGAGCTACTTTGTAATGTTCTTCTCCAACGACTTTTGGATCTAGAATTCTGGATGTTGATTCCAATGGATCTACCGCCGGATAGATTCCCATCTCTGAGATCGCACGTGATAATACAGTTGTTGCATCCAGATGGGCAAACGTTGTTGCTGGTGCCGGGTCAGTTAAGTCATCGGCTGGCACATAGACTGCCTGTACGGATGTGATCGATCCATTCTTTGTGGATGTGATACGTTCCTGTAAGGCACCCATCTCTGTCTGCAGTGTTGGCTGGTAACCTACCGCACTTGGCACTCGTCCAAGTAAGGCAGATACCTCAGATCCTGCCTGTGTGAAACGGAAAATGTTGTCGATGAATAATAAGACGTCTTTTCCTCCACGATCACGGAAATCTTCTGCAATTGTAAGTCCTGTAAGACCAACTCTCATACGGGCTCCAGGTGGTTCGTTCATCTGTCCAAAGACCATGGCGGTCTTGTCGATAACACCTGATTCACTCATCTCTGTGTATAGATCATTTCCTTCACGAGTACGTTCTCCTACACCAGTGAATACAGAATATCCACCATGCTCTGTTGCGATATTTCGGATCAGCTCCTGGATCAGTACGGTTTTTCCTACTCCCGCACCACCGAACAGACCGATCTTTCCACCCTTCTGGTATGGGCATAGAAGGTCAACGACCTTGATCCCTGTTTCCAGAACTTCTGTCTCTGTAGATTGTTCTGAAAATTCCGGTGCTTTTCTGTGGATCGGTAAGCGGTTGGCTCCTTCTGGTGCCGGTTTATTATCAATAGGATCTCCCAGCACGTTAAAGATTCGTCCTAAGGTTGCCTCTCCTACAGGAACGGAGATTGGTCCGCCTGTAGCCTGTGCTTCCATTCCACGGACTAATCCGTCGGTTGGTCCCATTGCGATACATCTTACGGTGTCATCACCCAGGTGCTGTGCAACTTCAACGACTAATTTCTCGCCGTCTTTTGTCTGAATATCGATCGCATCATTGATCTCTGGCAGGTTATCACTGCCAAACTTGATATCCAGAACCGCACCGATGACCTGTGTGATCTTTCCTGTACGATTATCTGCCATGTTATTTCCTCCTGCTTCTTATATCGAGTCCATCACTTCAGGGCTTCTGCTCCTGAAATGATCTCTGTTAATTCTTGTGTGATCGCTCCCTGTCTTGCTCGGTTGTATGCAAGTTCTAAGTTTGAGATCATCTCTTCTGCATTGCTTGTCGCAGAATCCATTGCCTGCATTCTGGCTCCATTTTCACTTGCTACAGATGTAACTAAGGCTCCATAGATCATGCTGCAGATATACTTTGGAATTAATAAAGAAAGTGCTTCTTCCGGCTCTGGCTCAAAATTCATTGGAGCCTTGCTTTCAGATTTCTCTTCATTTGCCTGCTGATCATTCTCAATTGGGAGTAATTTTACAAGTTTTGGTTCATGAACCACGGTATTCTTAAAATCAGTGTATGCCAGATAGATCTCACCAATCTCTCCATCTTCAAAAGCTTTTAGAAGCTTCTCTCCTAAGATTCTGGCATCATCATAGACTGGCTCGTTGATCATCTCTGAATCATCAGAAACAATCTCATACCCACGATGTTTTAACGTATCCATCGCTTTATGTCCTACCGCATAGATCATGATATCTTCTTTGTTCATACCGCTGTCCCGGATCAGTTTCACAATATTGTTATTATATCCTCCTGCTAATCCACGGTTGGATGAAATGGTAATGATCCCTTTCTTTGTGGAACCATTTTCCTGTAAATACGGATGATTGATATTACCTGCTTTGGCAAGGATCGAGCTGATCGTCTCATACATCTTATTAAAGTATGCTTTTGACTCATCTGCACGCTGCTTGGCTCTCTGTAACTTTACCGTGGATACAAGTTTCATCGCTTTTGTGATCTGTCCGGTACTTTCGACGCTGGCTTTTCGTCTTTTAATATCAATTATCGATGCCATGACAGATCACCTTACTTTCTAAATGATTCTTTTGCTTCATTGATCGCTTTGATCAGTTTCTCTTCTGTCGCATCATCCATGACTTTCGTCTCGGCGATGCTTGTAAAGATCTCTGGATATTTTGTATCGATCAGTTCAAATAATTCTTTCTGGAAATCAAGAATCTGATCTACTGGCAAGTCTAAGAGATGTTTCTTGACTGCTGCATAAATGATCGCAACCTGTTTCTCAACTGGTAATGGCTGATACTGTGGCTGTTTTAAGATCTCTCTGATTCTCTCACCCTGATCTAATCGTTCTTTTGTATCATCGTCAAGCTCTGATCCAAACTGGGCAAATGCTGCCAGTTCTCGATACTGTGCAAGGTCTGTACGAATTGGTCCTGCAATCTTCTTCATTGCCTTGATCTGTGCAGATCCTCCAACTCGTGATACAGAAAGTCCGGCATTGATCGCTGGTCTGAAACCTGCATTAAACATCTCTGTTTCCAGATAGATCTGTCCATCTGTGATGGAAATAACGTTGGTTGGAATGTATGCAGATACATCACCTGCCTGAGTCTCGATGATCGGAAGGGCTGTTAATGATCCTCCACCTAATTCATCAGATAATCTGGCTGCACGCTCTAAAAGTCTTGAATGTAAATAGAATACATCTCCAGGATAAGCTTCACGTCCAGGTGGTCTGCGAAGAAGTAAGGAAAGTGTACGGTATGCAGTTGCATGTTTGCTTAAATCATCATATACAACTAATACATCTTCTCCTCTCTCCATCCATTCTTCACCGATCGCACATCCTGCGTATGGTGCGATATACTGAAGCGGTGCTAATTCACTAGCTGTAGATGCTACGATCGTTGTATAATCCATCGCACCAAACTCTTCTAATGTCTTGACGATATTAGCAACTGTGGATGCTTTCTGGCCGATTGCCACATAAATACAGTGAACACCCTGTCCTTTCTGATTAATGATCGTATCGATCGCGATCGCTGTCTTACCTGTCTGACGGTCTCCTATGATCAGCTCACGCTG
>ENA-OPSQ01001863-OPSQ01001863.1-human-gut-metagenome-genome-assembly--contig:-NODE-1863-length-13152-cov-2.191952_pt1 | contig 13152 bp, 8 predicted proteins | sample MGYA00241456_ERZ501904 | MGnify/ENA primary metagenome ERZ501904 (study PRJEB25962, sample SAMEA2042452) | human gut metagenome | biome: human gut; feature: human-associated habitat; material: faeces...
AAACAGACAACCAGTGTTAAAGAGATGCAAGACTTTGGGCATTAACCCTGCAACAATGGGTATTGATAAGTCATCAAACAGAAACCCAAAGCAAGGCAGAAAAAAGCAGTCTGAATATGGCTTGCAGCTTAATGAAAAGCAAAAGGTTAAGTTTATATACGGTGTACTTGAGAAGCAAATCAGAAAGTACTATGTAATGGCTACAAAGAAACAGGGCATCACAGGTGAAATGCTACTTCAAATCCTTGAGTCAAGACTTGACAATGTTGTTTTCAGATTAGGTTTGGCTAATACAAGACGTGAAGCAAGACAAATTGTTAATCACGGTCATATCACAGTAAACGGTCAAAAGGTTGATATTCCGTCATACCTTGTTAAGCCGGGTGATGTAATAGCAGTTAGAGAAAAGAGTAAGAACTCTGTTAGAATTAAGGAAATCGTTGAAACAAACGCAAACAGGGTTGTTCCAAAGTGGCTTTCAATGGATAAGAATACACTTACAGGTAAGGTTATCACATTGGCTGCAAGAGATGACATCGACTACGAAGTTGAGGAACACCTTATCGTCGAACTTTATTCTAAATAATTATATGTTACCCTCGGTACGTGGATATATATATATGTTTTTTCGAGAGATTTCGGAGCTTAGATTGCTCCGAAGTCATCTCTAATTATGAAGGAGGGTTCTGAAATGATAGAAATGGAAAAGCCTAATATAGAATGCGTTGAAATGAGTGACGACGGCAGATACGGCAAATTCGTTGTATCTCCTCTTGAGCGCGGTTACGGCACAACTCTTGGTAACTCACTACGCAGAATTTTACTTTCATCATTGCCTGGTGCGGCTGCTACTTCAATTAAAATTGAAGGTGTACAGCACGAATTTTCAACTGTACCCGGTGTTACAGAAGATGTTACAGAGCTTATACTTAACATTAAAAAGCTTGCTTTGAAGATTCACGGTGATCTTCCAAAGACTGTTTACATCGAGGCAAAGGGCGCACAGGAAATTACAGCAGGTGACATAAAGCGTGACGATGATGTTGAGATTTTTAATCCGGATCTTCATATCGCAACACTTAATGATGATGCAAATCTTTATATTGAGATTACTCTATCAAAGGGCAGAGGCTATGTAAGTGCTGATAAGAACAAGCAAGCAATGCAGCCGGTAATCGGAGTAATCCCTGTGGATTCTATCTATACTCCTGTAACAAAGGTTAATTATACAGTAGAAAACACTCGTGTAGGTCAATATACAGATAGAGAACAGTTGGCAGTTGAGCTATGGACAAACGGAACAATTAAGCCTGATGAGGCTGTGTCTTTGGCTGCTAAGATAATGAACGACCTACTTTCATTGTTCGTAGACCTTTCAGATGACGCTAAGAATACTGAAATCATCGTTGAAAAGGAAGAGAACAAGAAGGAAAAGGTTCTTGAAATGACTATCGAGGAACTTGATTTATCAGTTCGTTCATATAACTGCTTAAAGCGTGCTGGTATTAACACGGTTGAAGACCTTACAAACAAATCTGAAGAAGATATGATGAAGGTTAGAAACCTTGGTAGAAAGTCGCTTGAAGAAGTCATAAACAAATTGAATGGTTTAGGTCTTTACCTTAAAAAAGAAGAAGATTAATAGGAGGTAACAGTAATGCCGGGAACAAGAAAGTTAAATCGCCCAACAGACCAAAGAAAAGCTATGTTGCGTAACCTTGTAACAAGCTTCTTGGAAAATGGCAGAATTGAAACTACTTTAACAAGAGCGAAAGAAACTCAGAGCATGGCAGAGAAAATGATTACTCTTGGTAAGACAAATACACTACATTCTCGTCGTCAGGCATTGGAGTTTATCACAAAAGAAGACGTTGTAACAAAGGTTTTCTCTGAAATAGCTCCTAAGTACGCTGACAGAAACGGCGGTTACACAAGAATTTACCAAACAGGTCCTCGTCGCGGTGACAGTGCACCTATGGCAATTCTTGAGCTTGTAGACTAATTAATTGTATATTAAGACGGTTCGCATGAACCGTCTTTTTTGTGTTTACAAAAATAGAAAAGTGTGATATAATAATTTTGCGATAGAAATGAATATTTAATACCAAATCAGTTTACGTTAGTAAAAAACGTAAGCTTTCTTTGATATATACTGATTTGGTGTAATTTCTGTCGCAAGAATACAAGCAAAGCTGCGTTTTTAGTGCGTGGTTTTGCCACGCACTTTTTTTATGGAGGTTTGTATTATGGAAGAGATTTTTGGATTTAATGACCAATTTTTTGACGAGCGTATTGAAGTGGCAATGTTACATCTTGAGGGCAACGACAGTAAATATAACAAGGTATTTAACAAACTCAGTGCAACTCTTTCGGATATGTTTCACCATTATTATGACGGCGGAAAAGGTATACCTGAAGGATATGAGGAGCGTATACAGTATTTTTTTGAAAATATACAGGGTATTGATAATGTAAGATTACGTACCGTATATTTTGCCGCTGTAGTTGATTGTATGAATATGTTAGTAAAGTTAGGTTACATAAAGATATAAAAAAACGACTGTTTCAAAACAGTCGTTTTTGTTTGTCTTAAATTACATTAACTTTTGCAATCTTTCGTTTACTGCAAGTAAGAATTCTTCTGTATCAACCTTTTGCTTATTTTCAAGAGTTGAAAGAGCGGCAAGGTCGCCTGTCATAACGCCTTCTTCGATTGTTTGGATTGTAGCTTTTTCAAGATTATCAGCAAACTTGATTAGGTCGTCAAGACCGTCCATTTCGCCTCTCTTACGAAGTGCGCCTGTCCAAGCAAACAATGTTGCAACAGAGTTTGTTGAAGTTTTTTCGCCCTTTAAATGCTTGTAGTAATGTCTTTGAACAGTACCGTGAGCAGCTTCATACTCATAAACACCGTCAGGTGATACAAGTACTGATGTCATCATAGCAAGTGAGCCGTAAGCTGTCGCAACCATATCTGACATAACGTCACCGTCATAGTTCTTACAAGCCCAAATATATCCGCCGTTTGAACGGATAACTCTTGCAACCGCGTCATCAATCAATGTATAGAAGTATTCGATACCGGCTGCCTCAAACTTTTCTTTATATTCGTTATCATAGATTTCTTGGAATATATCCTTGAAACGATGGTCATATTTCTTTGAAATTGTGTCCTTTGTTGCAAACCAAATATCTTTCTTCATATCAAGAGCATAGTTGAAACATGCTTTTGCAAAGCTGGCAATAGATTCATCTCTGTTATGAACACCTTGAATAATACCGTCCTCGTTGCTGAAATCGTAAATTAATTCACGAGTTTCTTTTCCGTCCTTGTCTGTGCAAACAAGCTCAGCCTTACTGCCGGCTTTAACCTGCATTTCGACGTTCTTATAAATATCGCCGTATGCGTGACGTGCGATTGTTATAGGCTTTGTCCAAGTCGGAATGTAAGGAGTGATACCCTTAACAAGAATAGGTGTTCTGAAAACTGTACCGTCAAGCATGGCACGGATAGTACCGTTAGGCGATTTCCACATTTCCTTTAGGTCATATTCTGTCATTCTTGCAGCGTTAGGTGTGATTGTCGCACACTTAACTGCAACACCGTATTTCTTTGTTGCATTCGCACTGTCAACTGTAACTTGGTCGTTAGTTTCGTTTCTGTGTTCAAGACCCAAATCATAGTATTCAGTCTTTAAGTCTATGTAAGGTGTAAGAAGAATATCCTTAATCATCTTCCATATGATTCTTGTCATTTCGTCGCCGTCCATTTCGACAAGCGGTGTTTTCATCTGAATTTTTGCCATTTTCTTATACTCCTTTTTATTATAGATAAAAAGGGACTGTAAAAAGCCCCCTTGCTGTTTATTATCTTAGCATATAAATTTAATTATGTCAATGTTCATTTTGACGAATTAAGTAAATCGGAAAAATCCTCATACGGCAATGGTTTAGAATAGAAATAACCCTGAACCATATTACAGCCTGCATTTTTTAAGAAATCACGTTGACTTTGTGTTTCGACACCCTCGCAGATTGTTTTAACGTGAATTTTTGATGCCATATTAATAATTTCCTCAACAATAACTTGACTTCGCTGAACATCTTCAGTACTGTCGATAAATACCTTGTCAATTTTAAGTGTATCAATCTGCACTTTTCTAAGCAGGTTAAGCGATGAGTAACCACTTCCGAAGTCGTCCATTGATATTGTAAAACCGTGTTCTTTCAAATTGTATATAAGTGCGATTGCCGAGCTGTCCTCTTGACTGAATATACTTTCTGTAATTTCCATTTCAATATACTGCTTAGGCACTTTGTACTTTGCGACAACCGCCTCAAGCTTGTCAACAAAATTCGTATCCGAAAGGTGACATCTTGAAACGTTCATTGAAATAGGAATAACCTTTTTACCCATATCAAGACGATGTTTTTGCATTTTCAAAACCTGTTCATATACATAGAAATCAAGGTCAACAATAAAGCCGTTGCGCTCAAAAACAGGGATAAATACGCCCGGTGAAATAATGCCCTTTTCCTTGTGATTCCAACGCACAAGCGCCTCCGCACCGATGATTGTATCATTTGCAATCTCGTATTTCGGCTGATAGTAAACGACAAATTCACCCTTGCTCAATGCACGGACCATTTCACTTTCAATCATATTTTTCATATTAAGTTTTTTGTTCATATCGTCCGTGAAATAGCAGATATAATTTGTATTTCGCACCGATGTGTACTTTTTGGCAATATTTGCTCTGTCAATGTAAAGTGACAGGCTCAAAGCGGGATTGTAACGCGGAATAGGGCAAACACCGATTTTTAGCGGTACTTTATAATTTGTTGTGTTATGTATTGAAATATCCAAGTCCACAAGGCTCTTTAAAAGTTCGCGGTTTTGTGAAGTGTCCTCAACGAGAATTAAGAAACTGTCACTTTGCGAACGTGCGTAAAGTCCGTTTTTGTGGAATTTTGATTTTATATTCTTGGCAATGTTCATAAGCGTCTGGTCGCCGACTATGTGACCGAAACGTTCGTTTATAAGTTTGAAGTTCCTTGCGTCAAGCGATGTGAGTAAGTATGATTTATCGCTGTTGTTATCCAATATTTTTTCAGCCGTTTTCATAAAATACTGCTTATTCGGAATTTGCGTAAGTGTGTCCGTATGCAGAAGTTTTTTGTAATAATATTCACGCCATTTTATGAATACGATTATCGCGATTATAACAAGCAATATTATAAATATCCATTGCTTGTTTGTTTTCAACATATCTTTTACTGTCGGAACATATATATGATTTAATGTGTAGACTTTCCTTTCAAGTTCCGAATTTGTAAGTGTTACATTTTGGATTGTCTTGTTCAAAAGGCTTACGATATGCTGATTGCAGGTAAGGTTGGAAACACCAAGACTTGCGGGAACTTCAACGTCAAAGTCTTGCAATATTGAAAGCTTAGGATGCGCAATCAAACTCGTTTTAGTCTGTAAATCTGTCGACGAAACAAGTACAGCTGAAACAGTGTCGTTTTCGACTGCCGTTAAAAGTGAGTCAATGGATGAATATTTTTCGACAGACCATTGTTTGTATTTGTCGTCAAGATAATCTGTAATCCACGAATCGTCTGCCAATATGCCGACGTGAATTTCACTGTCCTCAAAAATGTTCGTGTCTTTTTTCACTAACGGCAAGTATGAAACCTTTGTATAAGGCAGTGTTGCAGTGGTAAGACCTTGTTTTGAACCTGAAACCGTAAGAATTATGTCGGCTTTGCCCATAACAATTCCGTTCATTGACATTTCGGATTGATCGTACGAGATAAATTCAATTTCAAAACCGGCATTGTCGGCAACTTTTTTGATAATATCTTCGTATATACCGTTATATTCGCCCGTGTCCTTGTCATAATATGATGACGGATAATTGTTGTCGGGCGCAAGTATGCGAAGTTTAGGGTGATTTTCCTTTGCTGTCTGCTCTTCTTTCGTGTAGCCTATTGAATTGCTGTAAGGGCGTTTAAACAGCTTTGTATATTCCATTGACAGATAGAACGGATTTTGTATTTTGTATTGATTTATAGCGCTGTTTAGCTTTGTAAGAAGATTGGTATTGCCTTTTTTTACGGCACAGTAGTAGTCAAATTTGCCGCCTTTGGCTATTAACTTTAATCCGTCGGGATTGTTTGTTGTAGGTGTAAAAATTGCGTCGATTGAATTGTTTTTCACGGCATTTAACATATCGTCCACAGTATCGTAATAAACAGGAATGTATGTAAAATTATTTGCAGCCGAAAAATCGGAAAGAATTTTTTCTATATACGAATTTTTAAGTAAGCCGATTTTAATTTGATTGAATGTATCAAATTCTTCAAAATATAATTGCTTGTAATCAGTGGTATAAAGTCCTAAAAAGCCTGTTGCGATAGGTGATGATGTATAGTCAACATACGCCAAAAAGGCATCACTCGCAGGAACCATACATAAAAAATCTATATTTCCGCTTTGAAGGTCGGAAATACCTTTATTAAAAGTTGTGTCATCGAAGTTTATTTCGTTAGCTATAAAATTTGTACTTGCAGTTGTATCTAAAATAGTATTTACACTATCCTCGGCATATTCACTGATACTGTTGCCGTCAAAGCTGTAATCATCAAGAATACCGGCTTTTAGCGTATTCGTTTCAGCATATACCGAAAAAGAAGCAACCGCGATAACAAGCGCAGCAAGAGTAGATGTTAAAAGCATTAAAATAATTGCTTTTATGTTTTTCATTCAAATTCCCCTTTGTTTAAATCCTCTCTCTCATATATTATATACCACATTGTCCAAATGTTCAAACAAAAAATTAAAAAAATATAAAAAAATATTGCAGACAAAACCTTTAAGGGGGTATCTGCTTTATATTTGGTATACATATTATAAGTTATCGTGCATATACATATAACATATATTTTGGACAAAAGGAGGAAACAAAAAGTGGAAGAATACAATATTTACAGTGATATAGCACAGAGGAGTCAAGGAGATGTTTATATAGGTGTAGTCGGACCGGTCAGAACAGGTAAATCTACATTTATAAAAAAGTTTATGGATTTGCTTGTAATACCTAATATAGAAAATGTGTATCAGGCAGAGAGAACACGAGATGAATTGCCACAGTCCGCCGGCGGCAGAACGATTATGACGACAGAGCCGAAGTTCATACCGAATGAGGCGGTTGAAATATCCCTGGGCGATAATGCACATTTAAAAGTGAGAATGATTGACTGCGTCGGCTATATCGTGGACAGTTCGCTTGGGTATGTGGAGGATAACGAGCCGAGAATGGTTACAACTCCGTGGTTTGACCACCCGATTGCTTTTAATGAGGCGGCGGAAATAGGTACGAAAAAAGTTATTTGCGAACATTCGACTATCGGTCTTGTTGTTACGACTGACGGTACGATTACGGAGATTGACAGAAACGATTATGTTGACGCCGAAAACAGAGTTATAAATGAATTAAAGGCGATTAATAAGCCGTTTATCGTACTGTTAAATTCGGTAGCACCTAATTCACAGAGTGCACAGAATTTAAAGGCTGAACTTGAGGCAAAGCACGGTGTACCTGTTGTGGCGGTGAATTGTGAAGAACTTAATGCAACGGATATACATAATATTATTGAAACGGTGTTGTTTGAATTTCCGCTTAAAGAAATTAATATTAAAATTCCAGATTGGATTGAAGAACTTGACAGTGAGCATTGGCTGAAAAAAGAGATATACGGTGCGATAATCGAAAAAATCGAGGACGTAAACCGTATTCGCGATGTGCGTGCATTGTCGGACGGTATGGGTGAGTGCGGTTTTGTTCAGCGTTCGTATATCGAGGGTATGGATTTGGGTGACGGTACGGTTAAGCTGTGTATGGAACTTCCGCAGGAGCTTTTCTATCGTGTGCTTGGTGAAATGTCCGGCTTTGAAATTGACGGCGAACATCAGCTTATGACGCTTATGTCGGAGCTGGCACAGATGAAAGCACAGTATGATAAGGTGTCATTCGCACTTCACGAGGTGATGGAAAAGGGTTACGGAATTGTGTCACCGTCAACAGAAGAATTGACTCTTGACGAACCGAAAATCGTTAAACAAGGCGGTAGATTCGGTGTTAAACTTAAAGCGTCCGCACCGTCTATACATATGATTCGTGCGGATATTGAAACGGAAGTAAGCCCGATTGTCGGTACTGAAAAACAGTCGGAGGAACTTGTGCATTATCTGTTGTCGGAATTTGAAACGGATCCGACAAAAATTTGGCAGTCGAATATATTCGGTAAGTCGCTTTATGAGCTTGTAAATGAGGGACTTCATAATAAACTTTCAAGAATGCCTGAATCGGCAAGAATGAAATTAAAAGAAACTTTGCAGAGGATTATTAATGACGGAAGTAACGGCTTGATTTGTATAATTCTGTAATAAGGGGCTTGATAATGAAACGTATAATAGCTGTAATCTTCGTGATTCTTTGTTTGTGCGGGTGCGATATGAAACGTATCCGCACAGAAAGCAGTATAAAGGAATATGAAACCGATTTTTCAACGGTGCATGCCGAAACAGTTAAATTCAGCGGTATGAAAAACAGTGAGTTTGAAAAAAATATCAACGCACAGATACAACAGTCCATAGACAGTGACCTTGTTGCTTTTGATTCCAAAGCACAGGAATGTAAGGATAATTTGCAAATGGGGAACAAGTGCGTTATGGAGATAGGTTGGGAGGAAACTTATAATAAAAATGATTTTATCAGTGTGGTTGAAGAAAAATATATTTATACCGGCGGTGCAAGAGGTACAACGGTGCATATTCCCGTAAATATAGATGTGTCTGGTGAAAAGGAAGTGAAACTTGCGGATTTGTTTGCTGATGACGGGTATGTCAGTACGCTTAACAGAATGATTAATGAAGAAATGGAAAAACATTCGGAAGAATATAAGGATTTGTGGGCAAAGCCTGAAATAAAACAGGAACATCAGACGGATTTTTATATTCAAGACGATGATTTGGTTATATTCTTTCAACCGTATGATTTGTCATACTATGCTCGTGGATTCGTGGAATTTAGACTTGATTTGGAAGATTTGTCCGGGTATATGAAAGAGGAATATAGACGGCTGATTGATTAGGGGCGACCATCGGTCGCTCTTTTTTTGCCACCCCACAGTCGCGTTTGCGACAGCTCCCCTCAAGGGGAGCCATACGGAAAGCCTCTCATAGAGGAGAGGTGTCACGGAGTGACGGAGTGGTGGCAACCTTACACATTAATTTCAAAATGATAACTACCGCCTACAAGTGTATGAATATCACCGTTAGGCAATTTCAAAGTTGCGGTTGTATTAGTCGGAACGGTGCAATCATACGTAAATTTACCGTCATGCAATTTCCATGCAGAACTGATTTTACCGTAAGGTGACGTAAAACTGCCTTTGGCATAAGTTAAACCGCCTCCGAATTTCGGTGCAAGCATAAATGATTTATACCCAAATTCAACGGGACGAATACCGAGTATATCGGTAAAGAACCATTGACCTATCGCACCGTAAGAATAATGGTTAAACGAATTCATTGAAACATCGCCGAAAGTGCCTGTTTCGGCAATATACGAATTCCAACGCTCCCATATGGTTGTAGCACCGTTTTTGACACTGTAAAGCCAAGACGGATTGTCTTCCTGCTCAAGTAACTTAAAAGCAACATCATCAAGACCGACTTTTGAAAGTGCAGGTGCAAGATGTGATATACCGAGAAAGCCGACTGTAAGTTTGCCGTTGTTTCTCAATATTGAGTTTTTGAAATATTTTCTTGTATTTTTAAGCTTGTCTTTGGGGATAAGATCAAAGTCAACTGCAAGTGCATATGCTGTTTGACTCGGACAGTGCGGAGTGTTTTCGGCATAATATGTATATCGCGTAACACTTCCGTCAAGTGCGACCGATTCGCCGCAATGTGCGGTCTGTGAACTCACTTCGCCGTAATACGAAACAGAGCCGTCATCATTAACCCACGCATCATTGAATGCACGTTTTATATTTTCAAATAATTCAGTATATCGTTTTTCATCATCGGTTTTGCCGAGAATGTACGCGGTTCTGCGGAGTATGTCGGCAGAATGTGCGGCATATGCCGTTGCGGAATATATGTAAGGCGTGGAATTGTCATAAGTAAGGTGGTCGCCACGGCATTGCTGTACTTGAATATACGGAATTGTCGCAAGGTCGGATTGTTCCGGTACTTCCTTGCCGTCAACCGTTCGTACACCGTAATTACGGCGGTCAGTGCTGCTTTGATATTCAACCCACTTTTTCATCATATCATAGCATTTTTTAAGTATGCGTATATCGCCGTATGTTTCATACATTTCCCACGGCACAATCGTTGCGGCGTCGCCCCAACCGCCGCAACCGTCAATTTGGTTATCACCGCCAAGAGGAGCGGTATCGGGAACAGCACCGTTTTTATTGTACATAGTTTGTGCGTCAATCAAATCATCAAGCCATTTGTCGATAAACGACTTTATGTTCATATTATGTGCACCTGTTTTTGCGAAAACCTGCATATCACCCGTCCAACCCATACGCTCGTTGCGTTGCGGACAATCAGTGGGAATTAGCAGAAAATTGCCGATTTCACCCCAACGGATATTGTGCTGAAGTCTGTTAATAAGCGGATTTGAACATTCAAATTCACCTGTAACAGTGTCAATATTCGATATTGCAAGACCGTCAACCGAGATAATCATATCTTTTGATATATTGCAACCGTTACCGCTGATTTCCACATATCTGAAACCGTGTGACGCGAAAGTAGGAATAAACTCCTCCGTATCACGTCCGCAAAGTGTATAAATATCGGTATTTGCGGCGGAACGCAGATTTTTTATATAAATACTGCCGTCTTTATACGTCATTTCGCCGTAACGAATTTTAATCGACTGACCGCATTTACCTTTAACTTTCAATTTTATTGCTCCGACCATATTTTGACCGACATCATAAACGAAATGATTTTTCGGATTTTCACACACGAATTTACCGACAAAGTTTTTTATAATTTTTGCAGTATTACCCTTTTGGGCGGTTAATTTAAAATCAGTATCGGATAGTGTGCCGTTTGTCGGGACAGGCTTTTTAGGTTGTTGTTTGATACCGCATTTAACCCAGCGTTTATCGTCCGCAAGGGGATTGTATTCAAGTCTTGCGTCATAGCTTTCACCGTCAAAATAATCACAGTCGTTTATCGGTGCTTTATCAGTAAACTCCCACGAACTGTCTGTTTTGATAACCTCGCTTGTTCCGTCAGTGTAGACAATATTCAGCATAGCAATAAACGAACTCTCTTTGCCGTATATCATAGCACCGCTGTAACCGCAAAAGCCCGAATAATGTCCTCTTCCAAGAACTGCACTTATGACATTTTTACCGTCTGCAAGCATATCGGTAACGTCAAAAGTTTGGTATTGAATTCTTAGTCTGTAGTCGGTAAAACCGGGATTGTAAAAATCGTCACTGACTTTTTCGCCGTTTATGCAGGCTTTGTAAAAACCTTGCGCAGACGCATAAAGACGTGCCGATTTAATTGTTTTTTCTATATTGAAACGTTTGCGGAGATTTACAGACGGTACGGGATTGACAATTTCAAATGCGTTGTTGATTGTGAGTTTTCCGTTTTCGCATGCGCCGAGTGCCGAAAGTAAACCGTTTTCAAAATTATCCTCTTGCAAAACAAGATTGTTTGTTTCGATTTTTAAGTGGTTGATTTCGGCAACGCTGTTTAGCTGATTAAAGCCGACAGACATTAAAAATGTCTTGCGTGGCTGATTTATGATATTTTTCGGAAGAATATCTTCATCAATTACTTTTTGACCGTTCAGATAAAGAAGTACATTTGTTTTGTTTACCGATAATTCAAGGCTGTCGGAATGTTCGGTAACGTGGAATGTACCGAGTAATTTTTTATACGGAATATTGTCATTCCAAGCATTGTCGGATATTTCGTAAACAGAAACGCTGTCTTTGCCGATGTTAAATAGGACATAGTTATCTTTATTTCTTGCGTTCACAACCAAACCGAGATTGTCCGACTTGAAAGTACAAGAAATTTTATAATTATCAACGGCATATGTGTTGACGGTTTCTTGCGGACTGCCAATCCAATCGGCATTAAATTCATTATTCATTAAGCCTGTTTCAAAATCGGCAGTATCGCTTGTGTATTCATTGCCTTGCTCGTCCCATACGCTTACTTGCCAAGAATACTTTGTCATAGCCGATAAAGACCGACCGTCGTATTCAATGCAGATTGAGCGGTCAGACGTAACTTTACCGCTGTCCCAAACCGTATCCTTGTCGGAGAGAACAATAATTCTGTAAGCGGTTTGAAGAGTACCGCTGATTTTCGATTGCAGTTTCCAAGAAAATCGCGGTTTCTTTTCATCAATTCCGATTGGATTTATTAAATCCTCTGTTTTCATATCGTAAATAATCATAATTCTAATCTCCGTCTGTTTTATTAATATCATTATAACATATCACAATATAAAATGTTTCAAAATTTTGCTTGAAATCGTTTATTTTTTGCTTTGTATTTTGACATTGCATATAATATTTGATATAATATGTAAGTTAAAAGAAGGGAGAAATTAGAATGAAGAAAAATGTAAAGAAAATAACGGTCGGAGGACTGCTTATCGCATTGGCACTTGTATTGCCTATGGCATTTCATTTAACGGGAGTACCGCAACCTGGTCAAGTATTTTTGCCTATGCACATACCTGTATTACTCGGAGGATTTGTTTTAGGACCTGTGTTTGGATTTTTTGTAGGATTGTTTTCACCGATTATAAGCTCTGTTTTGACGGGTATGCCGGCAGTAGGCAGATTGCCGTTTATGATGATTGAGCTTGCGGTATACGGATTGGTAAGCGGTTTGATGTATAATACATTTAAGTTTAATAAGAAGAAAATGGGTACATATATTTCACTTTTAACTGCAATGCTTTGCGGTAGAATTGTGTATGCAATTTCATTGTTTGTTGCGGTAAATCTTATGGGTATACAGTGTGGCGGACCTATTGCGGCAGTTACCGCAACAGTCAGCGGTGTACCTGGAATTATAATTCA
>ENA-OPSQ01001865-OPSQ01001865.1-human-gut-metagenome-genome-assembly--contig:-NODE-1865-length-13139-cov-3.284699_pt1 | contig 13139 bp, 15 predicted proteins | sample MGYA00241456_ERZ501904 | MGnify/ENA primary metagenome ERZ501904 (study PRJEB25962, sample SAMEA2042452) | human gut metagenome | biome: human gut; feature: human-associated habitat; material: faeces...
AGCTTGAGGAAGATTCAACTATCCGGAATTTCCGGATAGTTCAAACCGAAGGTTCACGTCAGGTAAGTCGTGATACAAAGCATTACAATCTTCAAATGATTATTGCTGTTGGATTCAAGGTAAACAATGAGCGAGCAGTGCAATTTCGTAAGTGGGCCAATGGCATCGTGAAGGACTACACCATCAAAGGCTGGGTCATGGATGATGAACGTCTGAAAAATGGTGGATCCGTACTTACGGTAGAATACTTTGACCGTTTGATTGAGCAGATTCGTGAAATCCGTCTCTCTGAACGTAGATTTTATCAGAAGATAACAGACATCTATGCTACAGCTCTTGATTATGACCGGACAGCAAAAACAACAAAGCAGTTTTTTGCAAAGGTCCAAAACAAGATGCATTATGCAGTTCACGGACATACGGCAGCGGAGTTGATTTATGAGCGAGCCGATGCAGATAAGCCACACATGGGATTAACCACTTGGGCAGCAGCACCGGAAGGTAAGATTGTAAAAAGCGATGTGAGCATTGCGAAGAATTATCTTTCAGAGAAAGAAATGCGTTCACTGGAGCGTATTGTATCTGCTTATCTGGACTTAGCAGAGGATCGCGCAGAACGTCACATTCCGATGACAATGGAGGACTGGGCAAAGCGTCTGGATTTATTCCTGATGGCTGATGACAGAGAGGTTCTTCAGGATGCAGGTAAAATCACTGCCGAGATTGCTAAAGCAAAAGCTGAAACTGAATTTGAAAAATATCGTGTTATTCAGGATAGGCTGTTTATGTCTGACTTCGATAAATACATGCTGGAACTGGAAGAGAATGTGAAAAAGTAGTATTGCTATTAAAATTTCTTGTTGTATTTTCAGTTTGCCAAGGAGGCGAATCATGCAAAAATATACAGATGACGATATTAGGAATATGAATAAAATAACATGTAAAATAGCGGCGGATTATTTGGGGATATCTCCTATGGCAGTAAGTATTGGTATGAGGAATAGCCTTCTTCCGATTGGATTTGCTGTTCATAATGAGGAAAGAGATAGAACATATTCTGAAAGCTGGACATACCATATTGTTGCTGAAAGATTAATAGCTTATAAGTATGGAAGGATTTCAGAAGTTCAGGTTCAAAATATTGAAAAGAATTTATCAATGATCATACAACAGTTTGAGGAAATGAAAAAAGACCTGGTTTTTCTATTAAGCGAAAACGGGGATCAGCAGAATTAGAATTATATGAGTATGCGTTTTCGCTGGGAAAGTATTCGGATGCAGATAAGAAGTACGAAGGAAAGGAATTACCAGGATGGAGAATGAAAATGGAATAATAAAATTAACCCGACAACAAATCTATGATGATATATGGAAACTTTCTGTTGCAGGTGTGGCAAGAAAGTACAATTTGCAGTATGCACGTCTTATAAAATCTTGCAGAGAGGCTGATATTCCTTTTCCATCATCAGGATATTGGGCAAGAAAAAATTTCGGAAAGGATGTATCTGCGGAAGTTATACCATTGTCTGGAGATGGAAGTTTGTTAGTGAATCTTTGGACGAATGATTCTTTTGTAAAAAGTATTAAGAGAACAAAAGTTGAAGAGAGGAAAAATGTTCAGGAAGAATTATCTGTTACACAGAATAAATCTAGATTAGAAAAGAAGTCTGTAGAAAAAGAGACAGTTACAGCTCATGAAAGAAGTGGAATGCTTGAGTTCCTAGATGAGGAGGAAAGACGAAAAGTTCTGAGCGTAGCATGTTCTCTTGAAATTAGTGAGAATACACGATTACATAGGGCTTTGGTTCAATATAAGAAACAAATTTCTGAGTACAATGCAGAATTAAAGAATGTGCAAAATCAGAGATATTATAATAAGTCGAAAAATGAGCCTGAATTTTTCAAAGAAGTATCTAAGGAAGGAACCAAACGTTTAATGGCAATTCTTGATGCATTGTTTAAGGCGGTTGAAAAATTAGGAGGTTCTGTTAATGATGATTTATCAATGAGAATAAGAAATGATGTTGTGCGTATTAGAGTGGCAGAGACAAAAGAAAAAATTAAGCATGAAATTACCAGACAAGAAGCGCAGGCATTATTGAAATATGAAGATGAAATCAAAAGACATAGTTGGGCTTCGAAACCACAAATTCGTCTATATGATTATATTTATAACGGAAAGCTTAGAATTGTATTTGGCGAGAAAAGTTATATACGTGATTCAGAGAAAGAAAAATTGGAGGATCGTTTAGGGGACATTCTGATTTCTTTATATGAAAAAGCTGAAGAGAATAGAATTGTTAGAGAACAAATAGAAGAAGAACAGAGGAAGCGTGAAGAGGAAGCTAGTAGACAAGAAGAAATTCGTAAGCGTAAGGATAATGAAATAAGACTCACGAAAGAACTAGCCAATAAAGCAGAAGATTATCGTATAGCATCTGAAATAAGGACATACATAAAAGCAATGATTGAGAATGAAAATGAAGAAGCAACTCCTGAATGGATTGAGTGGGCTTCCAGGAAAGCTGATTGGTATGATCCTACTAAGGATGTTGAAGATGAGTACCTTGGAAAAAGAGAACATGGTAAGAATAAAGAGGAGAAAGATATCGATAAAGTATCCGTGAAACGTGGTTGGTATTGGTAATGATTTTTAGATGTTTGTATGAATAAAATTTAGGTAGGATATATCAAATAATATATGATGGCATGGCTTATAACAACCATGCCATTTTTTGTAAAAAACAACATGACATAATCGGATTGACTAATGAAAGATGAAGATATATAATACAGACAAAACGAGATTGGCATGAATGGAGGACATGGTAATGGAGAAACCTGTAACACTTGAAGCGGCATTAAAAAGAATTGATGAGTTGGAAAAAGAGAATGCAGATCTTCGGGAGAAATTGGAGTATTACAGAAACAGAAAATTAAGCGGACGGCAAAAACATAACGCTAAGTGGATGGCAATTTATAATGATTTTGTTGCTGGGTATGAGGATGGCATGACAATGGTAGAAATTGCAAAGCGGAATAACGTCAGTGAGAGGACGATCTATCGATATAAGGCTTATTATGACAAGGTAAGGCAAGAAGAGGATAATAAGTAAATCATTTGCACATCATTAAAAATTGATTGTATGGATTTTGCGGTGGATTTTTTGTACCGCAAATATGAAATGGAAAATGTTTGCGGTCACAGTTTGTGACCGCAAAATAAGGAAGGAAAATTATGTCAGAAGATAAAAAGAAATTGCAGTAATTGAAATTACAGAAGAATACATGAAGAAGCGGCTTTATGAATTCAGAGGGAAAAAAGTTATGCTTGATTCTGACTTGGCAGAAATTTATGGATATGAAACCAAAAATTTTAAAAGGCAGGTTAAGAATAACATTGCCAAATTTGAAGGCGATGATTTTACGTTTGAATTAGATGATGAGGAAGTGGAAAAGCTTTCAAGGCGCAAAAATTTCACCTTGAATATGGGAAGAGATTCAAATATAAAATACAAACCGTATGTGTTTACAGAACAGGGAGTATCTAAATATGCTCCAATTATTGCCACGCTGTTGAAAAATCCAACCTTGATTTTACCACAATAGTTGAAAGTAAAAGATTGCATATTTGTGGTATTATCTGCATCATTTTAGTATAATACACCTTAAGATAGCGAAGTCTTATTACGTCTGGTATGAATGCATATATGATATTGGTTATCAGGATATTGTGTTTTAGGGGCAAAATGAATCATGAACTACGAAAACATTTTACAATTTAAAGGAACGTGGCGTGTGTATCAGGCACGGGTGCTGGATCGGGCGGAGCATTATGTGCGGGATGGCAAGATCCATATCGTGGCGGCTCCGGGTTCGGGAAAGACTACGCTTGGAATTGAACTGATACGCAGGCTGCAGGGAACGGCACTGGTGCTTGTGCCGACCATTACGATCCGGGAGCAGTGGATCGCACGGATCAAAGAGGCATTTTTGTGTGACGGTGTGAATGCGGAAGCGTATCTGTCACAAAGTCTCAAAAATCCGCGTGCAATCACAGTGACTACATATCAGGCATTGCATAGTGCCATGACGCAGATACAGGATGGAGAAGAGGATTATCAGGGATTTTCTCTGCTCCAGGTATTGCAGGATGCAAAGGTAGATACGCTTTGTCTTGACGAATGCCATCATCTGCGAAGCGAGTGGTGGAAATCGCTGGAAAGCTTGAAGGAGAAGCTGATCGATGTGACAACAATCGCACTTACAGCGACACCGCCATATGATTCGACACCTGCCATGTGGAACCGCTATATCGCGATGTGCGGCGAGATTGATGAGGAGATTACGACACCGGAGCTGGTGAAGGAGGGAAGCCTCTGTCCGCATCAGGATTATGTGTACTTCAATTATCCGACGAAACAGGAAGAAGCGGAAGTGATGCGGTATATGCAGGCACATCCGGACTGTAAGGAGTTAGATCCGGAGATAGAGAAGCATCTGACGAATTCCCTTGGAAAGATCGAAAGCATCCGCCAGATTACACAGCATGAATATGCATCACTTCATGGAAGGCTGCATATGCTGATTCTCACGGATTATATACGGAAGGAACATGAAAAATCAATCGGTAACCGGGAAGCAGATGTGAATCTGCTTGGAGTGCTGCCGCTCTTTGAGAATCTTCGGCGGGATGCGCAGGATATGTGGTCGGACATGCGGCTTGGTGTGTTATGTGGAAGTATCATTGTGATACCCGCCGAGGCGAAGGATGCATTATTAAAAACTGTGGGTGATGCAGGCACAGTGACATTCTCGAAGCTTGGAAGTCTGCCGGAGACTGAGTATGTGAAGGTATCCGCAGTTGGTGACTCGCATTTCCTGATACCGGCGGTGACACAGTTATTTGCAGATGGATATATACAGGTGTTGATCGGTACGAAATCGTTGCTTGGCGAAGGCTGGGATTCGCCGTGCATCAATTCTTTGATTCTTGCAAGTACGGTTGGTTCGTTTATGCTCAGTAACCAGATGCGTGGCAGAGCCATCCGCACATGGGACAGAGAACCGGATAAGACAAGCAATATCTGGCATCTGGTATGCTTAAAACCATGGTATGAGAGTTCGTTCGGGACGAAACCGGAGACGAGTGAGGATTACCGGATGCTCACCAGACGAATGGAACATTTCTTAGGTCTGCACTACACGGAGGATGTGATTGAAAATGGTTTGGCACGTCTGTCGATCATACAGAAACCATTTACAAAGGCGAATGTAGCGGACATGAATGCGACGATGCTCGCCTTATCGAAGGAGCGGAGCCGATTGCGGGAGCGCTGGAACCGTTCACTCACGATCTATCCGAAGATGGAGGTCGTGACAGAGGTAAAAGTGCGGGATAAAGCGGTGCCAAGGGCTGCGTTTCATGATGCGGTAGCAAAGATGATATTCTCGATATTCCTGTTGTGTGCTGCATGGTATATGGCGGCGCAGACAGGTGCGAAAACCGGGAGTGCGTGGCTTGGAACGCTAGCCGGAATATTTACGCTGGCAGGACTGGGGATGCTTTCTTACTGCTTCCCAAAGATGTTTATGCTTGGAAGTCCGTACGAACGGTTGAAGACATTTGGCAAGGGAATCCGGAAAGCACTGGAGAAGCAGAAGCTTTTGGATATGCCGGACAGTAAGGTTGTGACGGAGACGCCGGAGGCGTATAAACATGTCGTATATCTGCAGGGCGGAAGCGGGAGAGATGGCGCGCTTTTTTCCCGGTGTGTGAATGAGTTTTTTGCACCGATTGAGAATCAGAAATATATCTTAGTCAAGCATGGAAGACAAAGAGGAAACGACCGTTTCTTTGCAGTGCCGGATTGTTTTTCAGCGAAGAAGGAACAGGCAGAGCAGTTTACAGAGTGCATGCGTCCATATATCGGTGCATACGATTGTGTTTATACGCGGGCAGGACAAGGCAATGTTTTGCTGCAGGAGGCACAGAAGGCTGCCTATGCGAATCAGGAAGCACGCTGCAGTATGCGGCGGAAGGTAACAGGAAGAAAGTAGAAAGCAGATGAAATGGCAGAAAAATTGAAAAAACACGCATCAAAGCTTATACTTGGAATCCGAGGGGAGGATATCAAATTTGACCCTCAGAATATTGATGTATATAAGGATAATAAGATGCATTTCTTCGATTGCGAGATAGAAGAATTGATTGAATTATAGGAGGACTTTGAATGAGTAAATTAAAGAAAGCGGAAGAGTTTGTAAATGTTCATAGAGTCAAAAAAGAACAATTCCCAGCGTTTCATGTAACACCGCCGTGTGGGTGGATGAATGACCCAAATGGTTTTTCTTCTTATCATGGAAAAATTCATTTGTTCTATCAGTTTCATCCATATAATGAGGCGTGGGGACCGATGCATTGGGGACATTCGGAGACAACAGATTTTGTAAAATGGACTGAACTTCCCATCGCACTTGCACCAGACCAAAGTTACGATGATGCAGGGTGTTTTGGAAGCTATAAAGAGTGCTTCAGAAATAACTCCTGACAAAATATGCTTAGGAGACAAAAAAAATAAAGTTACATATAAACAGTTTTGGAAAATGATTAACAAAGGAGCTTCATTTTTGGAAGAAAATGGAGTAAAAAACGTATATCAGAACCAATGCCTTGCGATTGGAAACGGAAAAACATATACTAAGCTTGCGCAAAATCCGGTTGTAACAGGAGATATGATGCCGGAACATTTCAGCCGGGAACATTTCCGGGATCCGAAGATCTGGAAAGAGGAAGATGGCTATTATATGGTTGTTGGAAATAAGACGGATGATGGAAAACCGCATGTTGTTTTGTTCCATTCAGAGGACGCAATTAGCTGGGAGTATGTGTCAGTGCTTGCAAAAGACGATACCGGTATGCTTGGAACGATGTGGGAGTGTCCGGATTTCTTCTGCCTGGATGGTGCATATGTATTAATTACATCTCCGCAGAATCTAAGTGCGGATGAAGAATTTCATAATGGAAACAATTCGGTTTATTATATGGGAAGCTATGATAAAAACCAGCATATATTCCATTATGACGCAGTTTACTCGCTTGATGACGGATTGGATTTTTACGCACCGCAGACGATGCTTGCGGACGATGGAAGAAGAATTATGATTGCATGGATGCAGTCATGGGATTCGAATATCCGTCCCGAAGGTCAGAAATGGTCCGGCATGATGATATTACCGAGGGAACTCAAGGTAAAAGATGGAAAGATTCTGCAAAGCCCGGTGCGTGAAATCGAAAACTATCATAGAAATGGTGTCAGGTATGAGAAGCAGGAAGTACAGGGAACATGCAGATTCGATGGTATTAAAGGACGTGTACTTGATATGACCGTGGAGATTGCCGGTGGCGATTTCAGGGAGTTTACAATCTCAGTCGCACAAAATGAACAGTTCCACACAGACTTTTCTATACTACAGCATAAAAACAGGATAGAAATTGACCGGACATATTCCGGTATGGTACGTGATGTGAATGCAATCCGGAGAGTAAAAGTAAAATCACCTTGTAAAAAATGGAAGCTTCGTATAATCTTAGATAAGTATTCAATGGAAGTTTTTCTGAATGATGGACAACAGGTATTCAGTACAACATTTTATACATCGCTCGAAGCGGACCAGATCAGTTTTGTGTGCGATGGAAAAGCCATTGTAAATCTTGAAAAATATGATATTGTTGTGGCGTAGAGTATGCAAGGAGGAACCGATATGAAAAAGTTTGATGTAACAGCACTTGGAGAATTGTTGGTAGATTTTACAGAAAATGGAATGAGTGCGCAGGGAAATCCTCTGCTTGAAGCAAATCCGGGCGGTGCTCCGTGCAATGTACTTTCCATGTTGCAGAATCTTGGAAAAAAGACTGCATTTATTGGGAAAGTAGGAGCAGACATGTTTGGTACAATGTTGACGCAGGCGGTGAAAGACCAGGGAATCAATATAGATAATCTGGTGACAGATGATACTGTGCATACGACGCTTGCATTTGTACATACTGGTGTGGATGGTGATCGCGACTTTTCTTTTTACCGTAATCCTGGAGCAGATATGATGCTTAGGGAGGAAGAAATCCAGCAGGAGATTTTTGCTGATACAAAGATTTTTCATTTTGGAACGTTGTCAATGACGGATTTACGGATGGAGCAGGTAACGAAACATGCAGTGAAAAAAGCAAAAGAGCAGGGAGCTGTCATTTCCTTTGATCCGAATTTAAGACCGCCATTATGGAAAAAACTTGGAGACGCAGCTGATAAAATGTGGTATGGAATCAGTCAATGTGACATTCTGAAGATTTCGGATGATGAGATATCTTTCTTAACAGGTACTGCAGATATCGATCAGGGAATTGGGAAAATCATGGAGCAATATTGTCCGGCACTGATTTGTGCAACGATGGGAAAAGATGGAAGCAAGGCATATTACAAAGGAAAAAGTGTATATGCGGAACCGTTTTTACAGAAAAATACGATTGAAACAACCGGTGCTGGCGATACATTTATGGCATGTATCTTAAATACAGTACTTGACAAGGGAATCAATGGATTGTCTGAAAGTGATATGTATGAGATGCTCCGGTTTGCAAATGCAGCTGCTTCGATTATCACAACACGTAAGGGTGCTTTAAAGGTCATGCCACAGAATCAGGAAATCAGAGATATGTTACAAGAGGGATAAGTATGCGTGAAATCGAAATTATGCTAAGCTCCATTGAGGATGTGAAGCATTTTGTACAGACAATCACCATGTTTGATGGCGAATTTGAATTAGTCAGCGGGAAATATATTGTGGATGCAAAATATATTGAAAATCTCCGATGATGAGATTACATTTGTTACGGGAAAAGACGTAGTGGAAGGAATATTAAAATATAAGAATGAATTATAGATTGACGATCAGCTACGATGGCACGCGCTATCATGGCTGGGAAAGTAAAAAAGAAGTGGATACGATTGAGGGAAAGTTGGAAGCGGTCTTCGCGAGGATGACGGAACAGGACGTGAAGATTCATGGTGCAGGAAGAACCGATGCAGGTGTGCATGCGATGGGCATGGTTGCAAACGGCTTCTTAGATACCACGCTTACGCCGGAAGAAATCAAAGCCTATGCGAATCATTATCTGCCGGATGATATCTGTATCCGGGAGGTTTCGGGTGTATCCGAGCGGTTCCATGCAAGACTTAATGCCAAAGGAAAGGTGTATCAGTATACCTGTTATATCGGGGACGAAAAGCCGGTATTTGAACGGCTGTATACATGGGTGTTGCCGGAATGGGTTACGAATGGGACACCTGACCGGATGCCGGATATAGAAGCGATGCAAAAGGCAGCAGAATACCTGATTGGCACGCATGATTTCAAGAGCTTCTGTGGGAATAATAAGATGAAGAAATCCACAGTGCGGACAATCTATGATATTACAATCGCAGAGGAAGAAGGATATCTGCGGATGACATTTCATGGAAATGGCTTCTTACAGAATATGGTCCGGATACTGACCGGAACACTGCTTGAGGTTGGCTATGGACGGATGCACGCGGAAGATATGGAGACGGTACTTGCGTCACGGGACAGGCAGATGGCAGGTCCGACAGCGCCGCCACATGGACTTATGCTTCTTGAAGTGGAATATGGAGTATAATATTGAGGAATACGAAAGGAAGGATACGAGATGTCAGGCTATTTGATCAAGGATACAACAAGAGAAGAACGTGAGCAGATTGTAGCAGAATCGCTCGGAAATATTGAGGCAACCTGTGATGGCTGTATGAGCGGCTTAGCGGAGATGTATCAGGACTACATCGACGGGAAGAAGGAGCTGCGCGAGATTAATATGGAATTCAATGCCCGCTATGTGAAGGGCGAGGATATGCCACAGCGGAGCCGATGCCCGATGTAAGAAAGAAAATCTATATGAGACAGGGGACACTTTTCAGGACAAAAACAACGTCCCCAAGACCGGTGCAGAGATGTGCCGGTTTTTTCTTGACAAGGAAAAATCAAAGTGATATGATTTTGATATCAAAATAAGATATGCATCGATTCAAAGGGAGGAATTGGTTATGGAAGAGAAAATTTATACTACGAAGCGAAAAGGTATGGCAGTATTGCTGACTGTTTTATTCGTTTATCTGATTGCGATTACAGGTACTGTATTTGGAGCTGTAAAGTATGAGGATTCCGCAGAAACAGGCTATCTGGTACTCATGGTTGTTTCCATCGTTGTGTTATCACTTGGATGGTTTCCACTGATTGGACTTCGGGTGTTGAAGCCACAGGAAGCATTGGTTTTGACGTTGTTCGGGAAGTATGTTGGTACAATCCGGGAAGCTGGTTTTTACTTCGTGAATCCATTTTGTACAGCCATCAATCCGGCAGCTGCTACAAAGCTGGCACAGAGTGGGGATATCCAGCAGACAGCAGCGAAGAGTGCATTTTCCATCTCTGCGGATGGTACATCTGTATCGGTCGATGGTTCTACATCAGGAAAGAAGATTTCATTAAAGGCGATGACACTGAGCAATGGCAGACAGAAGATCAACGACTGTCTCGGTAACCCGGTTGAGATCGGAATTGCAGTTATCTGGCGTGTAATGGATACAGCAAAGGCAGTTTTCAATGTCGATAACTATAAGGAATATTTATCCCTGCAGTGTGACAGTGCACTTCGTAATATCGTGCGTGTCTATCCGTATGATGTGGCACCGAATGTTGATACAACCGGTGACGGTGTAGCCGATGAAGGCAGTCTGCGTGGTTCCGCAGAGGTTGTAGCCGGAAGAATCCGTGATGAGATCCAGAGCAAGGTCAATGAGGCAGGCCTTGAGATCGTGGAAGCAAGAATTACATATCTTGCATATGCACCGGAAATTGCATCTGTAATGTTGCAGCGGCAGCAGGCATCTGCTATTATAGATGCCAGAAAGATGATCGTAGACGGAGCGGTTGGAATGGTAGAAATGGCGTTAGAAGAATTAAACAAAAAACAGGTCGTTGACTTGGACGAGGAGCGAAAGGCAGCTATGGTTTCAAATCTTTTGGTAGTTTTGTGCGGCAACCATGATGCGCAGCCAATCGTGAACTCAGGAAGCTTATACTAGATGGCAGCGAAAAAACAGATTCCGCTCCGCTTATCGGAAAAACTGTATGCCGATATTGCCGCATGGGCAGAAGATGACTTTCGATCCGTCAACGGACAGATCGAATATCTCCTATCCGAGTGCGTGAGACAACGGAAGAAAGATGGAAAATATGTCTCCGAGGAGATTGATGTTCCACCGGAACTGGATATCAAATGATATGAGACAGGGGACACTCTTCGGAACAAAAACAACGTCCCCAATATGCCCCAAACAACGTCCCCAAGGTAAGTAGGAATTGAGATGAAAAACCACATTACACTCAAGCAGAAGATTGTTGAGATACTCGCCTATGTTTTGATGTGGGCATCGATTGTGATTGGAATTATATGGTCTGCAAAGCTGCCGAAGGAAGTGGCAACACACTTTGACGCGGCTGGAAATGCAGATGGATATGGATCTCCGTATTCCTTTCTGTTTTTACCAATTATTATGCTGATTAGCTGTGGCATCAGCAGTCTGGTTTTACATTTTATGCCACCCGATCTGTGGAGCATGCCAGTGAAAGTAAAACCGGAACATGCGGTGCGTGTGTATAGAGACGTTGTCTGGATGATGGTGGGGATGGAATTTTGTTTTGGTGTATTTACGCTCTATAGCACGATAACCTCCTACATGCAGAAGATGGATGGCATGCTTGCAGCAACGTTTATATTCCTGGCAGTTTTATTTGGAATTATTATATGGTGTATTGTCGCGTGTGTGCGGCATAACCGGTAGGAAAACAGGAGATGAATCATATGAAGCTATCATTGGCGCATACATTACGGCACTATGATAAAAAGAATATAGGAAAAGATATCTTGGCGGGACTCATCATCATGGCTGTTTCTATTCCGATTTCGATGGGATATGCCCTGATTGCGGGACTTCCCGCTGTGTATGGTCTGTATGGGTCGGTGTTTCCGATTCTTGTGTTCGCGCTTCTTTCAACGTCACCGCAATTCATATTCGGCGTGGATGCGGCTCCGGCAGCACTGATTGGTTCCGCACTTTTAACTCTGCATGTTGAGGCAGGAAGTGAAGAAGCCATGGCGGTTGTACCGGTGCTCACATTCTTTGTTGCGATGTGGCTGCTTGCATTTTCTTTTATGAAGGCGGGAAAGCTCGTCAATTACATATCAGCCCCGGTGATGGGAGGATTTATTACAGGTATCTGCTCGACAATCATTCTTATGCAGGTGCCGAAGATTCTTGGCGGTACGGCAGGAACCGGAGAGTTTTTTGAGCTGGCAAAGCATATCGGACAGACAGCAAAGCATGTGAATATGCCATCCATCCTCTTAGGCGTGGCATCGCTTGTAATCCTGCTTGTGGCGAAAAAACTGGTTCCGAAATTCCCGATGGCAGTTGTATTGATGGTGGCAGGTGCCTGCTATACGCGGGTTGGAAATGTGCGGGAGCTTGGAATCCAGACACTCTCGAAGGTGGAGACGGGACTTCCGCAGTGGCAGATACCGGATTTTTCAGCTGTCTCAATCCGGGAGGCTGTGACAGTCAGCCTGTCGGTGGCAGTTGTAATTATGGCGGAGACGTTGCTGGCGGAGAATAATTTTGCACAGAAAAATGGCTACCGAATTGATGATAATCAGGAGATCTTTGCATTCTCCGTCGGAAATTTTCTTGCAGCCTTTACCGGGTGCTGTCCGATCAATGGCTCCGTATCCCGTACAGCGATGGGTGAGCAGTATCAGGGAAAGACACAGCTTACCTCGCTTGTGGCAGGACTTTCCATGATCGTACTTTTGCTGTGTGGAACGGGATTTATTCAGTATCTGCCGGTTCCGGTGCTTACTGCGATTGTGATATCGGCATTGCTTGGGGCAACAGAGTTTGATCTGATGGCACGGCTCTGGAAGGTCAGCCGGACCGAATGTATGATCTTTGTCGGCGCATTTTTAGGTGTGCTCCTGCTTGGCACGATTAATGGTGTTTTGATTGGTATTTTGC